>Ga0209602_1002802_pt1 | contig 13949 bp, 17 predicted proteins | sample COGITO_mtgs_1205_3_FD_184810 | JGI IMG/M metagenome (GOLD analysis project Ga0209602, IMG submission 184810) | Pelagic marine microbial communities from North Sea - COGITO_mtgs_120524 (SPAdes) (version 2) | ecosystem: Environmental > Aquatic > Marine > Epipelagic ...
TTTAATTTGTCTAAGTCTTTTACTCTGTAATCTTGGGCCTTTTACTCTGTCAGCCTGTGCCTTTTACTTTGTCATCCTGAGCACAGCCACAGGATCTAATCAGCCTCTCCACAAACCACACAACCCTGCTTTGCACTAGCCGCCAACGCCAACCAGCGCCCAGCCTTGCCATCATAGCGTTGCATCTCACCATGCTGCTGAAAATAACCCAGCAGCATTCTTATCACCGTGGTCGCCTGCAAACTCCCCATGGCGCCCAACACCGGACCCACTACCCCAGAGTTTGAGCAATTCTGCATAGGCTCTGGAGAGTCTCGATCAATAATACAATTGAGGCACAAACTGCCATGGGCGGCAAAATCAAAAGCCACCAACTGCCCTTCCCAACCCAGCGCCGAGGCGCTGACAAAGCCAAGCTTATGCTTGTGACAGGCACTATTCATCAACTGCCGAGCCGCCAAGTTGTCAGTGCAGTCGACAACAATGTCCTGACTACCTATTAATTCATCTGTTATCTCGGTCTTATAACTGCTGACATTGATATGCGGATTCAACGCCCTCAACTCACGCTCAGCACATTTAACCTTGTACTCATCACAGTCAGTCTGGCGATAGAGGATCTGCCGCTGTAAATTACTCAGTTCAACCACATCTGGATCGCACAGAGATAAATGCCCAACCCCCGCCGCAGCCAAATACAACGCAACCGGACAACCGAGCCCACCGAGGCCAACAATCAACACCCGCGCCTCTGAGAGCTTCTGCTGCCCCGCCTCGCCAATATCGCCCATCAACAGATGGCGACTGTAGCGCATAAATTGCTCATGACTGAGTTCAAGGCTCACGCTAACAGTAACTCCGCTTCAGCCAAATCTTCCGGGGTATTGATGTTAAAAAACGGGTTTAACGGCTGCTCTGGCCAGTCGAGATAGACCGTATTTAACTCGGCTAAAAGAGGCTTAAAGCCACCCATTTTCTTCACTAACAATGTCTCTTCCACAGCTGGCAGCACGCGCTTATTCCACAGTGAAAAAGTCGGCTGAGCAAAACCCTGATAGCGGACACAGGCGATATCAGCATCATTTTTCGCCATCAGCTGATGCAGCTCAGCGACCAAATTATGCGGAATAAAAGGCCCATCACAGGGAACCAACATCAGGTAGCTGGTATCGCTCAGCTGGTCACTTTTCAGGGCACTCCAGAGACCGGTTAGAGGCCCCTGAAAGCCCTCTATGTGATCTGCGATAACGGTTAGAGATTGGTCGTCACAGAGGTCTGGACTGGCATTAATAAACAGCTCGCTCACCTGAGGTTCGAGCCGATCAACCACATGTTCGAGCAATGTCTTTTTATCTAGAATTGACTTGAACTTATCCTCATAACCCATTCTTTTAGAACGGCCAGCAGCCAGTATCAACCCATCAATTTTATTTATCATCTGAACCATCCCAGCGCGCTGCAGCCTGCTGATCTGAGGCTTTACTCTCGATCCACTGCTGCTCGCCATTGCGCCTTACCGACTTCCAGAAGGTCGCCTGAGTCTTGAGGTAGTCCATCAAAAATTGCGCGGCTTCGAAGGCATCGGCACGGTGCTGGCTGGCAACGCCAACTAGAACAATTTGATCCTTGGGCACTAGATCCCCTACCCGATGAATCACCGTGGTAGCAATCAAATTCCAGCGCTGGTTAGCCTGTTCAACAATGGTTTCCAGCAGGCTCTCAGTCATGCCCGGGTAGTGCTGTAGACTCAGCAAGTCGATAGGATTCTTTGTCGAAGACTGGTCTTGCCGATCTACTCCCCTATCTACTCCCCTATCTAGCTCGGAACCTAATTCGGAAACTAATTCAAAGTCACGCACCAGACCGGAAAAAGTCACCACCGCACCCACAGCAGAATCGCTCTGGCGAAGCAGTTGATACTCTTCCGCCAGATCAAAATCCTGCTGTTGAATACGGATGCGAGTGCTCATACTCATACTTAGCCGCCCGTCACCGGTGGTAAAAACGCCACTTCACCGCCATCGAATAAAGGCTGATCCCAGCCGACAATCATCTTGTTAACCGATACCAAGACCTGAGGCTGATGTAGCTCTCGGGCAAGATCTGGAAAATCCGCCGCCAATAGCTGGCGAATTTCAGCCGGTGTTGACGCCTCTATGGTCGCGGGCACTTGCTTGGCAAAGTCACCGAGGCGACCAAAAAATAGTAGATTAATCATTGCTAGACCAGTCTCCAGATTTCCCGCCAGTTTTCTCCAACAGCTTGGTTTGACGAATCACCATGCCTTTATCCAGACCTTTGCACATATCGTAAACCGTGAGCGCTGCAACAGATGCCGCGGTGAGGGCTTCCATCTCAACACCAGTCTTGCCGGTGGTTTTACACAGCGCGGTAATCACCAGGCTGTCCCCTTGCAGCTCAATATCCACAGTAATCTTGGACAGGGGCAATGGGTGGCACAGGGGAATCAGATCGCTACATTTTTTCGCTGCCTGAATACCGGCAATTCTCACTGTGGCAAATAGGTCACCTTTCGGCAGATTGTTATCCGTGATCGCCGCCACAATGGCAGGTGTCAACAAAACCTGAGACTGGGCTATAGCAGTGCGGGCAGTATCGGCTTTAGCGGATACATCGACCATATGGGCTTCGCCATTGGCGTTTAGATGACTTAGCTGGGTTGAGGGGGTTAAGAGCGACATAGAATTCGGTAACCATTAATACACTGAGTAGCTGCTCATTATGGCAAAGTCTGACAGGCATAGACACGCTTTAAGCGCAGCTAATCACTTTAAGAAGGTCGCCGTATCACTTAAGGGTAAGCGCTGGATATTTGGGACTAGAGCGTCCTCGGCAGGATAGCCCGCCACCAAGAGCAAAAACGGCCGCTCATGGCTCGGGCGCTGGAGAATTTCAGTGAGAAATTTCATCGGACTTGGGGTGTGGGTTAAGGTTGCCAGCCCCGCCTGATGCAGGGCCGTAATAAGCAGGCCCGTAGCAATGCCCACCGACTCAGGGGTGTAATAATTTTTATGCTTGCTGCCATCGGCGTCGATGGTGACCTTCTTGAGAAAGATCGCAATCAACGCTGGAGCGGTTTCCAGGAAGGGTTTATTGGCATCCGTGCCCAAGGGAGCCAGGGCGCCGAGCCACTCATCTGAGGCGCGGTGCTCGTAGAGTTCCCGCTCCTCTTTTTCCGCAGCCTGGCGAATCTGAGCTTTGATCTCGGGGTTCTGCACCACCACAAAGTGCCAGGGCTGCATATTGGCCCCACTGGGGGCCGTGCCTGCGGCCAAGATGGCATGCTCAAGTACCAAGCCGGGAATGGCTTGAGGGGAAAAATCCCGCACTGAACGGCGGGTCGCCATCTGCTGATAAAAAGCCTCAGCCGACTGCTCCATGTGGTGGGGCTCCTGAACCAAAAAGTTCAGCGGGATAAAACCTTTGGAATCAGCCATAGAAATGCTCTTGTGACATTTTTAGATCAAGAGAGCAGTCTATGAGATTTTCAGAACTAACGTTAACTCTTTCTTTGCTTGTATTCATACATAAGGGTATCACCGTCGGCCAACAGGGCTTCCACATCAGCGTGAACCTGAGGATCAAAGTCCACAATACCAAAGGAAAAATCAATCTTATAATCGTGGCTCGCTTGCTGGTTATACTCCTCCACTCGGCACTGTAATCGAGCAATCACATCAACTGCCGAGGCTTTTGGCGTATCCAGCAGCAAAGCGGCAAATTCATCACCGCCGATGCGCGCCACCAGGTCGGACTCACGCAGGGTTTTATGTAAAATATTGGCGAATGTCACCAGCGCCCTGTCGCCCTCCACATGACCATGGGTATCGTTGATCAGCTTGAATTTATCTAGGTCAAAAAATACCAGCGATGCAGACATCTTTTGCCGCACGCACATGCGAATCGCGTGGCTAACCAGGGTTATAAATCCCCGGCGATTGGAAATTTCCGTCAACTCATCCAATACCGCCAACTGGAGTGCCGCCAACTCCTGCTCAGCCATGGCCGCAAGGTCCTTTAGCGCACTCAGATCATGCTCACCAAAGTCCCGGGGCTTGTCATCGATAATGCACAGAGTGCCCATCTGGCCGCCATTCAGGGCTCGCAGGGGGCAGCCAGCGTAGAAGCGAATATTGGGGTCATCGAGCACCAGAGGATTATCGTGGAATCGCTCGTCCGCGGTGGCATCGGGAATAATAAACACTCCCTGACCAAGAATCGCATGGCCACAAAATGAAATATCTCTCGGGGTTTCGGATACCGGCAAGCCAACACAGGATTTAAACCACTGACGGTTCTCATCAACCAGGCTAACCAGGGCAATGGGTACATTAAACAGCCGTTTTGCCATGCGGGTTAGGCGATCAAAGCGCTCCTCCTGGGGGGTATCTAATACATCTAATGATCTTAGAGTTTCAAGCCTCGCTACCTCGTCGTGAGGAAATTCTGGCATTTTCATATAGAGTCTCCGCTCTCAGTCCTACTTTACTGAATAGGTCTCTAGCCTTCCATGAAGAGTAGAGGCCCATGTGCACCAATCTTCTGTAAGCTTAGGCCAAAATATGAGTAGAAGAGCTTTCTTTAGTGAACTGAGCCAGCAGAGCTTTTTATGGGACGAGATGAGATAAAATGTGTCATGGTGAAATAAAACTGGCCATTTAGCTTCAGGCGAACAGGTCGCAGGTAATATTTTTAGAGTCAGTGCCCTGCTCTAAATGTAATAGACGCTTTTTAAGTGGCAGCCCGCCACCATAGCCCACCAAATCACCATTGGACCCAATAATACGATGGCAGGGAATTATAAGAGACATTGCATTGGCACCGTTGGCTGCGGCCACAGCACGGACGGCTTTGACATTATCTATGCGCTTAGATAGCTCAAGATAACTGCTGGTTTCACCATAGGGAACCTCCAATAAAGCCTGCCAAACAGATTTCTGGAAATCACTGCCCACCATCAAAAAAGGAACATCAAAGACTTTGCGAGTACCTGTGAAATACTCATCTATTTGGACTCTAACGGCCTGAAGAATAGTATCATCCTGCTCAACAAAGGCGGCCTGTAGACCCTTCTTAAGTCTTTTATCAACAGCAGCTCGCATCTTGCGATAGCTGAAATCTAACAGGCATAGCTTTTTATCGAACGACCCCAGAATAAATTCAGCGTACTGGGTTTTGTAGAACTGGATATTGATTTGATTGGTCACGTTCAATCCCGATAGAAGTGGCTATATTGACACTAAACATAGCCGCGCACCTATGCTTGCGCCAGAAACAACTAATCTGTCATTGCAATAAAATCATCAAACCTGTGATCCCCTATTTGTCATCCTATGCTTAAAAAACCTGCCCAACGATAGGATATTGTCGGTCAGACAGAGCGCAGCCACGAGGGATCTCAAGATAATTCAGCCCAATAAATATCACAGCCGACAGAACAAACCCTTTTTAAGAGATACCTCTATGCCTCAACAGCGCTTCATTAGAGGGCTCTCGCCCACGAAACTGCACAAACAGATTCATCGCGTCATCTGACCCACCCTTCTCAAGAATCGCCCCACGGAATTTATCCCCAGTGGCCTGATCAAAAATGCCCTGTTCTTCAAATAGCGAAAAGGCGTCGGCAGACAGCACTTCCGCCCAGAGGTAGCTGTAATAACCCGCGGCATAACCCCCAGCAAAAATATGCCCAAAACCATTTTGAAAGCGATTGTAATCTGGCGCCTTAACAACCGCGATCTGCTCGCGCACCTCATTGATCAACTCTTGGGGACTGCGTGGATTGCTCGGGTTGTATTCTAGGTGCAGGCGAAAATCAAAAGTAGAAAACTCCAGCTGACGAGCCAGTGCCATAGCTGACTGAAAGTTCTTGGCCGCCAATAATTTATCCAACATGGCTTTGGGCAGTGCATCGCCAGTTTCGAAATGGCCTGATATCAGGGCAATACTCTCCTTCTGCCAACACCAGTTTTCCAAGAATTGACTAGGCAACTCTACCGCATCCCAGGCCACGCCATTAATACCTGACACTTCTAAGACCTCAACCTGTGTCAGCATATGATGCAGGCCATGCCCAAACTCATGAAATAAGGTGGTGACTTCGTCATGGGTTAACAGCGCAGATTTCCCCGCGACAGGCGGGGTAAAGTTACAGGTGAGATAGGCAACCGGCAATTGAATACTGCCAGCTATTTTGCGCCGTGATCGACAGACATCCATCCATGCCCCGCCCTGCTTCTTTTCCCGGGCGTATAAATCCAGATAAAAACTGGCAATGGCCTGACCGTTTCGTGAAATACGATAGAACCTGGCATCCTTGTGCCAGAGGTCAACACTGGTATCTTCCTCAATACTGATATCAAAAAGTCGGCCAGCGATATTATAAAGCCCGCTTATTACGCGCTCCACAGGAAACCAAGGCCGCAGCTCTTCAACACTGATGGCATAACGTTGGGTGCGAAGCTTCTCCGACACATAGGCAATATCCCAAGCCCTGAGCTCAGCGAGCTGTAACTGAGTCTGGGCAAACTGGGAGAGTTCGGCAAATTCTTTTTCCGCCTGAGGTTTTACCTGCTTGGCAAGATCACTTAAGAAAGTCATTACCTGGCTGGTTGAGCCGGCCATCTTCGGCGCTAGGGACAGCTCGGCGGCATTGCCTAGACCCAAGATTTGCGACAACTCGTGGCGCAACTTTAAGGTCTCATCAATGATCCCGCTGTTATCCCACTGCCCAGCCTGAGGCCCCTGATCGGAGGCGCGGGTGGTAAAGGCCTGATACATCTGTTCACGCAATAAGCGGTTGTCAGCATAGGTCATAATGGCGATAAAGCAGGGCTGGTCGAGAGTCAGTAAATAACCGCTTTGATCTTTTTCTACAGCGGCCTGTGCAAAAAGAGCCTGAGAGTTCTCGGGGACACCAGCCAGCTCCGCGGCATCGGTAATCAGCAGAGTCCAGACCTGAGTGGCGTCCATAACATTGTCGCCGAACTTGCTGTTAAGTTCGGCCAAATTCTGGGTTAACTGGGAAAAATGCTGTTTATTGTCTTCCGGCAATGAGACCCCTGAAAGATCGAAGTTCTGTAGTGCCAGCTTGATACTGTGGCGCTGGGCCTGGCTTAAACCGGCAAATTCTTCACTCTCTGACAGGGTTTTGTAGGCCTGAAAGAGCGCCTGATTTTGCCCTACTTCGGTTTCCCACTGGGCCAATTTTCCGACACAGTTATTGTAGGCTTCACGCAGCGCATCAGAATTGACCACGCTATTTAAATGACTTACCGGAGACCAGGCTTGATTGAGTATTTCATTGCGCGCGTCAATTGGCTCGATTAGAGAATCCCATGTGACCTCTTCCAGAGCGGCGAGCTGTGTTTCGAGGGCAATGCGATTTTGCGCGATCAATTTTTCGATAGCGGGTTCGACATGCTCGGCACGAATAGCGTTGAATGGGGGCAATTCATGGGTTTCTAAAAGCGGGTTGGTCACGGTGGGGATCCTTGATGGTTGTTCGCTGGATGACTGGTGATTTAATAGCTCTTGGGGGCCATAAGACGGTTTATTGGAATAAAGCCCCATCTGTATTTCTGTCAAAGGCCTTGGACTAAAACATAAGACCCTCTTTAAATATAAGAGCCTCTGCGCCGAAATTGGCAAAAAAAATCAAGCGGTGAGTATAGTCTTCATAGAGGCTGACTTGTATGAAAAACCAACCTACTTGCCAATCATGTATATGATGGTAATATACAATTATGATCAATTGGGCAGAACTAAGTGGCTTTGAATGGGACCAGGGTAACGCTCGCAAGAGCGAGACAAAACACGATGTCACTCAATCCGAATCTGAGCAGATATTTTTTAACCAGCCTATCTTAATTCTAGAGGACTCAAAGCATAACCAAACGGAAAGCCGATATCATGCATTAGGTATTACAGATAGTGCCAGGCAATTACATGTCACCTTTACCCTGCGTAACACAGGTACTTTGATTCGAGTCATTTCAGCCCGTGACATGCACAAAAAAGAGAGGACAGTTTATGAGCAAGCTAAAAAAGACGCCTGAATTCAGCAGCGTAAAAGAAGAACGCGCTTTTTGGGAGATCAATGATTCCAGTGAATATCTAGATTGGAGTAAGGCCGAGTCTGCTAGTTTTCCGAACCTAAAACCTTCCACTAAAACAATTTCACTTCGTTTACCAGAAGGGTTGCTTGATAGCATCAAAATTGAAGCTAATAAGCGCGACATGCCTTACCAGTCATTAATTAAGGCTTGGCTTGCTGATGACGTAAAAGAGAGCCGAAACTAAATCAGCTAAACAAAGGTTCTAATTAATCCCAGATCTTCTTTTTGCTTCTTCTAGGCTGTAGGTATTACCTTCTTTTATATCTATAAGACCCTGGATAACCGCTTTTCCAAAATCGATCTCTTCAGTATTTCTCTCGTCTTCAGAAAACTCAGTATTCATGGGTTATTCTCTAAGGTGCAAATGTTGATTGATTACGTCGACTTTAATGCCACGTTAACACAAGCATCAATGGCGCTTCGACTAAATTTCGAGATACACAATATGGGTATCCTGTCATCCCTACAGAGCATAATGACGAGGGATCCAGATATACTCTGATCTATGCTGCCTCAAACTCAGTATTATTCCAACCAGGAAAAACAAGTACCGCGGGGTGACAACGCAGTGCCTGGGCCAGCACTTTGGAGCGCTCTAGCTGTAATCCATTATGGTCAGAGAACTTGGCTGTCGGGAGTGAGGCGTATGTTCAAGGTGTTAAAAGGGCATTGGGCGTGAGCGCAAAAGCGAGACAGATTGAGGCGCAAGAAGGGCTGTTTAGAGTGAGAGAGCCAAGAGCCTCTTATACCTGCGATTTTGATACCAAAAACAGTCGTTTAAGCAACTATAGGCGAGACTGTAAAAAAATCTGTGTAACTGTCTATCATTAACCCCAAACAGGGAAGGATAGACAGATGAACCATGATCAAATAAAGAACTTAGCTAAAGCCGCTGCGAAGAACATTAAAACAGAAGCCGATCTCAATGAGTTTCGGCAGATGCTCACCAAAATCACCGTTGAGACGGCGTTGAATGCTGAACTGGATGACCACCTAGGTTACTCCAAGCATGAAGAGTCAGACGCCTCTAACAGCCGTAATGGCAGCACTCGGAAGACACTTCAAACCGATGACGGCCAATTTCAGGTGGACACGCCGAGAGACCGAGACGGCAGCTTCGAACCCCAATTGGTGAAAAAACATCAGCGCCGCTTCACCACCATGGACGATAAGATTCTCTTTCTCTATGCGCAAGGTATGACCACGCGTGAGATCGTCGACACCTTTAAAGAAATGTATGACGCAGATATTTCTCCCACGTTGATCTCTAAAGTTACCAATGCCGTTATAGAGCAAGTTGTCGAGTGGCAGTCGCGGCCCTTGGATGCGGTGTATCCCATTGTTTATCTCGACTGTATTGTGCTTAAAATACGCCAAGATAAGCAGGTGATCAATAAGGCGATCTATCTGGCCCTAGGCGTTAACCTTGAAGGCCATAAAGAACTGTTGGGACTTTGGATCTCGGAAAATGAAGGCGCTAAATTCTGGCTCAATGTCCTCACAGAAATGCAAAATAGAGGGGTTAAAGACATCCTGATTGCCTGTGTTGACGGCTTGAAGGGCTTCCCTGATGCGATCAACACCGCCTTCCCCAATACGCAAATACAGCTCTGTATCGTGCACATGGTGCGCAACTCAATGAAGTACGTCTCCTGGAAGGATTACAAGGCTGTTACAGCCGATTTAAAGCGTATCTACAAGTCAGTCACTGAAGAGGAAGCCCTGCTTGCACTGGAGCGGTTTGCTGAGCGTTGGGACGATAAATACCCGCAGATCAGCAAGTCATGGTGTACCCACTCGGACAATCTCAATACGCTCTTCAATTACCCTGAGGATATACGGCGAGCCATTTACACCACCAATGCCATTGAATCGCTCAACAGTGTTGTTCGTAAAGCGGTGAAAAAGCGAAAGCTATTTCCAAGTGATGACTCCGCAAAGAAGGTGGTCTATCTGGCCATACAGCAGGCCTCGAAAAAGTGGACCATGCCGATCAGGAATTGGAAAGCAGCCTTGAACCGATTTATCATTGAGTTCGAAGACCGCTTAACGGATTACATTTAACCTAGGCAATTACACAGAAATATTTACAGGGTCGTTTCAACGATTGGACCCAAATAACCAATTGATTTTATAAGGCTTTCATCCAAAATCAGGCCTCTACAGTTGCTTAAAGAACTGCTTTTGGCATCAAAATTACAGATATAAGAGGCTCTTGGCTCTCTCATCCTATAAAGCCTTTCTTGTCCTTGCCTGGCAACCATGTGTGATTGCCACACATGGTTAGGAATAAAGTATCTGTTTGCGCGCCGCATTTAGTTTTCTCCTTAAAGGCTGTATTTTTCCTTAAAAAAGAGGCCTTTAAGCCCTAAAAAAGCGCATTTAATAGACACTTTCATTTATATTTCAATCACTTACGTAGGTCCGACCCCGTTCATCAAAAACAAGCGCAGCTTGCCGAAGTCCGGCTGCATGCGATTGTTAACTGCCGGCAGTACTGTATAGGCTATTAATAACACGCCCTATAAATTCTTTTAAAGCATCTGGGCATCGTCCAGAATGAATTTCCTCTAAAGCAGGAATCACCCAGCGATTTTTTCTAACTCCCAAATCCATCCACCCTTCTACCTCGCCCACTGATACGATATAAAGACCATGTTTTGAAGAGTCAGCCACTATTTTTTCTGCCTGCTCCTTAAATGGGGAATCAAGATAATCTAACCCACCCTTCTTTAATTGAGACCATTTAGTTGCTTCACTGCGTATTCTATTAAGAGCGCCTTTTGCACCAGAAAGGTTATGCTCGTTACCCCTTATCTGTGTTAGAAACTCTTCAACTTTAAATTTTATTTTATCAAGAACTTCATCTTCTGAGAGCTCCTCAATATGGCCAGCCACTACTGTACGAAGTGCCAATATCTCAGTCATGTCCTCTGTGCTATTAAATGCTTGAAGCGTTTGAGACAATTCAGCCTCCGAATTCATAATATCTATGTCTACGATCGCAACAGTGGGGATTGATGCATTATTTAGAAGAGTAACAACACTTTTTACCGTTTGCTTGTTATGAGCGTGGATAAACAGGATCTCTTGATTAGAGTGCTCGTGAATTGCGACAGAGTTATAAATAATTCTGTCAGAGTCAGCTTCACATACCACTACACCCCGAGCAAATATTCCCTCTAGAACTCTTTGACTGGATAAGATTGGTGATTTTGACAGAGCCTGTGTTGCATCGGCAGTGATCTTTGTAAAAGAGGTGATGTCATCGTTTCTGTTGAGTCGGTATATATCAGCGGGTTGACTGCCTGACAATAGTCCAGACAAAAAATTGGCATTATGAGTTGCAACTACTACTTGGCATGGAAAGGCTTCAGTGTGATCAGAAATCCACTGGCCTAATCTCCTCGCTTGCTCTGGGTGTAGGAACGCTTCGGGTTCATCAAGTAACACAACCTTATTTTTTGACAAAAGTAAGCTTAGAATGACAGCGACAAAACTTCTAAAACCATCTCCTTGCAACTCAATAGATGGATATTTTTTCATCACAGGATATGCTGTCCGTGGGTCTTGTGGGATTACTTCAAACTCCTTCGAAACAGCAAGCCTTAGTTCTAGCCCTGAACTATAGTCAAGCCTTATATCCATCCCGAACGTTTTTTGAAAAGCATCTTTCAGCTTCTGGTCAAATTCACCTAAGGAACCGTACAAAGCTTGAAGTAAATTAGCTGGTGAGTTTTCTACAGGAATATAGTTCGGTGACTTACTAGCAATTTTCAATCTAGACTCAGAGTCCATATAAAAAACTCTAAACTTACTAAAAAGCTGGAAGGTATAATCCAGAGTTCCATTATTTTCAAATATTGGACGGTGAGACTCTAGCTGTATACGTATCATAGAGTTCGCTGCAAAATCAGATGTGACACTATCAATTATATGATGCCCAACATTCATTTCGTCAACTCTGACATCCAGCCCGTCAAAAAGCCCGTCAAAGCTTTCCGGCCTATCGAGATTGATTTTGGATATTAGCGTCGTATCAGCATCGTGCCCTTTTAATAGTTTCTTATGTATGTCTTTAAGTGTCTGTGATTTGCCAACATTGTTGGGCCCGACCAACAATGTAAATTTACCTAATTCGATAACTTGATCATTATTGCTTGTGATTGATAATAACTTCATATCTTCCCTAATTTAGGCAGTTAACAGCCTAATTATGAGGACGCCCTTGTAATATGTTATCAGGGGTATTTTGAGATTCTTTAACTGATTGATTTATAGATAGAAAATCATCGAACCTGAAGTGCACGGCTTTATTATCAGGGCACTTTTTCGAGGGCTGTCGATGATTTATAGAAATAAGCTGGAATACTGTTTTGTTACACAGTATTTTAAAAAGGGTGTTTCGCAATGTCGTCATCACCATTCCTTTGGTCTAAACGCAAATCTATGATTCGTTAATCATTAACGAGGCTAGAACAATAAATTAATACTTATCTTGGATCAACGTATTTTTACGTTGCTCCTAGTAAGAGCCATCCCGACAGAGCCCAGCCAAACCTGTCATGCCGGCAGAACGCCGCGACGAGGGATCTATTAGTTGGGTTTACTGTGGGTCTGAGTGGGCTGATAGTAGATCTCTCACATTGGTTCGAGATGACAGGCTTTTTATCGAGCGGTGCCGAAGAACCTCCTGCAAACCCACTGCGACAAATTGATAACCTAAAGACGCTAACAGCAGCTCTATTCGGCTGCTGGTTAAAAAATAAGCGATACGGCCCTAATTAAAATGGACGGAGTTAAACCTATGCACGGTGGGTGGAGCTGCTTTGGCCTACAATTAATGCAGTTGAATCCGCAGCAATTTATAACAAAGGAATGTTGGCTATGAAAAACCTGATATTGGCTCTGGCGATTACTGCTCTAAGCACCACCCTGAGCAGCACTCTTGTCGCAGAGCAGATTACTTTGCCAATCGGTGAGCAAACCCGTCAGTCGGAGCTGCAGTTGCCCGCGAGAGGCATGCATAAAAACACGGTATTAGAGGACTTTGGGGACCCTCAGGAGATGACCTCAGCTGTGGGTGAGCCACCGATCAGTCAGTGGCGCTACGATGGCTATGTGGTGTACTTCGAGGGTAACTGGGTGATTCAAGCGGTGGTTAAACACCCACCGCAGGATAGCTAGCATTGAGTTAGAACTCAGCGCTGTTTGTCCTCAAAGCGTCGGTGTTCACGACTGACGCGGTTGAGTCCGTTCATTGAGGCGATACGATAGGCTTCGGCCATGGTCGGATAGTTGAAGGTGGTACGGACGAAGTACTTGATGCTGTTGGCCTCCCCTTCCTGATTCATTATCGCCTGTCCAATATGAATAATCTCTGCGGCCTCTGCGCCAAAACAGTGGATACCCAATATCTGCAATGTGTCTTGATGGAAGAGTATTTTTAACATACCCACTTCTTCACCGGAAATATGCGCTCGGGCTGTGTCTTTAAAATAGGCGCGGCCTATTTCATAGGGGATTTTTTGTTCGGTGAGCTCACGCTCGTTTTTGCCCACAAAGCTGATCTCGGGAATCGTCCAGATACCCGTGGCTACATCGTCCACACGATACTGATCTTTCATGCCGCACATATGAGATGCGGCAAAGCGGCCCTGGTCGTAGGCGGCGCCTGCCAGTGCGGGCCAGCCGATAACATCACCGGCAGCGTAGATATGGGGGATGGCGGTTTGGTAGTCTTTGTTGACCTGTATCTGACCGCGGGAATCGGTTTCTAGACCTATGTCTTCTAGGCCCATATTCTTGGTG
>Ga0209602_1002856_pt1 | contig 13769 bp, 7 predicted proteins | sample COGITO_mtgs_1205_3_FD_184810 | JGI IMG/M metagenome (GOLD analysis project Ga0209602, IMG submission 184810) | Pelagic marine microbial communities from North Sea - COGITO_mtgs_120524 (SPAdes) (version 2) | ecosystem: Environmental > Aquatic > Marine > Epipelagic ...
AGATGGAAATTAGTATTTGGCTTGGAATCGCTTTGTCTTTTTCAGCCCTGATGAATGTTGTGTTTTTTTGGTTGCTCCGAGAGCAGTCGTCCAGGTTATCCATTATAGCCGATAATAGTTCAGACTTAATAGAGATAATTAAGTCATTTAGAGGACATGTCAAAGCTGTGTATTCTCTTGATGCCTTTTACGGGGATGAAACCCTTGAAGGTCTATTAGAGCATGCAAGAGCTTTAAATTTACTTCTAGAGGAACAATATGGTGATATTGCCGCCCTATCAGAAGACATAGAATATGAGAATCAGGAGATTGATCAAGATGCCGAGAAAGAAGAAGAAAAAGAGCAACATGTACTTTACGCAGGTTCACGAAGACGCGATAGTTGAGTTCTCATCTACGGATGATTATGATATTAGAGAAGTATTATACACGAAAACTATTCAGCCAGTCTTTTCGCAAATGGTTGATAAGATTGTATTCACATATCGTTTTACATCTTTACCGGACATCGATGATTTAAGAGAGGACTGCAAGGTTTACTTGGCTACGATCTTAAGTAAGTTTGATCCTAATAAAGGATCCAAAGCCTTCTCATACTTTTCTGTTATTACTAAGAATTGGTTTATCCATAAGGTAAAAAAGAATAAGAAGAAGATGGAGCGAGAAGTCCCATTTGACATAGCAGAGTTAGATCCAGAGATTCACTTTATAGACAAGAGCGAATCGTACCAATCCAAGACCATGAGAAAAGAAAGGATTGAGCAACTCAAAAAAGAGATGGAAACATGGCAAGTTGATTTTTCCAAAGAAAAAGAAAAGAAGGTTTATGATGCCGTGATGATCTTATTTGATTCAGTTGACGACATCGAAATTTTCAACAAGAAAGCTATTTATTTGTACCTTCGTGAAATCACGGGAATGAACACAAAACAGATTGTATCTCAACTAAACAAGATGCGAAAGAGATATCGTGAGTTTCAAAAAGATTGGAACAATGGCAAAATTTAACTGAGAACTAATTAGTTTTATGAGTAGCGACAAACATATCAAAGAAGCAATAGAAAACATCAGAAGCGATCGTGAGACGACTCGTGAGCTTCTCGATGATGCGATGAAATACCTATCGGTTGATCAGTCTCGTCATCGAGACCTCGGTGTAACTCTAGCTAAATACGTAGAAACCCTACAAAGATCAAACGAGCAGCTAGTAAAACTATGCGGCCTAATGGCCAAAAGCGAGACAACAGACGAGTTGACCGACAAAGATTTTGCTCAAATATTTGATCAAATTCAACAGTCGGAGGACAAGTAGTGGCCGGATATAAGAAAAATTTAACTAATCCATATTTGTACAAACAATTCTCAAATAGTATCTCCGACATGTATCAATATACTACATCAAAACTAATGGATGGGTTTTACGATAGTGCCATGGCAACATCCACAGATGGTACATTTAAAGCCGTGTGCTTAAGCGGTATTAGAACCGGAGACAATAACGGCAGCGGAATCGATGACAATGATGCTAGCATGGAAGGGCAATTTATTGAAATCATCGTTAGACCCCTAACTCCTTTTGGGGATATTTTACCTGATCCAAGACTTTTTTCAGACCCAGTAGGAATTAACGATGCCATATCTATCCATAAGACAATGTGGATAGCAAAGTCTGACTTCGGATCAAAAGACCAAAGTTCCATCTCGTTCGGCCAAGTTGTAAATTGTTACTTCGAGGATGGCTCAATAGCAAACTCTGATTTTTCGGGACTTCGTTTCGCAGAACCGCAAGGCGAAATCTACAATGAGTCATTTAAAAAACTAGCCACAATAGAAGGTGTTGCAACGGGACTGACTGCCTTTGGAAACGGCATCGCTAGCCTATTGGGTTTTGCACCAAAAGAATCTTCAAGCGAAGACATAAATAATCTAGCAATGAGATATGATGCAGAACCGTCTACCTATAAGTCGAAAAACAACAAAAAGATAGCACAAGCACACCCGGAGTTTCAAAACTACATAAAAGCATTTATAACAAAATGCAAGGATTCCAAAATTACAATATCGCTAAACTCAACCCATAGAAGTAGGTCGAAGCAGAATGAATTGATAGCAGAGCATGCTGCCGGAACACGAAGTATAAAACCAGCTCAATATAGTTATCACTTGGTTGGCCTGGCCTTCGATTTTAATCCATTAATGCCCAGTGGCAATTGGATAAACAGCTCGGCTTCCAAACAACAATGGGTACAATCGGGAGTACCAGCCATTGGCGAATCTTTGGGTCTGCGATGGGGTGGCAATTTTTCCACCAATTACGATCCTATTCATTTTGATTTAGGAAACAAAGTTTCAATAAACAGAATGAAGACAATGATTGTCGATGCAAAGAAGAAGAATGTAGAAGGAACCCAGATTCCAACCGGGAAGAAGGTGTAAAATGTCAAAACTTAAAAAAATAGTAGACCAGTCAAAATTACTCAAAAGAAACAGAGAGCAGGCAAGGAAGAACAGGCAATTCGGCAAAAGATCCGGAATCGCTAATCAACCACTTGACGAAGCTTCACCAACTTATGAGAAAGGACAGACAGAAAAAATCATAACTGGTAATAATAATAACTTTATTATACTCGGTAGAGATAGACCAGGTCACAAATTTACTGGCTTCGGAGGAAAAGGGGCGACCCAATCATCGAGAATTGATTTGATCGCTGGAATGGGTGCAACATTTAGGCACAAAGACGGCACTTACGGCCCTCCTAACGAAGAAACAATTATAAACCCAAATTTTGCTATGGATGCTGCGAGAGTATACATATCTCAGAAATCTGATTTAGATAGATATATGGGCTTAGCAGAGGTAGATGGACAATCACCACCCGGAAGATCAGGTATAGGTCTGAAAGCAGATACTATTAGGATTCATGCGAGACAAGATATTAAGATTGTAACTGGTCGAGCCAGAGTACAAGGAGTGGGCCTAAAAGGAGAGAGATTATCTACCGGTGGAGAGAATGATGTAGTGGGAACAATTTCTCTTATAGCTGGCAATTACACAAGTAACAAAGATTCAGCCTTGATGAATATTCTCGAACCTCTCAAGAAATTCTCCAAAGCCAGGAAGAAGCTACAACCTATACCAAAAGGCGATAACCTTGCTGAGTGTCTAGAAGATATGATGGATGCCATGTCTCAAGTATTATCGCTTGTAGGTCAAAACACCACTTTTATAAATCGTATGAACATCGCCCTCATGTCTCACACACATGTATTACCACTTCCGACACCGATTCCGACACTACCTCCTTTGATTTATGCTACGAAACTAGGTCCTATGATCACAGCCCAGGCAATGTCAGCGACAGCGAGCAAACAATTACTATCTACTGATTTAGTCTTTATGAAGAACAATCATTTGAACAAACTTGGAAGCAATTATATTAATAGTAAATATGTCTTCACAACATAGGGATTTAACATGGCTGAAATAGAAAAGAAATATTCTGACTACCAGGAAACTGAATGTAAACCAGAAGACCAGATTCAAGTTGTTGATGAAAAAATTTGTCCAACGTGTCAACCGAATCCTGATTTCAAGCTTGCCGCAGAGTGGTTTGAGATCAAAGAAGCATACCTTAACGAGAAGACCTGCGAATACCATGTCCGAGTTTATGAGGGAGAAATAAGAGAGGAAAAGTCTAACTTACCTCCAATGACTACCGATGAGGATGTCGCAGTTGACCTAGCAATCTTAAGGATACTGAATGAATTTGATAAGCCTATCGATGATGGGACCAAAATAAAATTAAAGAATGCGGCAACAATAGTCGACAAGTATTATGGCACAGGATCTCGTGAACTTGGTGTAGCATATCTCGTAGCCATTCCGGCATTTAACTTTGATCAAATACCTTCCGTGGAAGACATTGATGAAAGTGCCTCCACCGATGACATGCCCAGTGGTGGAGAATTCCTTTTGCACTCAAAAGATCTCACCAAAAAACTCTTCTCTCTCCGAAAGACTCTAAAAACATATGAAAAGTTTTATTCACTGGCTCAATTCACCAGTGACTCCTTTGTGATCAGACAGGAAGACGATATAGTTTCTAGAATAGACTATGGAAATACTGTAGAAAAACTCAAACTATTTGAGAGGCATCTCTCGGATGTACTTAGAGAATCAAGATATCCTAGGCTGCATCATCTTGGAGTTTTTACACCCAAGAGAGTAAAGACTTTTAAGTTTATTTTTAAGGAAGGCAACACCCCATTTGAGCTGAAAAATATATACGTCCTCGCCGATGACGGCTGCGATGAGTATGAGAAGCTTAAAATCGGACCTAACAACCCTTTGCGGGATTTGGATAATGCCGTTATCTACAACTTCCTACAAAATTTAAACTCCGTATATAACGACATGACTGCGAAGGAAACCAAACCATGGCTAGATTGGACCTTAGATCATTTTTATCCCAAATACATCGCTGATCGTGGAAACATAGAAGATTTAGAAGGGGCTCGAATTGGACTTGGATGTCTGCTCGAAGAACAACTCGGCATAGGTGGTGGTAAAGTCATCGACTCTTTGGTTAGAGAAGTAATGTCGGCATTTGATTCGATTGAAAGGGAATACAACAAAAATGCTTGTCGTGAACTTGAGGAATTAGTAACAGGTGGAACTTCGGCAAAAGGTAAGCCTGACCCCTCGGCTTTCGAAGCAAGAGAAAAGAAAATGCTCGCTCGGTATGAGAAAGAGTATGTAAACAAAGCAGAATCTTTCATGGTCGATTATCTAAATGAATATTGGAATTCTATATTTTCGAGCGACAACTTCTCCGAGAGCGACCCGACCTCTTCAGTAACCGACAATACCTCCGCAAAGGCCAACAAGGGAAATATTTTTAGAATTATGCGTGAGTATGGTATCCAATATATAGAAATAGATACACCAACCTATAACTTCAAAAACAAAGCCGGCGAAAAAATAGAAGCCAATCTCGGACAAGGAGCTTATATTTATGATGAAGCTGATCTTGAAAGAAACGCCACAAACTTTGCCACAACGAAATTTCGGAATTTAGAAGATGGCTCATCCAAAAATCAACTCCAAAACTCTCCCCATTTCCATGAAGCCAAGGAAGCTTTATCAGAAGCTTATAATAATGAGAACTCATTTCTCACTGCCATCAAGGATTCCTTCAAGGGAAGGGGCGATAGAGAGCCCATGGATCTTATATCAATTATTGGTATTTGCGGTGTTTCAAAGCTTGCCGGTAAAGCACTGGATTGTATAGCAAACGGAATTTCATTTGATTCCTTTTTGGACATACTGATCGATAAAGCATTTGACTTCATGGAAGTTAATACTTTATCCCTATTTTTCAATGGCCTCCCGTATGATTTTCGGAGAGACTTGGATGCTGCCCTGGAACAGGAGTTCGGAGCAGGAGTTGATCTTTCTTCTTTGTTCGGAATTAAAATGTCCGAAGGCGGTAATGAGAAACTAAGTGATTTTATCCAATCAAAGAAGCATGCCAAAAGAGTCCAAAGGTTGTTTGAGAAATATGGATCTCCATACGAGTCGGCAACAATCGAAGAGAGAGACTATATCATTTCCCAACTCGGCAGCGGTTTATCGAAGCAGAGAAAAATTGCAAAAGTCATCAACGAGAACTACGACAGAGATAAAAAGACATACAAAGGTGATTCGATAACAGTTGGGAATATCGAATATAAGAAAAGAGAAAAGTATGTCCTTAAGTTTATAAAAAAGGAGATGAAAGCATACAAAAAGTCTCAAAAGTCCTTCGCCGATGCTACAAAAAGAGTAGTAGATTCTCTCATTGTTTATGCCCCAGCAGAACCAAAAGAGTTGAATGAATTTGAAAAAGCCTCTAAATCGTTTGAAGAAACGGCACTTGGAGTAAAGGTCGACATTGTATTTGATCTTGTATTCGATTTTGTAATTGAATCAATTATGGACAGCTTCTCAATTGATGATTTGTTCGCAAGATTAAAATCTTATCCCGCTGTTAGTTTCGCAATTGATAAGATCGGAGCCTTGTTATTACCATCCTGCCCGAATGCCCCAATAATTTATCCACCACCAGGCGACTTTTTAAAGTCCCTTTCTATAGACATTTGCGACCCGACAATCTCTTTAACCCTCCCAAAGCTTGTTATTCCGAGTATTGACTGGCGACATTTGTTGAATGCCCAACTCAAAGAGATTTTACGAGAAGCAATTATAAAGTTGGCAACAGACATCATTGTAAGGCTAGTTTCAAGGCTATTAAACACCCTAGAGGGAGCCTTGTGTAATCTGGTTGAAACAGCCGGTGGTTTAGTTGCGAATGCCCTTATGGGCGAACAAAGTCTCGGAGACGGATTAGGAGACCTTAAAAACAACTTCCTAGATGCCCTCAACGAGGCATTCTGTAATGATGGCGATGACCCAACCACATCTCGCAAGAAAGCAGAAGAACTAGCTGATGCACTATTCTCCCCCATTACTTTTGATTCCGGTCAAGATCCCACAGGAAGCGGCCAAAGGGTGACCAACATTATTGGTTCTGTTTCGTCAACAAATGAGATACTCGAAGCAATCGTTGCTCGTCCAAGTGAACAGAACGACCAATTTAACAAAAGAATAGCAAATGCGGTAAATGCCCTTGCACCAGAAATGTCATCCCTGCTCGGCTCTCCAAATCAAGTAGCCTATTTCTTTAGCAACCTGGGCTCTCATTTGTCCCCGGACGATCGAGAAAGAATTAGAGATCTCCTCGAAGCAGATGTTCCCAATCTACCGATCTCCCAAGCTATCTGTTTAACGAACGATGAGTTAGACGACTGGAACGACATGAGAAACAACCTTCTCCAGGGCTGGGGCCTAACTCCCGAGCAAGCAGGGGATTACATCAGAGACATAAACGATAAAGCGGAAGATGCCGCCGAAGAGATCATAGATGACACATTCACTCTAGGTGGTGACGGCCCATTCCAAGGACCTTTGGCGAATGAATTTTCCAAAGATGCTTGTAATCCGAATAATATTTTTAACATAGATGCTCTAGATGAAGCCGGTCAACAGATGGAAGATCAAATGACCGAAGCGTTCTTTGATAACATAAGCCGATCTCTTATGCGAGGAATGACTGGAAGAAATAGTGTGCTTGGCGAAGCCCTCGCTGATTTCCAAGGTAGAAAGGGCTTCCCAAGAAAGTTCTTGAGGTTCTTCAATAAAAATCGCCAGAATAGCCAAGTCGAAAGAGATTTAGTAGAAGGAAACAAAAATGTATTGGGTAAATTCGTAATGAATGCCCTTACAGAAGATGGTCAAGTTATAGGGCAATACCCAACCACGGTTGCGATAATTCAAAGAGAAAAGATTCTCGATGACGATGGGAAATTATATGATTTTGGCTACAAAGCAAAGAATGTTATATATAAATTTTATGATGTATCAGAAAGAGCGATACTCTCAGATCAATCATATACCCAGACAGTGTCGGCCAAAAACAATAGAGAGGACAAGAAATCATTTAATTACAAACTCGAACTAGCAGAAAGTTTAGACGAAGCCGAAGAGAGAGTGGAACTAGGTTTTATCGTCCCAGTGAAAATAACTGACTCACAAGAAAAATACATGGAGGACTTAGGTTTTCAGTATCGCTTAAATCAAGAAAGGGACATAAGAAAAGCCTTCTTCAACCAATTTGCTCAAAAATCATTACCCCTACCTATTCGAGATTTCTCCGACATTTATGAAGCTTCTTTCGAAGCCTTCAACAAGAATGTGGTTGAGATGCTATTGACTGATTCTAGAGAGCCTGACGGTATACCAAATGGCTACAAATTTGGCTACGAAAATGAAAACCTCACAGAGGACTCCTTTAAATACTACAACCCGGATGGCTCAACTCCCTATAACTTAGCAGAAAGCGAAAAAACCTTGGGTAAATACGGCAGCGATAGAATAACACCGTTAAGTCCAGCTAACTATGGCGGTCGGTATAGTAATCCATCATTTTATGTTGAACCGAGACAGTTCACTGGTTGGACCGAGATAGCAACCAAAGCATTTGATTCTCCAACTGGTTGTGATCCGATGACTCCGCCTTTAATAAGTTTTTCTGACATCGAGGCTCGAACTAAAAACTTAAAAAGTTCATTAAAACAAGATCCTCGCCTTTCTAAGGACCCGGAGTGCACAAGCACAGCACCCTTTAGCTTATTGTTAAACAAAGACGCAAAGTCAACCCTTGATGGTGTTGTCCGAACAACGATCAGAGCCTATGCTGCTGAATATTTCATCAAAGGGTATGGGTTATTTTCCAACTTAGAACTTACACCTGAGAATTTTGACCAAGGCTTATTCTTGTATGTTGCAAACAAAATGAAATCTGAGATGATTGACCTCGGCACTTCGCTATCCAACAGGAACATAAGAATAACAAGAGAAAGATATTGGTACACATTCCTCGAACAATCTGTTGAAGCATACCAGAGAACGATTGATGTAGATGGAGTAACACCACCGGAAGGGGTTGCAGACGCCCTTAATTCGATCCAACGTGGTATGGATAAATTTAGGCCAATTGATCGTGCCCTCAAGAAGAAGATGAGAAAAAGATTACAAAAGAATGGAGACATACGAAAGCCACCAGCAAATTACAACCCGATTGATGTTGTAAGGCAAGGCCCTGTTGAATTTGCTCTTCAAGCAGCAGCATATCGGCTGACAACCGAAGAAGATGAGAAGAAAGACTTCTTCAATGGCAAAAATTTTACCAAGTTAAGTGCATTTGACATCAGGTTTGCCGCAGTTAAAAAGCTTAGATTCTTCCAGAAGATCTACTTCATCGCACTCTACGAGAAAGAATCCTTAATAATCATGTCTGAATTAATTCGAGACGAGTTCAGCAGAATGAATGAGATCATCGTAGATGGACTTAACGATAAGCCGTATTACAAAGATTTATCAAAATCATTTTTTGGAATGTTGCCCGGATCAACCAGTAAAATTGGACTAAGCAGTTATTACACAGAGAAACAGGCAAATGGTTCGAGCGATACTGGTACAATCCCAGAAGTAAAAGACACCTCTGCAACTCCACCCATCGCTCCTACCGATGAACCTCAATTCATCGTAGAGAGTTATGCTAAATTAGTGGATAGAGAAGATCCAAATTTACCTACATTCATTAGAAATAGACCCCAGAAATACATAGGAAACATACCATTATCAAATTTGTCAGAGTTTGTAGGGGAAAATCTCGACTTGATGGAGGACAATTACTTGTCTGACTTTTTCGGCGACCTTACTTTCACATACAAAGGGTCGTTTAAGTCTTTGATGGACAAAGGATTCACAGGCGATTCATCAATCTCTAAGCTCCATGATCTCAACAAAGAGACAGACATCAGTATGAGAGTTCTTAAAAGTTCTAGAAGAAAATACATTGCTTCCCGAGATTTTGAAGACTTTGAAGTTATTTATGACGAATCATTCCTCGTCGAAGGGGATAACCCAGTTGTGCATGGCACAAAAGGCTCAACCGGTGTGAAATACGGCATTAGATTGTCTATTGTTTTTCCGGAAGGTTTTCTAGAAAGTCAAGACATCGCCACCCTAAAAGCAGACCCAGACTTTGTTGCACTATCTAAAAATGAAAAATCATACCTATTTGACGACAATAGCTTTGTTTTACCTTTAATGTCGCAAGAGATTGATGTTGTTGATGAGCAATTCGTGAATTTTGATCCATTCTCCGGAACAGAAAGATATGACTTGGAATGTTTAATCAATAAAATGTCTGCATCAGAAGAATACTCACTGTTTCTAGAAAAAATATTTAACTTAAAGCAGATTTCATCGATGTTGTCGATCTATTGTATGGAAACCCTCATGCCATCACTTGGTAGAAAGGTTGTGCCCGATGATTCAGATGATCCAAATGATTCTGTTAATTATGAAAGACAAGCTGGAAGAGAGACCGATCCCGAAGAAGAGTGGGATGGAACAATCAATAGATTCGGAAAAAACTTTTTACGAAGAGAGTTCAAATCAATCTACCTATCTCGAACACCAGATGGGCTAAGTGGTGACGACGATGATGGTTCGTTTGAATTCAGCATTGGCAACCCCTTTGCTGCTCTCACTCTACCATCAATAAGATTGCCATGGTGGAAAAGGAGAAAAATGAAGACAAAAGTCTATGATGCCAACGGACAAGACTGTGCCGATCCGAAGAAAGATTTACAATAAAGACTAGTTAGTTGTAAAGGAAAAATAATCATGCCTCTTTATGGACCAAAATGGCCACTCAAAGCTGGAAACGCAGACACTTTCGAGCTCTATAACGACATCAATCAACAAATAAGTTTTTATCTAAAGAACTTGCTGTTGACTTCGCCTGGTGAAAACATTAGCGATTCAAGTTATGGTGTGGGATTGCGAAGGTTCATGTTCGAGCCTAATTTGCCTTCCATTCGATCCTCGATCGCAGGAGCAATTTCTTCCCAAATATCTGAATACCTACCCTATTTAACCGTGGAAGATATTCAAGTCAATGCTAGTGCCCAAGAGATTGATAATAATTCGCTTAAAGTTAGAATAATCTACTCAATCCCTAATGATGCAGCACAGCAGATATTCGAATTGGATCTCAATCCAGATACAACAATAGGGTTCTACTAATGTCAGATAAAAAAATCTTAGTCAATTATACCAACAGAGACTTCAACTCAATCAAGCGGGATCTAGAAGAACACGCACGGAGATACTATCCGGATACATACAAAGATTTTTCGGAGAACTCTTTTGGCTCCTACATCCTTGATACTGTATCATATGTTGGAGATATGCTCTCTTTTTATCTAGATTACCAAGTAAATGAAAGCTTTCTAGAAACAGCAGTCGAATACGAAAATGTCCGCAGACTTGCTAGGAACACCGGTTATAACTTCACCGGACGACCAGCAGCATTTGGTATGGCTACATTTTATGTTATCATCGATGCTAACACATCAGGTCTTGGACCAGATCGATCTTTGATTCCAATTCTTAAAACTGGAACAGAAGTCCGAGCAACAACAGGAACAACTTTTGTTCTTACAGAAGATGTCGATTTTGGCAATCCCAAGAATGAGGTTATCGCAGCTAGATTCGATTCTACGACCGGTAAGCCATCAAGCTATGCTATCCGAGCACAAGGCCAAGTAAAATCCACAGTATTGTTTAGAACAACATCCACAGTGGGAGAATATGCTCGATTTTCCAAGGTAAAGATAGGAACCCCAGCCATAGCAGAGATTAAATCAGTTATCGACAGCGAAGGCCATGAATATTATCAGGTAGAGCACTTATCACAAGATGTTATCTACATAAACACGACTAATCCAAATGCCTTGAGCGATGGTGTACCAGAGATCATGAAGGCAAAGATCGTCCCTAGAAGATATGTCCTAGTCCAAGATGAGACAGGAACATACTTGCAGTTTGGCTACGGCACCGATGAAGAGATTACGACAACAGACATCGCAGACCCTTCACAAGTTGCCTTAAAAATGACTGGTCGCCCATACATTACAGATACTGCTTTCGATCCAACAAAACTTTTGGACTCCAACACATTGGGTGTTGCACCAGCAAATACAACCTTGACCATCTTATACTATCAAAATGATTCTGATTCTGTAAATGTAGCACAAGGAAACCTTACTACAATCTCAATTTCTTCCATGACATTCCCAAATGCTGACGGAATTAGAGATTCTTTACAATCAGGTGTTAGATCTTCCCTCGAAGTCTCAAATGACGAGGCAATAGTGGGCAATACAGCCCTTCCAACATCGGAAGAGATACGATACCGCTCCTATGCCGCAAAAGCCGCTCAACAGCGATCTGTGACCCGTAATGACTATGAAGCATACATCTACATGATGCCACCCGGCTTTGGCTCCATCAAAAGAGCAGCCGTCATAAACGATCCTTCTTCTTCAAATCGAAGATTGTCCATCTATGTAATATCGGAGGATTCAAACGGCAACTTGATTGCTTCTAATTCTACGATTAAACAAAATGTAAAGTCTTGGCTGAATAAGAACAAGATGTTGAACGACAATATCGATATCTACGATACAACCATTTTAAACATTGGATTTGATTATGAGATCATGGTCCATCCAACGAAGGATAAGATTGAAGTTTTAAATGCGGTAAATGCGAGACTCCGAAACGAATTGTCCAACAAGATGTATGTCGGAGAACCCTTCTATTTAACCAACATCTATAGTATCATCAATAAAGTTGATGGTGTTGTAGATACAACGAGAGTAATTCCTGTGATAAAAGATGGAACAGGATACAACTCTGCACCAGTTACAATCGAAGAAATGAAATCAAATGATGGAACTTATCTAAAAGCTCCAAGAAATGTAATTTTTGAGATTAAAAACCTCAACGCAGACATAAAAGGAATGGCATTATGATTAGAAGATATTATGCGACAAAAGATAATTCGATTACGAATGCTTACCAAGAGAACCTAACCACTCGTGGAACCGGGTCTAACATGGGAGCATCTGATGTTTTAGAAGTTTTTTCGATCTACGGACAAGCATCCTCCACATCATCTGAATTAATGAGAACAATCATTCAATTTGATACAGCGGAACTCATAGCAGATAGAGCAGCAGGAAAAGTCCCAGCCTCTGGCTCGGTTTCTTGGTATCTCAAGATGTTTAATGCACCCCACTCACAAACAGTCCCTTCGGAATTTGATCTGATAGTGTCGGCAGTGTCTTCTTCCTGGGAAGAGGGTTACGGCTTAGACATGGACTACTATGAAGATTTAACAAAAGACGGCATAGGATCAAACTGGATTAATGCGAAGCAGCGAACCGCCGCCACCGCAACTTTGGACTTAACTGCCGACATAACACTAACATCTGTTGCCAAAGGTAGAACAAGAAACACGAATACACTCCAGACTGTTGTAAACTCCCCAGCCGCCAATGCCGGCAATGCTGTGTTGGTTGGATTCACTGGCACTGCAACTGCAATAGTGTGTACGGTCACACCAGATGACACTGGTCCAGTGACTCTAACGACGGCTCAACTTGTTGAACTTATAAACAATGGATCTGTAGCAGGCAAGACTGTCACAATTACTGATGCTTCTAGTTTTAGGGCACTGCAAACTGCCACAGGTGGCGGATCGCAAAATCTAGCCGCAGGCGGAGAAGGAGATGAAGTTACTGCGACATTCGCTGGAGCAACAGGTCAATGGCTAGCAGAAGGCGGTGATTATCATGTTGCTCCAACATTTACCCAAACATTTTCAACCGGACTTGAAGACATGGAGTTGGATGTTTCTGACTTAGTTGAGCAGTGGATAAAAGGCCCAGCATCCGGTGGAAAGGACAACTATGGTTTCGGAGTTAAACTCCCAGATGCGACAGAGGCAGCAACAAGGTCATTCTTCACCAAAAAATTCTTCGGTCGAGACTCAGAATTCTTTTTCCAGAGACCAGTAGTTGAAGCAAGATGGGATAGTTCGAGACAAGATGATAGAGGAGCATTTTATGCTTCTAGCTCACTAGCCCCAGCAGCAGATAATTTAAATTCTTTATTCATACACAACAGCATTCGAGGACGATTACAAAACATCCCAACCCTCGGGTCAAACGACATCTATGTGAACCTGTATGATTCTTTGGGCGGCACAAAGCTTGCCGGAGCCTTCACTGGCTCATCACCATCAACTGGG
>Ga0209602_1002860_pt1 | contig 13753 bp, 13 predicted proteins | sample COGITO_mtgs_1205_3_FD_184810 | JGI IMG/M metagenome (GOLD analysis project Ga0209602, IMG submission 184810) | Pelagic marine microbial communities from North Sea - COGITO_mtgs_120524 (SPAdes) (version 2) | ecosystem: Environmental > Aquatic > Marine > Epipelagic ...
TAGTTTTTTAGGGAAGGATTTAATCCAATTAATCCTTTTTCTTATTAGTGGGAACATCCTTGACTTTACGGTCACCCCACGGGAGGTCAGCCACATCTGCACTTGCCTTAACTGTTCCTTTTCGTATAGACTCAGCTTTTCTAATTGCCCAGTTAACACCGCTTGTTCCCCCCCAACCGAGCCAAGCAACATAACCTCTATCTTTCCAAGGCGTGTCCTTATACTTAGGGTCAATCGCAGCATTCTTTCTATGGCGATTAAACGCAGCCATTCTTGCAATAGTCTCATACGATAGTTTTCTTCTTGATGCTAATTGGTTTGCACGAGTCCATCCCACCGAAGTCATTCCCTTAACTTCATCTCCATACTTCTTTTTCCACTCAAGAACTTTCTTGGCGTTGTTAGTAGCAGATTGTGGGTAGTCGTTGTATGTAGCCATCTTAATAATTTACAATTATTGAAGTAGTCCTGTTATAGTCAAGTACGCATAATCACCAAGCACCTCTCCTTTTGCACTTTTCACAAGTATATCAGACTGATTTATTCTTGAAGCACTTAAAGTCTTGAAGAAAAAGTCTAAAGACGAAAGCTCAGATGTTGAGACCACCATATCAAACTCTATAGTAGGGTTTTCAGACTGAAGTATCTTCTCATCGCTGGAAATTAAATCATAGTAATCCGTGGTGTTACCATCTTCGTCTTCAGCCATTAAATTATACCCCGCTGTATTATAGTGAAAGAGTCTGCCGTTAAATGTAAAAGTTCTCCAATCCTCGTATATTTTTTGAGTAAGAGTCTTTATGTTCGGCCTGTGTGTAAAGTTAACTACTTTAGGTCTTTTTAATCTTGTCTTGTATAGAGGCTTGTCCACATAAGCAAAGCGAACCCCAATCTCTTGATGCTTTGTAAATAGGTTTTTAGTAAATCCTATCTCAGATTCTGATATAATTTTCTCTTCTAAGTTTTGATTCGTAGCTTCTTCAATAGCGTTACCACAAACAGAATTATAATATATTGAGGAATTTAATTTGATTTCAAAATCAGCCACCCCGTCTGCATTTAATTCTTGTGTTGTGCTTCCTATTGTTACGCCGTTATCATCCTCGTCATCAAAGAAAAGATTAAAGTCTTTATTGGTCAACACAAGGTTTTTAAACTTACTACCCCCTATGAAAACTTTAACCGATTTAAGGTCATCAACCATATCATTAATGTCTTCACTTCCGTTTCTAACTATATGTAATGGGTCTACCCTTAATACGTTTTTATTATTTAAAGAATCGTACTCATAAAACAAACCACATCCAAATCTTTTACATATATTTATTAATGCATCAAAAGGAGTTATTTTAACAGTGTTTTCTAAAGATTCTTTTAAATTTGTTACATCATTGTCAAAATAAGGATTGTAGTTAGCAATTGCTGAAAACTTTAAATCCATCTGAGCATAGTCAAAGCTTCTTGTGATAGCTTTTCTAATATCTGATGTTGTGTAATTAAATATGTTTGTCTGCACTATTAACCAGTGACTACCTTGACTAACCGATGTAATACCAACCTCAGCCTTTAACTCACCGTCAATAGGCTCTATATAATAATTTACGCCATATCTTGACTCAGAGCTTATGTCAATATCCAAATCTGAAGGCAGGTATAAATCTGGAATCTCATCCCAAACAAGCATATCCCTAACGTTTTGAAAATTTGAGTCAAAAACAACAAACTCAGAAAAGTCTTCATCGTAAAAAAACTGATGGGTAGGCGAAGATTGATTGCTTGTTTTATCGCTATTCCCTTGTACGGCAATTGCATCTGATGCGTTAAGAACAACTGCCGCTCCGTTAGAGTCTTCCAGTCTTATTTTTTTTACTTGATAACCATCTTGGTATACGCCTGCAAAGACAGCGAAGGTCATTGTGCTTGCGGGGTCTGTTGGGTCTATCTGATAGGTCAGCCTGTCTTCCCCAAATATTGGAATCTCGTATTGTATTTGAGAAACAGAAGCAAAGTTATTTCCAGAGTTGTATGTAATTCCTGATTTAAAGGACATAAACGGAGCAAAGTATCCTCTTTCGTTACCAGCTTTTCCGTCTTGTCCGTCATCGGGATACGGAGCATCGGTAACATCAAGCCCGTAATCAGTACCCAAGGTGTTTGATATAGTTAAACCACCCTCGCCATCGGTATGTGTCCCGTAATTACCGAATGTTTCATTATTAAAAAACCACCGAGTAATAACTTGTTTTCTGTTACTCAATGAATTATTTGTACCAGACATATTTTCATTTGTACCCACCCAGAATGGAGCTTGATTCAAATGAAATTCTCTTGTGTTTACATCTTTGTCCGCTTCAAGCTTACAAGGTATAAGCATTTGAAGCTTCTCGGGCTGAAAATCAGCTATTGCTGACGTATAGTTTAATCCAAAAAGTTTTGAATCTACACGAGTGTTAAACCCATTGTAAGTCAGCCAATCACCTATAGCAGTTAAAAAGTTTTTTACAGAAAAGGTAGGTACGATTCCAGCTCTATCCATACCAACTCCATACTCTGTAAATTGTCTTGCTTCGTATCCAAACTTTCCATTTACATCATTGCAAAAATCTATATATGGAAATATAATAGGTCTGTCGTCAGGATTCACATTTATCTGTCCCGCCTCACCGTTGAACACTGGCAAGTCAAAAAAGGTGTTCATAGTCCTGTCTTGGTCGTATGTATCTGTTGCCCAGCTACTTGCGTATCTTTCGTAAACCTCAGCTATTGTAGAATCCTTTAAATCGCCAATGTATTTACTTACGTAATCATTAAGGTTAACATCAATATAAGGCTCGTCAGATAAATATTCAAAAGCTTTTACTGTCAGAATACCCTCTATATCAACACCAAGAGGAGGTCCGTATATAGTTATCTTAAAAAAGAAATCCTCCTTTGGAAATAAATCTTTTAAATCAGTGTTTGGATTGTAGTTAAATCTTGACTGGCTCATATTCAACTCAGTCATAGGTATCTTCATATCGCTTGAAAAGGGAAGCCTTATCTTGCTCACATCAAGAGTATCATAAAAATCTACATCATACTCTAATTGAGAATCGGGGAACAAATCAACTTCAAAAAATGATGTGTTGTTCCTGCTAATTTCTAACTTTAAAACCATATACTAACGTGTGGCGATATTAAACTCTAAGGATGACTTAAACTTATTATTCAAAGCTACAAAACTGTCCTCGCCAAAAGACACGAGATAGGCAACGTCATTACAGCTATCTTTAAAGACAACCCAAGTAGTAGATATCAATTCTTTGACATCCCCAAACAACAGCCTTTTTCTGTCATCAATAATTATACTATAATTGAATGAAGTGTTATAAGGTCTATAGCTCTCTGAATAAGTTGCTACAGTAGCATTTGCTCTTATCCTAAAAGAAGATACAGTATCACTTAATAGTGTTCCGTTTACATCAAAGTAGTGAGCAAATATAGGAGTAAAGCTACTTGGAACATTAACATATATATTATTGTCAAATTTACCCCTTGTTACCGTCTGTTGAACTACTACTACAACACCCTCTGTATCAGATATCTTCATATAAAGTACATCACCAGGATTACCTAACGGGTTTGACGCAGCTATTGTCTCTGGGTCAGTAAGCGTACAAGCACCCGTGTTAAAAGATACAGGTGTGTTTACACCATAAAAATTATAATCACTCATTATATTTTATCGTTTCGGTCCCTTAATCTTCTTTCTGTCTCATTCGTTCTCAAGTCGCTTGATGTAACAAATGCTCTGACAGGCTTACTTGTTTGAATCGCTGTTGAGGTTGTAGCCTCTGCGATAGCCTTTAGGTAATCTACACTTTCATTCATAGGCGAAGATACTAATCCTCCGTCTGCAAATTTACGACTCCCGATAATAGGTCTAACTCTTGTTGAGTCGTTTATTCTTTTTAATAAATCGTAATTTCTTGATGTAGCATCTTTGTTTACAATAAACTCACCACCTTCCATTTCATATCCCCCTCTTCCTTGAACTGTAAAAGGTACTCCGCCCTGTTCGTGTGATGGACCGTTTACAACACCACCATCAGCAAACTTTTTAGGGAAAAACTTCTTCTGTCCGATAGCAGCAAGTTCCGCTCCGTAGGATGCTGTTGCTAAAGCACCAGATAAAGCTGCTTTAATTGACAGTCCTATTGGATTTGCTTCTTTATCGTAGATGATTAAGTTTGGTATAATAGCTCCTAACGCTTGAAGATAACCTGTGGTAGCGTTCTGTCTATCTCGTTTCTTTTCGGATTCAAATATTTTCTTATCAACTGCGTTCTCTTCTGCAATTTTAGCCCTGCGAAGTTCTTTCTGTTTAGTTCTGAATTGAGTCTCTGTTATAAGCTGGTTATCTAATTGAGACTTTAAGATATCTTGCTCTACCTCGTATCTTGAAGCTATCTCTTCCTTTTCAGCGTCTAAGCGATTCTTAGTGTTTTCTAAAGCTGTATCATTAAACTTAGATATAATTTCTCCCGTAGATGCTAAAGCCATACCCACGGCTTCCTCTATAGAAAGGTCAACTACAAATGCCTGCCCTAATGCTTTAATGGTTTTTTTTGTATCCTCACTTGCTTTTTGATAATCTTCGGCACTCTTTTTAGCGTTTAGATAAGACAAGACAATCTTATCAAGCATATCCTTTAACTCTTGATTTGCAACAGTGCTATCTTTAATAGTTGTTATTGAAGATATTAGTGATGCTTCAAGAGCAGCTTCTTTTACTTCATACTCCCCTAAAGTTATTGTTTCATCTTTAAGTTGTTTTCCTAATTCCTCAAAAGATTTTTTGTAGTCTTTTAATATCGTTATACCTTCTTTACCTATTTCTGATTGCGTAAACTCTGTAAACTCTTGATACTTATCTGAAGTTTTTTGTATTTCGTCAGCGAAGTCGGGGTATTTGTTTTTAAGCTCTTCAACGGAATTAATAGAGTTGTTATATGCCGCTTGAATAAGTTTTTCTTGTTTCAGTCTTATTTGAGCTGCCTGTTCTGCATCTTTAGCACCAGCTAACTCTACATTCGTTATAGCCTTTATTGCATCAATCTCTGCATCTAATGTTGATTGAATCCTCATTAGCTCTGAGTTAAACAAAGTTTTTTGAGCATCAGCTCTTTTTTTGTCTATTGCTGATTGGTTATTTTCAAGATTATCTACTTTATCAACTAATTCTTTGTACAAAGATATTCTTTTTTCTAACACTATGATTTCATCAACATCTGTTGACCTCTCTCTTTCTTCTCTCAATCCTTTTAGTTTCTCCCCAAGACCTTTAGACACACGGTCTTGTTCTTTTTCTACCAGCAACCCTTCTTTGGCTGACTGTGTTAATCGGTTTGTCAAGTTAATAGCCTCGTTGTAGTCTTCGTTTTTAGCTGCTATTGCTATCCTTTCCTCTCTAATAACATTAGCTCTTTCTGATGCAAGTTCAACGAGACCCTCTGCTAATAATAATTGGTCATCAATACCCGGAACACCTTGACTTGCCCAATTTCTAAGTGTATTTATAAGGTTTTCACCCTTGTCTATTTTATCTTGGAGAATTTGTACTTGACTGTTAGTTAAATTACCAGAAGACTCCAACACATCAAACAACGCCTGAGAAGTGTTTATAGCAGCTTGCTCTGTAGTGTCTTCAAAATCTACCAAGGAGTCAGTTAGAGAATTGAATCCTACAGATGTCTCCGCAGTTGCTTGGGCAATAACTTTAAACGCTCTCGCTTGACTTGCAACGGCTGGGTCTAAAAGTTCAAGAAGCTCAAGAAAAAACTCAGTCTGAGTTATATAGTCTCCCAAGCGAATACTCGCTTTGTTGTAAGCTGATGTAAGCAAATCAATCTGACCACCTGTAGAGGACATTTGTTTTGCATTTGCACTGAGCAACCTTGTGTTATCTTGCAGCTCTTTATTCAGTTCTTTTATTTCATCTATGTTCTTAGATAAAGTAATAGCAGCAGCGGCACTTCTTTTTCCGAAAACATCTGTCGCTTCAGCAACGTTTAGGTTTTGTCTTGATACATCTTCTAAGAATTCTATAAATGGTCTACCATCTTTAGCTGCTTCTATTAGTATATTGCTAAGACCTGTACCAGCTCTTGATGCTCTGAATCCGTTATCAGCTAAAATACCAAGTAGTGACGCTGTCTCCGAAAATGTCAATCCACTCTGTGCGGCAAGAGGACCAACATACTGTAGTGCAGTGCCAAGGTCATTTAACGATAATGCTGATTCGTTTACAGCACCAACTAATACATTTGCAAATTTATCAGCTTCTTCTGTTGTAGCTTGAAATTGATTTAAAGCTTTCTTTAAAGCTGATGCTACTCCACCAGGCTCTTCTCCCAATGCTTGAGAAAGCAGGGCTACAGGACGTGTTAAGTTCTCAAGGTCATCTACTGATGTCCCCAGCTTTGCTAACTGTTTCTGTAACTCTACCACCTCAATAGCCGTAAGGGATGTGGTACCTGAAACATCAAACACTACTTTTTCAAGCCTACTCATATCTGAGGCTGTGAGGTTTGCTATAGCGGCAACGTCTGCTAATGCTCTTTCAAGTTGTATTGCTCTTTTCGCTGAGTTTACAAAAAGCTCACGAAGTAATCCTATCGCAGCGTTCACTCCAGCATAAGCGAGAGCATACCTTGAGAGTGTTCCTACAGCAGTTTTTAATTTACCAAAGAATCCTTTGCTGACTACTGAACCTTGTTGAGTGGTAGCATTAAATCTTTTTTGAGATTGGTTTGCAGCATCAATTAATCTCTTATGAGTTGGAAGCGTTGAAGATAATTTTCCTTGAGCGGAAGCCAACTCCTTAGAAGTTTTTATAGCCTTTTCTTCTACAGTAGCTTTTTCTTTAGTTAACCTCTTGTATTCTTTTGTGTTCTTGTTTACATCCTCAAGTTGCTTATTTAGTAGCTCTAACCTTTCGGTGTATTTATTAAGCTTATCTATGCTTTGTTGTGTGTTAGCCATTATAGTGTCTCAATTAATCTGTCAATAGAAATGGTTGCCTCGCTGGTAAACAGCTCTGTCAATCTATCATTTATTTTTACTTCAGCTTTACTTAAGGTAGCCTTTACTCCTGTGTTCTTGTACTCAAAAGGATTGAAAAAGTTTGACCTATTCTTAATTCCATTTTTTTTAATTCCATTGGCAATAGCAAATGCGACCCTACCCACATCAATGGGATTACTCGGGTCCATTGGTCTTGTTTCTTTTTTCCTCCCCTTTCCTCTGCTTGGAAGTATAAATGAAAGTCCTCGTGAAGATTTTTGTTTTATCCAGTCCTCTAATCTATCAATACTTACAAGTCCGTTTTTACTCGGGAAAGGTTTTAATTTCTTAGAGTGTGTAGTTAGTTGATAATACTTTTCATCAACTCCGTACTTTAATTGTGTTTTGATTCTAACAGAGGATGGAACGCCTTGTTTAATTCCATAAACCCTTACGATAACAGCTTTTTTACCATTAGGAACAAGCCATCTGTCATCAGCACTTGGAGTTATTGATTTTGATTCAGATGGATTAATAAGTTGTCCCGAAGCAATGTGATTCTTTTGCTTGGCTATTTTTACAATAGCTTTTATTATAGCTGACTTTCTGAATGCCCTTGAGGTTTCTGAAACTGCTATTAGTCGTATTTGATTTTCATACTGCTTGCGGGTCATATGCCTTAAGAGTCAATGCCTCTCGTATAAGGCTTGCGAGCAAGAACTACGCTGAAGTCACTCATCGCTGAGGTTATGTTATACTCTTCACCCATAGCCGAGACAAGTTCTACTTCGCCAAAGTCAACATCGTAGCCCTCTTGTATCAGGTAGTCTTGTAGCTGTCCAATAACAAAAAGGTTTTCCTCTGAAGATATTATTGATTCTAAATCATCGTCTTCTCCAATCTTGTCTATGACTATTGCTCCAAAGTCAAGCGTGTATATTGGAGAGTTTAAGTCTCTTGATATGTTTGCCTCAAGTAATAGAAGGGCAAGGGTCTTGAAATTGAACTCTCTGTTGTTTAAGTCCTCCTCTGTATTAGCTACAAAGAACTCGTTGACCATATTGTGGTCATCCGCAAAAGACTTTATCTTGCTGTAAAGCTCTGTGAGATTGTTCATATAAACCTTTCTTTAATTTACAATTTACTCATAGCTTGATTCTGTCTCTCTCTTGCAGACTCTATCTTGCTACGCTGTGCTAAATAAGACATTTCTGGCAATACTGTACTCATAGGCAACATATATATTTCCTCATACTTCGTTACATCTTCATTGCCGAGCATTCTAACTATGGAGTACCAATACCACTGTTGGCTAAACAACATATCCGATGTCTTCTCTTCCTCCTCCTGTTCTTCCTCGTCTTCGTTAACAGCATCATAAAAAACTCCAGCAAATTCTTTAAACAAAGTTGTGTTTCTGTCTTCAATGAACTTGTCTAATATATAATAAACTTCCCTTACATCATAAGAAAGTATATCTTTTTCGTTATTGTATTCATCCGTGGCACTTTCGTTGTCAAATACTTTGTGGTGAGATGGTCTTATAATTAGTTTCGCTATCTCTAAGTCAACCCTGTGGTCGGCTAATTTTGTTTTACCCGTTATTATCTGCTCTAACATTATAAACTGACCAAGGACCAAGTCTTTAACACTTGTGTGTATACTCTTGGAAGAGGATACTGACACTGGACTCTTGATATTGTCCTTTATTGGATATGTTTCACTTGAACTTCTTATGAAGTCCAACCTGTCTAAAGGGTTCAGCGTTTCAATAAAATCTTGCGGATTATTTTTCACACCTATGTACTCCAACATAGATATGTGTTTTCTTAGTGTAATCATAAAAATAAAGTTACTCCACCATCCTGCTCTTCTACGGCACAATACGCACAAATAGCTAACGACATTACCATATCATCGTGCTTTCCATCGGTGTTGCTAAACTGAAGGTTACCCGTGATAGCATTACGCTTACTCTTAAAATCGTACAGCTCCTTTATCAAGTCTGTGTTCTTAGGTATCTTAATCACCTTGTCCTCAAAAAGCTTGATGAGGTTACGGATAATCTCGGGTTTACTCTGTGCTGAGGTAGTAAAGGGGATTAGTTTATACAGCCTATCGTCATCAGTTAAGTCATCAAACAAGAGGTCGTTATTATTTACCTCAAAGTATGCGGCAGCTAAGTTCCTGTCGTGTTTTAGGTAGAATGATTTTATCCTTTCCTTAAACTCCTCATAGTCCATTCCCTCTTCCTTGTAATTGAATCGGTCTATGTCAATAATCCTATAGTCATCAGACATCGCGGTAAGCACTGTATAATCCTGCGCCACCCCAATATCCATTCCGATATAAACCCTTTCACATCTTGTATCTAAATTATCTACAACAGCGTCCTCAACATTGCTGAACAAGGCATTTGCACTCACGGGCTTACATAAGAACTCTTGGTCAAACTGAGCCTTAGTCATACTCTTCTTAATGCCGAGTACGGTCTTAGCTACATTGTCATCATTAAGGTCAAGGTAGGTACGCTTAATGCTTTTAATCTGCTCGTGGTTCTCTTCCTGCTGCCCTTCCTTGTACCAATCGTAGAACCAGTTCGGTCCGTTGAATGTACTTGCCGCACAAACCTTACCACCCGTTCTTGTAACCATAGGCAGGAGTACCTCGTTGATAAAGTCAAGCTTCATATATGCCGCCTCATCCAAGTATATATAATCCAATGTGGCACCACGAAGGTTATCCCCACTGTCAGCAGAACGAAACTTAATAAATGAACCATTGTAAAAATACATCTCATTCGCTTTGCGGTCATACCTCTTGATTATCTTATTCCAAACATCTTGGTGGCTACTGAACATCCCCTCAATGTCCTTCATAACTTTATTTGCTTGGTCTTGTATTGGAGATACCCAGAACATTCGGTGTTTAGGATTGTTCAATGCCCTCATCACACAATCGTTCTGCATAAAGAAAGTCTTACCCGTCTGTCTACCCGCAACTAAACAACTGATAAAGGGAGCATCCTCGTGGGTGAGGCGATGGAAGTCCTTTTGTGGCTCAGTAGGTTTGTATAACTTAATCTGCATCTATATCCAAATAGTCCTGCTCTTCATCAGGAGCGGTTAAATCTATCGTAGCCGTGATATCAATCTTGGTCTGCTCCACCTTAGTTGGAGCCTTATACCCCTGCATATCATTAATAATCTTTATAGCCTCCATAGCAGCCTTCATATCATCGTTGGCAATGGCTATGTCCCTAATCTTAATTAATGCGCTTAGATTCGTCCCCTTGGCTGCCTCAATGCTTTTCATCTCTGCATTGGCTATCGCCATAAGCTCCTTGTGAAATGCTGTACCATTAGTTCTTCTATCACGATAGTAGTTGGTATAACCTAACTCCTTTGCTATCTTGCTTGATGCATCCATACCATTATCACGTATGCCCTCAAGGAACTTTGATTGTAGGTCTGTTAGTTCGCTACCGCGACCCGAGACTACCTTACCGAAATTATTTCTCTTACTTGGCATCAGTAATTGTGTATAATGGAATATTGTGTGCGCCCAACCTACCCGTAAAGGTTAACTCACTAAAGCTTGGTGCTGTCTCATCACTATGATACCATTTCCAAATAGAAGTCTTCACCCTTTGGATACAACTACCACACGCGGTTTTAGGATTCTCACTCCTTGGAAAGTATTTACTCTTCCCCACCATAGAGTTATAAAACTTAAACATCTCTGACTTGGTATCACCTTTAGGCATCGTGCCGCTTAATAAGGCTATTAGAAGGTCCTTAGTTGACATATCTTATCGTTTTGGTATGTATGTATAGATTGATTAATTAAAGGCTCTTAGAATGCCTCTAAGGGAATATACAATATTGAATGTTCAGTGTCTTTCATTATTATTCCGCTATACTCCCCTTATTATAATAAACTAATTATAATAAACTTTACTTCCATAGTAAAGTTTATTATGATAATAGTATTAGAGTAAAGTAAGACTATTATAATAATAGTATCTATTATTATACAATATTCCCAAAGGTACTTTTCGCATTCGTCAAATCACCTTCCCCCCGCCCCTTCCCCCCCGCTCAGTAGAGTCAGCTTACCCTCTTTTCTCGTCATAGTCGGTCAGTATGAGAAAACCAAATAATTAGCGTTAAATTTTATGGTATTATGTACTCAATTTTAAGGGGGGTGGCGTAGCACATTAAGTACTTTATACTTATTGCACACCAATTTTACGTTTTGTATTGAAGCATTCAAAAAATATATTTTCAAAAATTATATTTCCATAACTCACTGAGAACCAATAAACTATATTTAGAATGGTTCTAAATGTACTTTTTGCAATTGACGTTTTGTCAAACCAAAGGAATAAAAATGCATATTGCCGATGTACTAATAATTAACGCGCAAGAAAGCGCACAAATACTTTTAAGATGAAAACAACAAACAACACAACAGCAAACGAAGTAAAGCTAACACCTGCTCAAAAGGTGCAGTTAACTATTGACACGTTAGGTTCTAAGAACGTGAGCGAATTAACGGCGTATGAATTACAACGTTTACAAAGCGCACTTCGTAAGCAGGAGCAAAAGAGTCTTCGTTTCGTTTACGCTACTTTAAAGCGTGAGTATGAAAGCAACAGCACAGCAGTTGAGAAGCTAACCTTTGAGTTAGCGGGTAAAAAGTTCCCCACGTTCTCAGCGTTTAGTAAAGCGTACAAATCAAAGTACGTTAGCTTATGGGGCGGGGGTATGGCTTTAAAGGCTTTAAACCCTAAGCACCAATTAAGCGCAAAGGTTAAACGCCAAAATAAGGCTGAAGCGAAAAAATAGGTTTATAAGGTGCGGGGCTGAGTCCGTAACAAATAGCGATATTTGCGCACTTACTAAACACCTTTGTTTCTTTTTGTAGGCTGAACTACGAGTTCGCTACGTTTGAGGGGCTTTTGTAGGCTGAACTACGAGTTCGCTACTTATGAAGCACCGATACAATAGAAACGGCTAAAGGTGTGTTCTTTGACATATTGGATTTTTAGCGCATATAGGCGAGGGGTGACGAACACTTTAAGCAATGCCTACCTATGAGGGAACCTATGCATTTGTGTAGGGGTTGGTCGTAGGCGGTGTTGTGGTTTGAGTTAATAGGTGTACTCTATAGAGGTCTTCCTATGCGCTTATGAGGTCGGGTATCCTATGCACGGACCTACAGCCTCATTGCGTCCCCTTTAAAGGTTTATGGAACGGGTCCATAGATGCGGGACGTATAATGCAAATCTTACAAATTCGCAACATATCGCAGAACCTGTGGTGTGTTGTATCGTATAGGCTCGGAGACTGAAGACAGGCAAGGCGGAGCGAGACCGCCCCGAGCATCTAATTTTAAATTTATATATTATGAAAAGAGTGTATCGTTTTGCCCTCGTGAACCTCATAGGTTTAGTGGGTGCAGTAGGTAGTATGGTTAGCGTGTGGACAATGTACTTCACAGGTAACAGAGATTGGCTTGTGCCTTTCGTGATTTTCGGATTAATAACGTGGTTCTACATAGAGGTTGTAGCCCCTAAAGATAAGTAATATGAACACCTTAGAGAAAGTACAGGTAGACTACAAGATACCTAAGAACCTACTGAGCGTAGGTACGAGTAACGCGAAGACTAAGAAGAACGGGAGAGATACCCGTATACTGTACCTTGCCCCTGCAACGCAGAACAGTAAGGGTGCAGATATGTGTCCCAATCGTAGCGCAGGGTGTACGGCATCGTGTCTATTTACCGCTGGGCGTGGGCGAATGTCCAATGTAGCAAATGCAAGGATAAACCGTACCGAGTACTTCTTAGATGACCCGAAGACATTTATAGCACAAATGACCTTAGAGCTTGAATGGGCGAACTTACAGGCAAAGCGTACAAATAGCAAGATAGCTATACGACTAAACGGCACGAGTGATAGAGACTTTTTGTACCTAATCAATAAGTTCACAGGTAAGGACTTCAGAGATTGGGAGAACCTAAAGTTCTATGACTATACCAAAGTTCCGAGTAAGTTACGCAGATACGATAAGGATGCATATGTGCAGACCTTCAGTAGGGCAGAAGATAACCACAAAGAAGCTATGAAAGCACTTGAGGATGGTTACCCTGTGAGCGTAGTATTCCGCAAGGAATTACCCGATACTTGGAACGGGTATCCCGTAGTGAATGGGGACAGTAGTGATGACCTTATGCTTGACAGACCGTATAGTGAAGGCTATGTGTTAGGGCTTGTAGCTAAGGGCGATGGTAAGAAAGATACCACAGGTTTTGTAGTTGATTAAATAATTTATATATTGAACAAAAATTAAATGATATGGAACAGATTGGAAATGTGTGGATAGTAGCCACAGTAAAAGTAATGGTGAACCGCAGAGTAACTCTTTGGAATGAGGATAGTGAGGAGTATTTGTTAGAGGCTATGTACGATGGAGACATTGAGATTATAGAGGTGGCAGATACGCACAGATTTGAAGTAACAGAAATTGAAGACGTAGATTGATTATGTACTGGACAGTAAACACAACCGAACAAGAGACACTAATGAACTTAGTAATTAGAGAGCAACGCCTTAGAGGTGAGAGTATGGACAATTACAATGTGCAGGAGGTAGCATACCGCCAAGCTATAAGCGATGGAGCAATGAGAACAGATAACTACTTT
>Ga0209602_1002875_pt1 | contig 13676 bp, 10 predicted proteins | sample COGITO_mtgs_1205_3_FD_184810 | JGI IMG/M metagenome (GOLD analysis project Ga0209602, IMG submission 184810) | Pelagic marine microbial communities from North Sea - COGITO_mtgs_120524 (SPAdes) (version 2) | ecosystem: Environmental > Aquatic > Marine > Epipelagic ...
CATCGAACTGCCTGGTTTCACCGTACCACTTCCCTTCAATCAGACTGCGCTCAAAGCACTGCAGAGAACAATCATTGATCATCTCGGTTTAGGCCGCATATTTAGGCCAACAGCGCTTCAAGGTCGATGGACATCCCTTGCAGCAGCTGTTGAAAATAACGGTTGGCCTCTGATTGAAACGCTACGAGGCAAATTCCTGTTTGTGCTCGACGAGTCCGAAGAAACGCTGAACCCTTACAGCGCCCTCTTGGCAACACCAGGGCCGCATATTTTTTTTAAAACCCCACCGATGGGCCATCCGGACGCGGCAATTCTGATCCTAAATGATCCGATCCAGCAGTCAGCCGAGATACGCCAGGCTGTAAACAAGGGCTACCTCGTTAGGACGCGGGCGGATGCCGATACGCTCGAGGCACGCATAAACGATTCAACGCGGCGAGACGCCGCCTTTTCCTCCGGCGCACAGCTAATCAGTACCGATTACTATCAAGCCGATCCTCGCTTTGAAGGGCGCTATGAGGTTCGCTTTGAAAACGGCGGCTACGTTCGATGACCCAATTCACTAAAAGCCGACTGTACGCCCAGATGAGCGTCTAAGGGTTAAGACACAGGCGTAAAAAAGAAGCGATAGCCTGAAACGTATTCAAGCTGCGTCAGGCAGGCAGAGACGTGACTTTGCTTCTATCTCGGCGCTGAGATGGGCCTATTCACGCGGACGCGTTAAATCGCTAATGAATGGCACAACGAATGCGATTGCCGTCTAACGCATCGATACCATTTCAACCAGATCTTGCTAACGAACCGAATCGGTATATAGACGACTGGCCTTACAGAAGATGATTTGAGCCGCCCAGCGCAACTTAAGCCACGCGCTTTCAGGCGTCTCACTTTAAGACGGACAAAAAAAACCCCGCAAGTGCGGGGTTTTCTTTAACGTAACCTTAGTGGCTAGATTCTGCTGAATCTTTGTACGCAAGGTTCCAAATAATCAATCCAAAGAGGATCTTATTCACAAAGTCTGCAAGGTTATAAACCATATTGAGTGAGCCTTCATCGACACCACCCATCATATAGCCCATTACATAACCAATCGGATAGATCGCCCAACCCACTAATACGATCAGCCTCATATACCCGAATGCAGCTTTAACGCTCTCGGTTGCTGCCGCAGCTTTGCCAGCTTCACCTGCGAAGATCTCATAGATAATTACGGCCCAACCTACCATTCCGATCCAGAAACCTAAGGTCGCATCCATAACACCGGCTTCGCCTAGATAGCCAAAAATCAGCATGACCAAGGTACCCGCTAAGAGTCTTATAAATGAACCACTGCCGACTGACGCGCCAACGGCTTTTAGAATGATCCAAAATTCAATCATCAGAAGCGGCACGGTTATCAGCCAATCGATATATCGATAGACGATTGGTGTACTCTGCTCAAGCACCCAATAATCTCGCATATAGTCGTAGTGCACTGCTGCGACCAACGTAACCAGACCCGCCACCAACATAGACAGCCGCCATTCACTCTTAACCCGTAGTCCCTCGTACAGGAAAAACACTGTCGATGCGATCATCGCAACTGACACGATCCAAAACGAGACACCGACCAAATCACCTTCAGCTAAAAATTGCATCCCTACCTCCACGCTTGTTTTTTTTATAAAACCCCTTTGTGTGACGTCACACTAAGGGCTCATCTTTGTTGAGCAAAGCAGCTAGATGTTTTGAACCCACGCTAGCGGAACTTCAAGCATCTTTCCCTACCGCTACAGAGTACGATAGAAACCCAATTTAAATCAAACGCTAATTGCACGTTTTTTGAGCGAGCAAAGACTATTGAAATGAAGTCATTGTAGGCGGTACCGACGTCATCCCTGGACAAAACAATCAGGCATAAAAAAACCCCCGATGGCTTCCCATCGAGGGTTTTGGATAAATGCCTGACGATGACCTACTCTCACATGGGATCTCCCACACTACCATCGGCGCAAAGTCGTTTCACTACTGAGTTCGAAATGGGATCAGGTGGTACCAACTCGCTATGGTCGTCAGGCAAACTGAGTGCCGGTAACGGCAATTCGTTCGCCACGTCTAGATTGGGCGAACCCTACCTAAACCTAGCTCTTTAAAAAAGTAAACAAGTGATCAATTGACATCCTATCCTTCGGTCTTCCGACCAAAGGCACATTCAAAGGCATATCCTATGAATAACAGTAAGCTTTCTCAGTCGCCTAACCGGCCGACTTCAAATTCACTCAAGTTATATGATCAAGCCTCACGAGCAATTAGTACGGGTTAGCTCAACGCCTCGCAGCGCTTACACATCCCGCCTATCAACCTTGTAGTCTTCAAGGGCTCTTTAGGGGACTCTAGGTCCCAGTGAGATCTAATCTTGAGGGGGGCTTCCCGCTTAGATGCTTTCAGCGGTTATCCTGTCCGAACATAGCTACCCGGCAATGCAATTGGCATCACAACCGGAACACCAGAGGTTCGTCCACTCCGGTCCTCTCGTACTAGGAGCAGCTCCTCTCAAATCTCAAACGCCCACGGCAGATAGGGACCGAACTGTCTCACGACGTTCTAAACCCAGCTCGCGTACCACTTTAAATGGCGAACAGCCATACCCTTGGGACTGGCTTCAGCCCCAGGATGTGATGAGCCGACATCGAGGTGCCAAACACCGCCGTCGATGTGAACTCTTGGGCGGTATCAGCCTGTTATCCCCGGCGTACCTTTTATCCGTTGAGCGATGGCCCTTCCATACAGAACCACCGGATCACTATGACCTACTTTCGTACCTGCTCGACGTGTCTGTCTCGCAGTCAAGCACCCTTATGCCATTGCACTCATCGCATGATTTCCGACCATGCTGAGGGTACCTTCGCGCTCCTCCGTTACTCTTTGGGAGGAGACCGCCCCAGTCAAACTACCCACCATACACTGTCCTTAACCCGGATTACGGGTCGAAGTTAGAACCTCAACGTTATCAGGGTGGTATTTCAAGGTCGACTCCACAATCACTAGCGTGACTGCTTCAAAGTCTCCCACCTATCCTACACAGATAAAATCAAAGTCCAGTGCAAAGCTGTAGTAAAGGTGCACGGGGTCTTTCCGTCTAGCCGCGGGTATACGGCATCTTAACCGCAAATTCAATTTCACTGAGTCTCGGGTAGAGACAGTGTAGCCATCGTTACGCCATTCGTGCAGGTCGGAACTTACCCGACAAGGAATTTCGCTACCTTAGGACCGTTATAGTTACGGCCGCCGTTTACCGGGGCTTCGATCATGAGCTTCGCCGAAGCTAACCCAATCAATTAACCTTCCGGCACCGGGCAGGCGTCACACCCTATACTTCCTCTTACGAGTTTGCAGAGTGCTGTGTTTTTAATAAACAGTCGCAGCTACCTGGTATCTTCGACCGCCCTCAGCTTAGGGAGCAAGTCCCATCACCAAAAGCGGCGCACCTTCTCCCGAAGTTACGGTGCCATTTTGCCTAGTTCCTTTACCCGAGTTCTCTCAAGCGCCTTGGTATTCTCTACCTGACCACCTGTGTCGGTTTGGGGTACGGTTCACAATTATCTGAAGCTTAGAAGCTTTTCCTGGAAGCATGGCATCAACCACTTCCCGAGTACAAAGACTCGGTTCGTCGTCACATCTCAGCCTTAGGAGTCCGGATTTACCTAAACTCCCAGCCTACTTGCTTAAACGCGGACAACCAACGCCGCGCTGGCCTAGCCTTCTCCGTCCCTCCATCGCAATAATTGTAAGTGCAGGAATATTAACCTGCTTCCCATCGACTACGCGTTTCCGCCTCGCCTTAGGGGCCGACTTACCCTGCGCCGATTAACGTTGCGCAGGAAACCTTGGTCTTCCGGCGGGGGGGTTTTTCACCCCCCTTATCGTTACTCATGTCAGCATTCGCACTTCTGATACCTCCAGCATGCCTTACGACACACCTTCACAGGCGTACAGAACGCTCCGCTACCGCGCGTATAAATACGCACCCGCAGCTTCGGTACACAGTTTAGCCCCGTTAAATCTTCCGCGCAGGCCGACTCGACTAGTGAGCTATTACGCTTTCTTTAAAGGATGGCTGCTTCTAAGCCAACCTCCTAGCTGTCTGTGCCTTCCCACTTCGTTTCCCACTTAACTGTGATTTAGGGACCTTAGCTGGCGGTCTGGGTTGTTTCCCTCTTCACGACGGACGTTAGCACCCGCCGTGTGTCTGCCATGATTGCACTCACTGGTATTCGGAGTTTGCATCGGGTTGGTAAGCCGGGATGGCCCCCTAGCCGAAACAGTGCTCTACCCCCAGTGGTGAGACATGACGCTCTACCTAAATAGATTTCGCGGAGAACCAGCTATCTCCAGGCTTGATTAGCCTTTCACTCCGATCCACAGCTCATCCCCTAATTTTTCAACATTAGTGGGTTCGGGCCTCCAGTTGATGTTACTCAACCTTCACCCTGGCCATGGATAGATCGCCTGGTTTCGGGTCTACTCCCTGCAACTAATTCGCCCTATTAAGACTCGGTTTCCCTACGCCTCCCCTAAACGGTTAAGCTTGCTACAGAAAGTAAGTCGCTGACCCATTATACAAAAGGTACGCAGTCACACCCGAAGGTGCTCCTACTGCTTGTACGCATACGGTTTCAGGATCTATTTCACTCCCCTCTCCGGGGTTCTTTTCGCCTTTCCCTCACGGTACTGGTTCACTATCGGTCAGTTGGGAGTATTTAGCCTTGGAGGATGGTCCCCCCATGTTCAGTCAAAGTTTCTCGTGCTCCGACCTACTTGTTGCAAACTTAGTTCTTCCTAATGGTTTTAAAGTACAGGGCTATCACCTTGTATCGCCGGACTTTCCAGACCGTTCCTCTAACCAATAAGATAAAGATTGCTGGCTGGTCCCCTTTCGCTCGCCGCTACTAAGGGAATCTCGGTTGATTTCTTTTCCTCCGGGTACTTAGATGGTTCAGTTCCCCGGGTTCGCCTCTACACCCTATGTATTCAGGTGCAGATAACCTCGTAAGGTTGGGTTTCCCCATTCGGACATCTCGGGATATAGCGCTTGTTTGCCAGCTCCCCCGAGCTTTTCGCAGGCTACAACGTCCTTCATCGCCTCCAACTGCCTAGGCATCCACCGTATGCGCTTATTCGCTTGATCATATAAATTGAATGAACTCTTAGCCCCGTCCTTTTGAATTTCGCCAGGGCTAACATACCAACTTATTGATATCACCGGATATTACGCTTGAATTTGTACAAATTAGTGAGTCATGTTTCTTGAGTATCAAGAACAGCTGCGTTTGAGGTCAACTGCACCTGATAGAAACACTATCTCATTTGCGGATGTCAATTTGCATCGAATTAAAGGGTTTCAGTCTTTAATTCTCTACTTACTTTATCACTTGTTCACTTTTTTAAAGAACCACACATCGGGTTGACCGATGCACCACGCTTACGCGTGCTGGAAAAACCAGAAGCCATTCTTTTATCGCGCCTGCAAACCACTATTCAGGCAAAAAGAATCGATTCTGGTTTCTTCTAAGGGAATCAGAAAACAAACAATAGGTTGTGAGTACTTGCAGAGAATGCATTTTTTAAGGAGGTGATCCAGCCGCAGGTTCCCCTACGGCTACCTTGTTACGACTTTACCCCAGTCATGAATCACACCGTGGTGACCGTCCTCCGTAGTTAGACTAGCCACTTCTGGTGCAACCCACTCCCATGGTATGACGGGCGGTGTGTACAAGGCCCGGGAACGTATTCACCGCGACATGCTGATTCGCGATTACTAGCGATTCCGACTTCATGGAGTCGAGTTGCAGACTCCAATCCGGACTACGAAAAGTTTTTTGGGATTTGCTCCATCTCGCGATATTGCGACCCTTTGTACTTCCCATTGTAGCACGTGTGTAGCCCAGGCCGTAAGGGCCATGATGACTTGACGTCATCCTCTCCTTCCTCCGGTTTGTCACCGGCAGTCTCCTTAGAGTTCCCACCATTACGTGCTGGCAAATAAGGATAAGGGTTGCGCTCGTTACGGGACTTAACCCAACATCTCACGACACGAGCTGACGACAGCCATGCAACACCTGTCACAGAGTTCCCGAAGGCACCAAACCATCTCTGGTAAGTTCTCTGGATGTCAAGGCCTGGTAAGGTTTTTCGCGTTGCATCGAATTAAACCACATGCTCCACCGCTTGTGCGGGCCCCCGTCAATTCATTTGAGTTTTAATCTTGCGACCGTACTCCCCAGGCGGTCTACTTATCGCGTTAGCTTCGCCACTAAGAGGTCAAGCCTCCCAACGGCTAGTAGACATCGTTTACGGCGTGGACTACCAGGGTATCTAATCCTGTTTGCTCCCCACGCTTTCGCACCTCAGTGTCAGTATCAATCCAGGGGGCCGCCTTCGCCACCGGTATTCCTCAGAATATCTACGCATTTCACCGCTACACTCTGAATTCTACCCCCCTCTATCGTACTCTAGTCTGTCAGTTTGGAATGCAATTCCTAGGTTAAGCCCAGGGCTTTCACATCCCACTTAACGAACCACCTACGCGCGCTTTACGCCCAGTAATTCCGATTAACGTTTGTACCCTCCGTATTACCGCGGCTGCTGGCACGGAGTTAGCCGGTACTTCTTCTGTAGGTAACGTCATTTCGCTGGGTTATTAATCCAACTAATTCCTCCCTACTGAAAGTGCTTTACAACCCTAAGGCCTTCTTCACACACGCGGCATGGCTGCGTCAGGGTTTCCCCCATTGCGCAATATTCCCTACTGCTGCCTCCCGTAGGAGTCTGGACCGTGTCTCAGTTCCAGTGTGGCTGATCGTCCTCTCAGACCAGCTAAGGATCGTCGCCTTGGTGAGCCTTTACCTCACCAACTAGCTAATCCTACGCAGGCTCCTCCAATAGTGACCGGTCCGAAGATCCCGGCCTTTCCCCCGTGGGGCGTATGCGGTATTAATCCGGGTTTCCCCGGGCTATCCCCCGCTACTGGGTAGATTCCTACGCGTTACTCACCCGTCCGCCACTCGCCACCAAGAGCAAGCTCTCGTGCTGCCGTTCGACTTGCATGTATTAGGCCTGCCGCCAACGTTCAATCTGAGCCATGATCAAACTCTTCAATTCAAAAAGAATTATTCTGATCTCCCTCGATGCACCCTTTTGAGGCTCACTCAGGACAACAGTTGCGCTTTAAGTGCGCAAATCTGATCAGATGCAAGTTCCATTAAAAGCTTCGCTTGCAAGCAAGCTACGCTTCTAATCTTATGCGTTCTAATGAACGCGCCTCACATCAGCCCAACGCTAAATTACTAATAATGTATATGAGTATTAACTCAATATTGTCAGCACTTTGTTGTTGGATAATTTTCGTATCCAGTCCAACAAGCACTCACACCTATTGTATGTTTCCAAACTTTTAAAGAGCGACCGGTCCGATTGGGAGAGCATTGTAATGCTCTGGCAATCTCTTGTGCCGGCGAATTCGCATTCGAATCCTACTGAGTTGCGCTCGGGCAACTCTCTCAATCTCATCGATCGAGGGGGCGTATTATACGTCCTTACGGACAACTTGCAAGCTCTCATTCGAGATTTCAGAGAATTTAAAGACTGCCTAAATTCTTCCTGCCTTACAAGGCTAACCTCACCTCTCAATCCGCTTAACGACTCGAATCGAGGGAGGGCATAGTACGCCCTGTGGCGCATCATGCAACCGTTTTCTTCATAAAGTCTCAATAAACTTTGGGGCCGGCACTCCTCACCGGCGCATACCTCAGCGGAGCACATTGCCAGACCCAACTTCAGCGCTACAGGAATTCCTGGTTAGTCTCGCGGCTATTCGCCGAAGGGAGCTGCTTGCAACGCTAAGAAGCTACTTCTGCGCGACCCATTTTGGGTCGCCGTTGTCGCCATTTGAACACGCGATAACCCATCAACAGCAAAAACACGACGCTGTAGATGAAGGGCTCGGCATAATCACTGCGGGTGAGCCAGAACAAATGCGTGAGTTGCAGAACCGCTACCGGATAGACCAATTGATGAAGTAACCGCCAACGGCGCTTCATCAAACGCATCATTAAGCGATTAGAAGTGAGCGCCAACGGCACCAGACCGCATAACGCCGTGAAGCCGACCAATATATAGGGCCGCTTCAGGATCTCGGTACCCAGTTCGTTAAATTCGAACTCGAGGATGAGCGCTAAATAGGTCGTGAAATGCGCTAACGCATAGGTAAAGGCAAACAATCCCAGCATGCGCCTGACTCGAGCAAGCTCAACCCAACCCAGCAACTGCCGAAGCGGCGTGACTGCCAGCGTGAGTAACATGAACCTTAGAGCCCAATCACCATTGAATTGCACAATGGTCTTCGCGGGATCGGCACCCATGCCACTTGGTTGACCGTTAACCACCAGGTAGACCTGCCCTAGGAGGTACGCCAGCGGCAGCAAACCGAGACAAAACACCAGCGGCTTAAGCGTCGAGGAAAACCTAGTAGTCATTGCGGAGATTCATACCCGCGTAAAGATGGGCGACTTCATCCCCATAACCATTGAACATCAGGGTTGGCCGTCTGTTCGGTGAAAACAATGATGTTGGCAGCCGCCGCTCACTGGCCTGACTCCAACGCGGATGACTGACCTGCGGATTCACGTTCGCATAAAAGCCATACTCCTTCGGGTTACTGCGTTCCCAGGAGCTCACGGGGCGGTACTCCAAAAACTCGATTTTCACGATAGATTTAATGCTTTTGAAGCCGTACTTCCAGGGCAGCACGAGTCGTAATGGCGCGCCATTTTGTGGCGGCATCGCGTTACCATAGAGACCAACCCCAACAAAGGCCAACTCGTTCATCGCCTCGTCAATCCGCAATCCTTCTCGGTAGGGGTAGTCCAGCGCTGCAAATCGTGACCGCTGGCCTGGCATTTGCTTAGGATCAAACAAGGTCTCGAAACGCACATACTTCGCTTTTGAAGTGGGCTTGAAACGCTTGATCAAGTCAGCCAGCGGGAAGCCTATCCAAGGAACAACCATTGACCAGGCCTCGACACAACGGAGCCGATAGATCCGCTCTTCGAGATCATGGGGCTTCAGAATGTCTTCCAGGTTAAAGGATCCGGTGATATCCGCCTGACCCGCAATCTCTACCTGCCAAGGGTCGGTCCTAAAATCACTCGCGTTCTCGGCAGGATCCCCTTTGTCCGTACCAAATTCATAAAAGTTATTATAGGTCGTTACAATATCCCAGGGCGTGCTTGGCTCTTGCGCCAGATGGCGGCTCGGCCGAGCCCGCGAGACTTTTTGACGCAACCAGTCTGGCGCCAACATCGACGCTTGCCGGTCGCCTGTATAACGCGCGATGTCTCTGATTGGCAGGTCCGCATCTAGTGCGGCCATGCCCATACCCGGCAGCAGCATTGCGCCCAATCCGAGACCCGCACCCCGAATGAATGTCCGCCGCTGCAGATAAACGGCTTCCGGGGTGATTTCAGAGGGTCTGAAGGCGTCCGGCTTTTTGATCAACATACATCATGGTCCCATTCTAAGATTGTCCGGCGCGCCTGCCGGCCGCCAGCAACAAGATACCCAAAAAACGTCTCGAAGTTTGATCTATTCGGACCGACGGGCAACTGCCCCGTGACGGGTTGCCAATACCTAAACCGGCTTTTGCGGACGCTTGCGAAGAATTGCTTGAACGGGGCCAGATCCCGCATAGATCACCGCCAAACCGAGTAAGACAATCGGCGGATTCGCCACGATCAAAGCAAACAAGGCAACAACGCCCAACATATAAATAAACGGTACGCGGTGCATGTCGATCTGCTTCGGGCTGTAGTACCGAAAATTGCTGACCATCAGTGCGGCAGCCCCCACTGTCAGCGCCGCCATCGGAATCGCCAGCGGCAGGGTTACCGTACTGGCGATGTTATCCGTCCAGAGCCAGACCGAGGTCGCCAAGAGCCCAGCCGCCATGGGACTGGCGAGACCCACAAAAGCGGTATTGTCCGGCTTAGCATTAAATCTAGCGAGCCGCAGTGCAGCACAAGCCATATACAAGAAGGCGGCCATCCAGCCAAACTTGCCAAGGTCTGATAACACCCAGCTAAACATCATCACCGCAGGCGCAACACCAAAAGCAACCAGATCTGAAAGACTGTCGTACTGCACGCCAAACTCGCTCTGCGTATTGGTCAGGCGAGCGATACGACCATCAAGAGCATCCAGAACCCCTGCGACGATAATCGCAATCGCCGCATTTTCAAGCGCGCCGCTCATAGCCGAAATAATGGCGTAAAATCCTGAAAATAGCGCGCCGGTGGTAATCAGGTTGGGTAGAAGATAAATGCCGCGGCGCAATCCAGCCCGCTCCTCAGATCGATCTGCCATCGAGGTTACTTTAGGATCCTGGCTTTCTTGCTGCTCTTCCATTGAACCTACCTCATCAACTATCGAGAGTCATCACTATAATCAGAGGTCATGGTTGCTAGACCGCGAGAATCTTCTCGCCGCGGGCAACACCTGACACACCTGATCTTACCACTTCCAGGACAACAGATTCAGACATGGCGCGGAGGAACGCATCTAGCTTGTCCGAAGTCCCCACCAACTGAATGGTATAGGCATTGTGCGTTACATCCACAATCTGACCGCGGAATATGTCAGAAGTGCGTTTGACTTCCGCCCGCTGAGCACCGGTGGCCTTGACCTTAATCAGCATCAGTTCACGCTCTATATGCTCACCTTCGGTCAAATCAACCAGCTTAACCACTTCTATCAACTTATTGAGCTGCTTGGTAATTTGCTCAACCTGGGTATCGCTGGCCGATGTGGTCAAGGTCAAACGTGACAACGTCTCATCTTCCGTTGGCGCGACGGTCAGAGTCTCAATATTGTAATTACGTTGAGCAAAAAGACCGACCACCCGCGACAGTGCACCGGCTTCATTCTCCAAAAGTACCGAAATAATTCTGCGCATCAGGTTCGCACCCCCTTTTTCAGCCACATGTCATCCATTGCACCATTAGGCGCCACATGCATGGGATAGACATGCTCATCGGGGTCAACCAAAATATCGACAAAGACCAGCTTGTCCTTGAGCGCAAACGCGGCCTCAAGAACATCATCTAACTCGGCCAGAGTCTTCACCTGAAAACCAACGTGCCCATAGGCTTCCACTAACCTCTTGAAGTCGGGTAAAGAATCCATGTAGCTGTGGGAATACCGACCCTCATACTGCATATCTTGCCACTGCTTAACCATGCCCAGAGAACGGTTATTCAGATTGATGATTTTCACCGGCAACCCATATTGGGCACAGGTCGAGAGTTCCTGAATGTTCATCTGGATGCTACCTTCACCGGTGATGCACACCACGGTCTCATCGGGAAAAGCCATCTGCACGCCCATGGCGGCCGGCAAGCCAAAGCCCATAGTGCCGAGACCACCAGAGTTAATCCACTTACGAGGCTCGTCGAAGGGGTAATACAATGCCGCAAACATCTGATGCTGGCCCACATCAGAGCTAACGAATGCAGTGCCTTTGCTCACCTTGTAGACCGCTTTTACGGCCTCCTGAGGCTTAATGGTGACACCATCGGCGGCTGGCGTGACATGCAAACTATCCAACTTTCGCCAGGCTTCTATTTGCGTCCACCACTCGGCCAGCCGACTGGCCTGAACCTTGGTGCGTTTAGCGACCCGAGCCTGAGCGGTTTCCAGCATCTCCGCCAGGACATTTTTGACCGGGCCCACTATCGGCACATCAACCACCACATTCTTCGAGATCGACGCGGGATCAATATCAATATGGATAATCTTCGCAAAAGGACAAAATTTAGCCACAGTATTGGTCACGCGATCATCAAAGCGAGCTCCCACTGCGATAAGGACATCACAATTATGCATCGCCATATTCGCTTCATAGGTGCCGTGCATGCCCAACATGCCTAAAAATTGTGGGTCAGTGCCAGGATAGGCGCCCAGCCCCATCAGTGTATTAACGATGGGATAGCCCAATAAACGCGTGAGCGCGATGAGCTCACTCGAGCCCTCACCCTGAATAACACCGCCCCCGGCGTATATCATGGGGCGCTCGGCCTCCAGCAGCATTGTCAGGGCCTTCTTGATCTGGCCCGGATGCCCCTTCACCGCGGGACTATAAGACCGCATGATAAGTTGCTCGGGATACTCGTACTCAAAGAGTTCTGTGGGACTGGTGATATCTTTGGGAATATCGATGACCACGGGACCTGGCCGACCAGAGGTCGCAAGATAAAAGGCCTTTTTAACGATCAAGGGAATTTCAGACGCATTTTTCACGAGAAAGCTGTGTTTAACGATAGGGCGCGAGATACCGATCATGTCAGTTTCCTGAAATGAGTCAGTGCCGATCAAATGGCTTTGTACCTGACCGGAAATCACGACCATCGGAATCGAATCCATGAAGGCCGTCGCAATCCCCGTAATGGCATTGGTTGCCCCTGGGCCGGACGTCACCAACACGACGCCTGGCCGCCCAGTGCCGCGCGCATAGCCATCTGCCATGTGGGTTGCAGCCTGCTCATGTCTGACCAGAATGTGCTGTATACGCTTTTGCCTGAAGAGCGCGTCATAGATATGCAATACGGCACCGCCAGGGTAACCGAACACATAATCAACACCTTCTTCCTGGAGACAACGCATCAGGATGTCTCCGCCAGATAGCATTTCCACTTTTTTCCCCTATTTCATAGGCCTATGAGGCCGGGCATTCTCAATCAAACCGGCTTATGCTGTCAATCCTTTAACGCCAACGCCAACCCGACCGCCGCGCGTCTCGCCCCTAAATTCGAACCCTTTCAGAGCCACTGTCGAATTTTGCGCTGGCATCGAGTAAGATCCAAATAGTCATATACTATAGGGACTTAGATGAATAACTCTGTCTGCTTTATGCTTCTGTTGCTTACCGCAGTGAATGCTTATTCGGAAGATGATTACTATGTCTGGGTGGATAACAACGGCGTGACCAACTACGCTCAGAAGAACCCGCGAGACTACCCCGCCGAGCGCGTTACCGCCACCGGTCGCTTCGGCGCCAAGACCCTACTTGATAGCGAGCAAAGTCAGGCACCAAACCGTGGCTCGAGACCCGGCTTACCACCGGAACCGATCAGCACCGAGGTTGATCCCGATAAGCTCATCGCTGAAGATCGCGATCGCATCGCCGGCCAGATCGCTGCCCAAAAGCGCTCGAACTGCGAAATCGGCAAAAAGAACCTGGTCAACCTCGAGACGTACCCAAGAATCATGGTCAAGGATGACAACGGTGAAGATCGACTACTCACCGCAGAGGAGAAAACCGCAAAAATCGAGACTGCGCGACAAACGATTCGCGAGTACTGTAGCGGCTAATAACGCCCCATCAGCGCCGCCAAATCAGCGCCGCGAATCTGCCGGTTTGACCATCGCGGCGATGGGAATAAAACCTCGAGTCGCAATAGGTGCAGCACTCACCTCCAGCAATGGACGCAACACCGGCCTTTGAGAGTTGGCGCCTGGCAACCGCAAACAGATCTAGCATCCAGTGACCGTCATCCTTTCCTGGGCCAAACCCAAAATTGCTGTCGAAGCGCGACCTGACTGGCTCATCCACTTCATAGTGGCAGGGCCCGATAGCCGGCCCCAGC
>Ga0209602_1002884_pt1 | contig 13635 bp, 8 predicted proteins | sample COGITO_mtgs_1205_3_FD_184810 | JGI IMG/M metagenome (GOLD analysis project Ga0209602, IMG submission 184810) | Pelagic marine microbial communities from North Sea - COGITO_mtgs_120524 (SPAdes) (version 2) | ecosystem: Environmental > Aquatic > Marine > Epipelagic ...
CACTAAAACAGCCTATATCTATACATTTAAAAAACAGGTCTTTACGATTATTTATGGTTCTTGATTGACCCTGTTTTAATTACTTTATTTGTTAACCTAATAATAACAAAAAATCAACATACACCTTATTTCAAGTGTTATTTGTCGAAAACATTGATTTATTGTCACTCATTTCTTTGATATTTATAAAATATTAACTAAACAAACAAATTATGATCCAAAATTTAAAGAAGCTATTGCTTCTGATTTGCGTATTTAGTGCTCACGCTATTTATGCACAAACTACAACGATTTCGGGAACAGTAACTGATTCTTCAGACAGTATGTCTCTTCCAGGTGTTAATGTATTAGAGAAAGGCACTTCAAACGGTGCGGTAACAGATTTTGATGGTAATTATACTATTGAAGTGTCTGATGAAAATGCTGTATTGCAGTTTTCTTTTATTGGTTATTCGGAACAAGAGATTTCTGTTTCTGGTCAAACTACTATAAATATTAGTCTTGAACAGAGTTCTGAAGGCTTAGACGAAGTAGTTATTACTGCTTTAGGTATTTCAAGAGAAAAAAAATCTTTAGGATATGCAGTAAGTGAAGTTTCTGGAGATGATGTAAACACAATCAAAGATAATAACCTTGCTAGTTCTTTAGCTGGTAAAGTCGCCGGTTTACAGATTTCTCAATCTGGATCCTTAGGTTCTGCGTCAAGAATTACGATAAGAGGTAATAATTCATTAGGTGGTAATTCTCAAGCTCTTATTGTGGTTGATGGAATGCCTATTAATGCTTCTTTACCTATTCAAGGAGATGGAGCAGCAAATGCAGGTAGTGCTGATAATGGAGGGAATCCAAGTTATGAGCCAAGTATTTCTGGTGCTGGTATTTCTGATATTAATCCTGATGACGTTGAATCAATTACTGTTTTAAAAGGGCCAAGTGCAGCTGCACTTTATGGTTCTAGAGCTGGTAATGGGGTGATTTTAATTACAACAAAGAAAGGTTCACGTTCAAATAAATTAGGTGTGAGTTTAAAAACAAACATTTCTTTTGATAGTCCGATGCTTTTACCTGAGTACCAAAACCAGTATGGTCAGGGTTCTGGAGGAGCTGCGTATGCTACACCTAATTTCATTGATGGAAATTATACGTGGAGAGAATCTTCTTGGGGTGGTCTGTTAGACGGGTCTGAACAAGCTTATTACAACGGAACAAACAAGGCATATTCTGCTCAATCAAGTAATGTTGAAGATTTTTTCAGACAAGCAGAAAGAAAAATCACATCAATTTCTGTCGATAAGGGATCAGATATGGGGTCAATTCGATTTTCTTATACAAATAACTCTTCAGAGTCAATTATTGAGAATTCCGACTTAAGTAGTCATAACTTTAATTTAAGGGCAGTAGCTAATTTATCTGATAAACTAACTGTAGATTCTAAGGTAACTTATTTTACTCAGGATATAAAAAATAGAGCTTCAACAACAGGAGCTCAAGGTCTTTTAGCCTATGTTTATAATATGCCACGAAACGTAGCAACTGATGATATGCGAAATTACCAAATGGCTAACCCAGTATCAGTCGACGCAGGAGATTTTGACGTTATTCGTTATGCAGGTGGGAATACAGGAAATCCATTTTGGCAAATGAATAATGATGAAACTAGTGTTCGAAGAAATAGATTTTTAGGTTTTACTAAAATCAATTATGACTTTACAGATTGGTTGAGTGCTTTTGTTCGTATTGGTACTGATGTGACTAACATAAGAGACAATAAAATTTACAAACCAGGACATCACTTCATTGGTACTGGCTCTATGGAATTAGGTCAAAGTACATTTACCGAATTAAACTCTGAGTTCTTGGTAACTGCTAAACATGACTTGACAGACAAAATTAATATTGTGGCTAATGTAGGGGGTAATATGTCTAAAAGAACCTCAGAAGGTATGCTTGTTAGAGGGTCTGATTTTAAAATACCGACAGCTTCTTTTTTTAATAACCTAAATGTTGTTCAGGCTCCTGAAGAGTCTCCACTTTCTATTAAGAAAGTCAACTCTGTGTACGGCTCAATTAACTTAGCTTATGATAATTTTTTATACCTAGACGTATCTACTCGTAACGATTGGTCTTCAACTTTGAGTGAAGATAACAGATCTTATATGTATAATTCAGCAAGTATTTCTGCAGTATTGAATAAATTCATAGACCCTAATAAGGAGATTTTTAATTTAATCAAAGTACGTGGTAGTGTTGCTCAAGTAGGTAATGATACTGATCCATACCAGCTTAATCAAACCTATGCTGTCCCTGGTCAAGGATATTTAGGGCTCACAACTTTAACTTCTTCACCAATTCAGTTTAATCAAGACTTAAAACCTGAAAGTATAACTTCATCAGAATTTGGTTTAGAATTAGGCTTACTTAATAACAAATTAACGCTTGATTTATCTGTTTATAATATGTCTACTGAAGATTTAATATTCGACGTTCCTGTACCACCTGCAACAGGCTATTTATTCCAAAGAGATAATATTGGTAAAGTAACAAACAAAGGGCTTGAGATTGCACTTGGTGCTTCTCTTATAAATACCGATGATTTTTCTTGGAACACTTCTTTTTTCTATTCTAAAAACGAAAATAAGATTGAAGAGTTAATTGAAGGAGTTGAAAGCTTTAGTTACAATCAATCAACAGATGGTAATGTTTTTATTTCTGCAACTGAAGGTGGAAGCATTGGAGACATATATGGAACAGTTTGGACAGGTGAGGTCGACGCTAGTGGTATACCAACAGCATCTGCACCCGATGTGTTACTAGGCAATGCACAACCAGATTGGTTAGGAGGTTGGTCTAATACATTAACTTATAAAGACTTTTCAATGAGTTTTCAAATTGATGCAAGAATTGGAGGACAAATTTACTCACAAACTTCTGCCGATTTGGATAGAAACGGTGTGTCACAAAGAAGTCTACAATTCCGTGATTCAGGTGTGATTGTTTCTGGCCTTAATACAGGGACCGGCGTTGAAAACACTGTAAGCATATCAGCACAAGAATACTGGCAAGGAGATCCGGGTTCTTCATCTTCATTAGGAATGTCTAGTATTGCTGAAAACTATATTTACGATCAAGACAATATTAGAATGCGAGAACTATCAATCGGATACAATATCCCTGTCGGAAGCAAATTTGGATTACAGAGTGCTACAGTTCAATTGGTTGGTAGAAACTTATTTTTCTTAATGAATAAGGCAGATGATATAGACCCAGAGTCTATGTTAGGTACTTCTATTGGTGTTCAAGGTTTATCACATAATGCGATGCCTACTTTAAGAAGCATAGGATTGAATTTAAATTTAACTTTTTAATATAATACTTTATAACGATGAAAAATAAAATTTTAATATTATCATGTATTGTCTTTGCAACTGTGTTTTCTTGTACAGACGATTTCAACGAAATTAACCAACAACCAGATGCACTTTCTACATCTGATGTTAGTGCTAAGTTTTTCGTAACTACATTACAACAGCAATTTTTAAGACCTACAATGGTTCCTCTCTGGTTTGGAGATTTAATACACCCTGATGGGTTTTCTGGTCAAATATCAAATGGATATGCCAATTCAGATTGGACTGGTGATTTGGGATGGGTCTACAATAGTTTTTATACAGATTTAGGTGCTTGGGACTGGTATGCTGCTTATAATAGTACTTTAACTTCGTATATGAACCTTGTTAAAGAAGGTGGACCTTTAGAAAATAATCAATATTATGCGATTGGGCTTGTCATGAAAGGATTCTACTATACTCAATTTACTGAGACTCATGGAATGATTCCTTACTCTGAGGCATCTGATCCAAATATCGCATTGCCAAAATACGATGCACAAATCGACGTTTACAAAGGGGTTATTGCAGATTTAAATCAGGCTATTACCTTGATTGCAGATAATCAAAATACAGGCGAAGGAATTGAATTGTTGGGTGAAAATGATGTGATATTTAATGGAGATATGCAAAACTGGAAAAAACTAGCGAACAGCTTAAAGTTAAGAATTGCACTCAGAGCTCATGGCTCTCCTGGTGAAGACTTCTCTGCAAGTGTAGCCTCTGAAGCTATTGCTTCTGGTGTGCTTGCTGATACCGATGCATTATTTGCAGCTTTTACTACAGAGACAAACATATGGGGAGGTTCTGCATCCTATGGAGATATTTGGCATAGTTTCACTGGCAGTCAATGGAAAGCTACTGAGGCGATGGTGAATATCTTGAAAAGTAATGATGATCCTAGATTAGGTGAGATTACCAAACCTAGTGTTGGTGGTATAATTACAATAATGAAGCCTGATTCAGATTCTGAAAATTTTTCTCTAATTGCTGAGCACTTAGAGTTTTTAGAAAACACGCTTAATGCATCTGGACTTGTTTTAGACACAGACTACACTTGGGATGAAACTGCAACTGATTTGACCATCACTATGCCAGATAACACTAATTATCTAGGTTTACCGTCACGATTAAGTGGAAAGATTAAAGATTACATGCACAAAGATTTATTTTCTGATCCATCTGATTGGGTAACGCAAAAGACTAATGAAGGTGGTCGAATTTTCCCTACAATTTTATTAACATCGGCTGATTCACATTTTATGATAGCAGAAGCAATTACTAAAGGGCTTGTGTCTGGAGACGCGAACTCGTACTACCAAATAGGTTTAGAAAAAGCGATGGTTTTATGGGAAACTTCTACTACATCAGATTTTTTAGCATCTGAAATGGGTTCACTAAATGGATCTTCGGAACAAAACCTTGAAAGGATTGCTACACAAAGATGGTTAACTAATTATACTAATGGATATGAATCTTGGGCAATTGTAAGAGATACAGGATATCCATCTGCGGCAATGGTAACATCAACAAATAATAATATTATTAGTTTTGCAGGTGAACTTAATGGAGAATATCCTCAAAGATTACGTTACGGAACAAGTGTTTACACTTCAAATGCTGCCAATGCCGAAGCTGCAGTATCAGCTCAAGGGCCAGATAAAATGGCAACAAGTTTATGGTTTGCTAATTAATTTTTTTTGTGAACACATAATTATTTTAAAAAAAAAGAGATGTCTAGTTTAGACATCTTTTTTTTTATCTTTATAATCACTATTTTGTTTTAAATTTTTAGTAATTCTAAGTTGTTTTATTTATGAAATACACATTTTTAATTTTAGTTACAGTTTTTTCTCTACAATCATTTTTCAAGACAAAATTGTTAATGAAGAATCAAATGTATCATATTATGGTCGTGATTACTTTTTGATTGAAGGAACAGCCGTTGAAGACTCACTTAAAGAAAGCCCTTATGATCGATTACCAGCTTCATATAAAGATAAAGTCAGAGAACCAGTCTGGGACTTATCAAAAGCATCCGCAGGAATAACGGTACGATTTCACTCGAATTCGACAAGTATTAATTTAAAATGGACTGTTTTAAACGATTTTGATATGCCTCATATGGCAGCTACCGGAATAAAAGGAATAGATTTATATACAAAGTATAATAACAAATGGAGATATGTAACTACAGCAGGCGCTATTGTGGGACTTAAGACATATCAAAATAAATCCATACCAAAAGATAGTATTAGTGAATTCGAACTAATCAAGAATATGACACCTGAATTTAGAGAGTATAAATTATTTTTACCCTTGTACGATGGCGTTACAAAACTTGAAATCGGTATTGATCCTACAGCATCAATTGAAAAAGCAAGTTCCAATCCTGCAAAACCGATTGTTTTTTATGGAACAAGTATTACTCAAGGTGGGTGTGCTTCCCGACCTGGTATGGCTCATACTAATATCATATCCAGGGAGTTGGATGTCGAATGTATAAATTATGGATTTAGCGGAAATGGACGCATGGAAACTCCTATTGTTGAGCTCATTTCTGAAATTGATGCTCGTTTTTATGTTATTGAATGTTTGCAAAATATGGATTCAGATCAAGTGAAGCAACGCGTTAGACCATTGGTAGACATAATTAGAAAAAAGCATCCTTTTACCCCTATAGTTCTAGTCGAAAATATGATGTACAAAATGGCTTTTTTAGACCAAACTATAGAATCGGAACTAATTCAGGAAAATATAATATTAAAAAATGAGTTTGATAAAATTTTAAAAAGTGGTGACCAAAATGTTTTTTATATTAAAGACAATCAAGATAATTCAATAGATAATGAGGGCACAGTAGATGGGGTGCATCTTACCGATTTAGGGTTTTTAAGATATGCTGATTATTTATTAAAAAACTTCAAGAATTATAAGCTTATCAATTAGTATTTTAGTTTTTAGATGAATTATCTTATCTAACGACAACAAGATAGCTATGAGATACTTAAATATTATTTTTCATCAGTTTTTATAGCTTTCGATAATTATAAGTTTTTATTTGGATTTAAAACAAAAAATTATTTAAATAAAGAACATTATATAACAGGTAGATGATTTGAGTTGTTTTAATAATATTATTTCTTAATAAATCGTTTAACTCCAATTTTATCACTTGTAGTTACTCTAACCACATAAATTCCATTAGATATTTTTTGAACATCTAAAGAAGTATCATTTGTTGTGATAGTTTTTGATTTAATTAATCTTCCTGTTAAATCTAAAATAACAACTTCTGTTTTTTCTGTAATTACCGGTAATTGAATAGTTAGTAAATTTGAAACAGGGTTTGGATACATCTCAAAACTTAACAAGTTATTCTCAGAAACTCCTAAAGTATTAACACTTAAGGCTGTAGCCCCTCTATTATTTGGCCCATGCCATGCATATGTAGATGTACCACCAAATGCATAAATTATGGGTAATGACCCTTCTGAAGCATTAAAAATGTAATCATTCGAACTTCCTGTATCATTGGATCTGGTAGCTACAATTGTTCTAGTGTCATTTGAAACCGTATTTGATACTAAGTTCCAATCTCCACTTTCATTTGAAGGAGAGTCTTGAGGTGGAACTGGTCTTTCCAAAGAACTTGGTGGTCCGGGCTCTGAATAGGCGTCACGAATTGTATTTCCATCGGTCATAAAAATATCAGTACCGTTCATTTCTGAATTTCCAAATCCGATTGCAAGCCATACATCAGAAGGGCCTGCTAATGTTAATTTAGTGACGTATGTGCTTCCATTTATTTCAATATTAGCAGTTAGTCCTGGAAGTAATGTTTCTGTTCCTGTAGAATAAATTTGCGAGGACAAAGAAAAACATATTGTTAAAAAAACAAAGAAAAATATTTTTTTCATGTGAGATTTATTTTAAAAGTTGGATGATTTTACTATTGCCTATAATTTTCGCATAATCTTGTGCGGTATTACCTCTATTGTCCTTGATATCAGTTTTGGCATTATATTTTATTAATAATTCAATAATTTTTTCTTGATTAAAAATCACAGAGTAATGTAATGCAGTAGAATTATTTTGATCGGACAAATTAGGATCGGCATTATTTTCTAAGAGTAATTTTGTTAAGTAACTGTTTTTTTTTATTGCAGCCGCCATCAAAGGGGTGCCATAGCTACTTTTTGAGTTGATATCCTTTACATGTTTGATCAAATAACTTGCTATTTCATTATTGCTATAATAACAAGCTAATACTAAAGCAGAATACCCTTCCTTACTTATTTTATTTATAATATTTTGATCACTCTTAATTATCAACTTGAGTTCAGTTAAAGAGCCCCTTCTAGCAATATCAAAAATTGAAGATTCTTGTGCCTTTGAAGTTGATGAATAACAAAGGAAAATAAGAACAAAAAAATAGTTTTTTTTTAAAGACAAATTATGATAAGTTTTACCTTTCTAAATTAAGTAAAAAATTGATTTTTTCATAATTTTAGTTCAATATAAAATTTGTTTTTATTTGAAATACATTATGCTTTATTAAATTATAATTAGCTATTTAAGCAATCAGAAAGCTTACGTTTAATATTGGTGTACTAAGTATGGCTTCTGACTCTAGTTTTACATCCAGTAAAGCCGTTTGGATTTGAATTATCTAATGCACGTCTTAAACGAGCTGGGTTAGATTATCGGAATCATATTTCAGTTAAAACATATAATATTCTAGTAATGTTTTTATCCGTTAACATCTTATCTAATTCATTTTGGCTTTCTATCAGCTTGTATTCTATTATGGAAGTTTAATGACAAAACAGCTTATTATTTTAAATTTTTATAATTTATAATTAATAGACAAATTCATGCTTTATTGGTCTTAAGGTACTATTGCTTATTTCTATAAAGGCCATTCTTTTTGTGAAGAGAAATACAATTTATAACCAATTAAACCATTAGTGTGTTAAGAATGGTTATTAGTCGAACAATTTTTTAATTAGCCATTATTTGCATTTAATTTACTTAACATTAATTGTTTTAGTTTAAGATTAGTTAAATTTTTTGAAGGAAGAACTAGGTAATCTAGTTTTTCCTTTTTTGTTAATTTATGGTTGAAGTCACAAAAGTAAAACACGTTTTTTTGATTTTAATAATTAGTTGTTAATTAGTTTCCCACAATAGCTCTATGAAGGGATTCAGTTAAGCAAAATAAAAGTATACACCAATATGGAATTAAGTTATAAGCCTGCAGGACAATTTGAGTTAACTCGTTTTGAGAAAATTCACAACGTTATTTTTGAGTTTTCACATATAGCTTCAATCGTTGTAGCGCAAGAGATAGCCGATTTAATTAGGGAGAAGAGTAAACAAAATACTCATTGTGTTTTAGGCTTAGCCACAGGTTCTTCTCCAATTAAGGTCTATGAGGAGCTTGTGCGAATGCACAAAGATGAAGGGCTAAGTTTTCAAAATGTCATTTCGTTTAATTTGGATGAATATTATCCAATGCAGAAGAGTAATGTTCAGAGTTATGATTATTTCATGCGAGAGCACCTTTTTAACCATGTGGATATACTTCCGGAGCATATTAATATTCCTGATGGAATGGTTAGTGATGAAGATCTGTACCAGTCTTGTGTGGATTATGAAATGAAAATTAAATCTGTTGGTGGTATTGATTTTCAACTTCTCGGCATTGGTAGAACAGGGCATATTGGTTTTAATGAACCGGGGTCACACCTTAATTCTGGCACCCGAAATATTAAGTTGGATCACATTACACGTGTAGATGCTGCCCCTGCTTTTTTAGGTATTGATAATGTTCCAACAAAAGCAATTACGATGGGTATTGGTACCGTGAGTACTGCTAAAAGAATTGTATTACTCGCTTGGGGAGCAAATAAAGCAGACATATTAAAGAAAACGATTGAAGGGGATATAACGTCTCATGTACCAGCCACCTATTTACAAAATCAAAACAATACAACTTTTGTATTGGATGAAGGGGCTTCAGAGGAACTGACACGTATTAAGACGCCTTGGCTAGTAACTTCTTGTGTATGGAGTGAAACATTAAAGTTAAAAGCGGTTTTATGGCTAAGTGAAGTGACTGACAAATCCATTTTAAAACTAACCGATAAAGATTACAATAATAACGGGATGTCTGGTTTATTATCTGCAGTTGGAAATGCGTATGATTTAAATATTAAAATATTTAATAAAATGCAGCATACGATCACTGGCTGGCCTGCAGGGAAACCCAATGCAGATGATACGAATCGTCCTGAGCGTGCTGATATTCCAAAAAAACGAATTATCATATTTAGTCCCCATCCCGACGATGATGTGATTTCAATGGGAGGGACTTTTGATCGATTAGTAGAACAAGGACATGAAGTGCATGTTGCGTATCAAACTTCTGGAAATATTGCAGTCTCTGACGAAGAAGCTTTAAAGTTTGCTGAAATTTCCTTAGCTCTAAATTCAGATTCTGAGGAGCCTAAGAGGCTCATTAATTTCTTGAAACATAAAACAGATCAAGTGATAGATTCGCCTGAAATGCTAAGATTAAAAGCGTTGATTAGACGAAGCGAGTCGTTGGCTGCTACTCGTTATTTAGGCTTGGAAGATTCAAATGTTCACTTCTTAAACCTTCCGTTTTATGAAACTGGAATGGTAAAGAAAAACAACTTATCACAGAAAGATATAGATATTATGTGTGAATTAATCGAAGACATAAAGCCACATCAGATTTATGCTGCTGGAGATTTAGCAGATCCACACGGTACCCATAAAGTGTGCCTAGATGCACTGTTTGAATCTTTAGAAGTCCTAAAACACAAGTCCTACATGGAGGACTGTTGGGTGTGGTTATACCGGGGTGCTTGGCATGAATGGGAGCCTTACCAAATAGAAATGGCAGTCCCAATGAGCCCGGATCAAGTGCTTAAAAAACGACATGCTATATTTTACCATCAATCTCAAAAAGACGGGGTAATGTTTCAGGGTGATGACAACAGAGAATTTTGGGTACGTGTTGAAGATAGAAATAGATTAACAGCCAAAAAATATAATGACTTAGGACTTGCGGATTATGCAGCTATAGAGGCTTTTAAACGCTACCATTTTTAATATATGAATACAAGATTAATTTTATTTTTTTCCTTGATTTTTGTTACTGGCTTTTCTCAAAATAAACTTTCCGAGCATTATAATTTAATGCCTTGGCCCCAAAAAATTGAAGCTAACAATCTAAAATTACCTATTAATGAGCAACTTACAATCTCAATAAATGTAAGTTCTAGTGAAAGGATTCAAAAAGCTGGGACTATTTTTCTAAGACGTCTTTCTGGTCGTACAGGGGTTTTTATTAATGAAGGATTTCCAGTTAAAGACAGTTTTTCAACCATTCAAATTCATTTTGATACAGTTTCTAGTTTAGGAGTTAATAGCGATGAATCCTATGCGTTAGAAGTGAATGCAACCAACGCGATAATTAGATCTGCAACAGATGTAGGAGCTCTAAGAGGGTTAGAGACATTACTGCAATTAACAACACAGGGCGTTTCAGACTATTATTTTCCAGGGGTTTCTATTTCCGATGCTCCTCGGTTTGTTTGGCGTGGCCTGATGATTGATACCGCTAGGCATTTCCAACCTGTAGCGGTTATAAAACGAAATTTAGAGGCTATGGCATCACTTAAAATGAATGTGTTTCACTGGCATTTATCAGATGATCAAGGGTTTCGTATCGAGTCCAAGGTATTTCCTAAACTACACCTCGAAGCATCCGATGGTTTATACTATACTCAAAACCAAATAAAAGATATTGTTAGTTATGCCTCAAATTTAGGCATAAGAGTCATTCCCGAAATTGATGTCCCTGGACATGCTTCAGCAATCTTAACAGCTTACCCCGAACTGGGAAGTAAGGACGGGTATAACTATGCTATTGAGCGTTTCTCAGGAGTTTTTAACCCAACATTAGACCCTACAAATGACAGTACTTATCAATTTTTAGATGTATTATTTACTGAACTAGCAGCCTTATTTCCAGATCCCTATTTTCATATTGGTGGCGATGAAAATGAAGGAAAGCATTGGGATGAAAGTGATCGTATTCAAGCGTTTAAGGATAAAAATAATTTAAAAACCAATCACGACCTTCAGACCTATTTTAATATCAAACTTGAACGGATACTGAATCGATTAGGGAAAAAATTAATGGGTTGGGATGAGATCATGACCCCTAATATGCCTTCAACCGCTGTTATACACGCTTGGAGAGGTGAAAATGAAGGAATGAAAAAGGGCGGTGCCGCTATTACAGCTGCTAAAAAAGGGTTTCAAACCGTCCTTTCAAATGGCTATTATATTGACAGAATGTTATCTGTAGAGCACCATTATAGCATAGACCCTGTGGGAGATGCACAATTAACTCATTTGGAACGCGCTCGCATTTTGGGCGGGGAAGCCACCATGTGGAGTGAATTAGTCACACCACTTACCATTGATTCTCGAATTTGGCCGCGTACTGCAGCGATCGCGGAGCGTTTTTGGTCTTCCAAAAAAGTCAATGCTATTGACCATATGAAACGTCGTTTAAAAGTGGTGAGTCAACAGCTGGAAGAATTAGGGATAACACACTTAAGTAGTAGGGCTGTTATTCTTCGAAACCTAAGTAATAATCACTCTATAGAGCCGTTGGAAGTCCTGGCAAGTATTTGTGAACCTCTAAAAATATATTCAAGAAATGCAGGCGGTACAGAATATAAAACATTTTCGCCCTTCACCCTTTTTGCAGATGCGTGTACAGCTGATGCTGAGGCAGCCGCTGCATTTAAAATAGAGGTGGCTCTTTTTATCGATGCGACTAATGATATAGGCAATCAGGCAGATTCTAAGGGGGTTCGATCTTATTTAAGGAAATGGTCTGAAAACCATACCAAGTTTGTCACTATCCCTAGTAATCCAAAGCTAAAACCATTGGAAGTGTTATCGAAAAACCTGTCTGAAGTATCTAAAATATTACTAACGGCATTAGTGAATAAAAAAATAACACAGAGCGAATGCGATGCTTTGAAGCGCAATGTATTGATCCTAAGTAACCCTCATGCAGACGTAGAACTTGCCATTTTAACACCTTTAAATAAACTGATTAAATATATTAAATTTCAGTATCTTATAAATTAATTAACCAAAATAAAACAGCATGACAGAAAGTAAATCAAAAGCCTATTGGAAGGAAAATATTAGATACTTATTTATACTATTAGCCGTATGGTTCCTCGTCTCATTTGTAGCGGGAATTATGTTAAAAGACGTGCTTAACGACTTTAAGCTTGGTGGCTTTAAACTTGGGTTTTGGTTTGCACAACAAGGGTCTATGTATGTGTTTGTTATTTTGATATTTATATATGTGAGACTAATGAATAAACTAGATAAAAAGTATGGTTATGATAAATAGTATTTTATTGGCTGACTCGCTCCCCGTTCAAACCTGGACTTATATTTTAGTAGGCATCACTTTTACTCTGTATATAGGAATTGCCATTTGGGCAAGAGCAGGCTCTACAAAAGAATTTTATGTTGCTGGAGGAGGCGTATCGCCGCTCGCCAATGGAATGGCTACAGCGGCAGATTGGATGAGTGCGGCCTCTTTTATCTCCATGGCAGGAATTATTTCCTTTGCTGGCTATGACGGAGCTGTTTATTTAATGGGCTGGACCGGCGGCTATGTTTTACTCGCTTTATTACTGGCACCTTACTTAAGAAAGTTTGGAAAATTTACAGTCCCTGATTTTATTGGAGATCGTTATTATTCCAATACGGCGCGTCTTGTTGGCGTTATATGTGCCCTTTTAGTCTCCTTTACGTATGTAGCGGGTCAGATGCGAGGCGTTGGATTGGTTTTCTCTCGGTTTTTAGAAGTTGATATCAATACGGGCGTAATTATTGGGATGTTAATTGTATTATTTTATGCGGTTCTAGGCGGGATGAAAGGGATCACCTACACACAAGTTGCTCAATATTGTGTCTTGATTTTTGCGTTCATGGTTCCCGCTATTTTTATATCAATTCAAATGACAGGCAATCCAATTCCACAATTGGGTTTTGGAAGTGAATTAGCAGACGGATCGGGTACTTTTTTATTGGACAAGTTAGACGGTTTAAGCACCGATTTAGGGTTTGCTGAATACACAGAAGGCACCAAGTCTTTGGTGGATGTATTTGCGAT
>Ga0209602_1002903_pt1 | contig 13559 bp, 11 predicted proteins | sample COGITO_mtgs_1205_3_FD_184810 | JGI IMG/M metagenome (GOLD analysis project Ga0209602, IMG submission 184810) | Pelagic marine microbial communities from North Sea - COGITO_mtgs_120524 (SPAdes) (version 2) | ecosystem: Environmental > Aquatic > Marine > Epipelagic ...
GATTGCAAAGAAGATGAGGGGGTAATTTAAATGCTTTTCTCAGCCTTCTCAGAGGGATTCATTAAAATATTTCTGCAACACTCTTACACACCCACAAAGGCTCTTAGAAAGGCTTATTTAAGCGGAGGTTAATTATCCGTTTTGATTAGTTTTGAGATATGAAAAAATTCTTAATACTGCTTATGGGATTTATCTTCTTAGATTGCTCCCAAACACAAACAATTCAAGTTCCCAAAGAAATTGAGGAATTTTACTCTAGTTATAACAAGGCTTGGAGCAATGGTGATTTTAATTTTATTTCTGAAGAAATTTATGCTGTACCATTTACCCTTTACTTGAATGACACCACACTAATGTTTTTCACAAAAAATGAAGTTAAATCATTTTTACAAACCACATTTGATGATTTAAAAGCAAATAATTATGGATATTCAATAAGAAATAATTGGGAAAATTATCAATCCAAAAATGATATGATAATTATAGAGCAAAATTTCACTAGATTTTTGACAGATAGTACAGTAATGAATCCCAAGGAGAGAACAGCATCGTATATTCTGAGAAAACAAAATAATAAATATAAAATTATCGCATTGATTCCCCATTCGCCTGTGGGAAGTAAATAAACCTTTATTCAGTTAAATTGTTTACACTTTGACACACCCAAAAAGGCTCTTAGAAAGGCTTATTTAAGCGTATCTTGCCCATTTCTTATTTGATACATATGACGTAAATATGACGTAATGGGAAATAAAAAAAAGAGCCACATTTCTGTAACTCCTTAATTATCAATGCTCCTCCTCTAGGGCTCGAACCTAGGACCCTCTGATTAACAGTCAGATGCTCTAACCAACTGAGCTAAGGAGGAATGATTTGATAATCAGTTATTTACGGATTACTTAAATATTAATGTTTAAGTAAACTGCCACATAAATGTCAAATAATACTCTTTCCTATCCTCAAGTATGCAAAGACAAACGAGAAAAATATTACATCGATTTTAATCTCAACAATAAGCGATATAGGCTGTTTGGGGGTAAAATGATTGGCTCTTCTTTACTGATAAATTCCTATCCCAAGCATCTAAGAAGAAAGCAAGCATCGATTTTATCAGAACAAGTTTATAAGCATTTGGTTGCCAATGATTATTCCTTTTCTAAAAAGTTAAATCAAGTTGAAACTTTTGATCTGCTTATAAGCGATAAACTCAAAGAGCCATTATCTGTATCATATAAAAAAGCCTTAACACATCTTGCAATCAATCTAAGAGAACAACTCTTATCCAAAGGGAATATTTCGAAACAGTTCCTAAACTCATTCCCACTGCGATATGAAAACAATACGAGTTACAACACTACAAGAAGGCATTTGAATGTACTCGTGAATCATCTTTATAATAATGGGTTTGATATAGAAAAATCAACCATTAAATCTCGTAAACAAGAGGAGGTTTTACACAAGCCTATTGATAACATTGAAGAACTTCTTGATCAAGTTCATAAGTTCAATAAGAATTTGCATTTGTGTTGCGCCATTACTTACTGTTGTTTGCTCCGTCCTCATCAAGAAATAAGATTACTTAAATGGAAAGATTTTAGTACTGATTTAAAAACTATTCATTTAAGTGGAAATAAGGTAAAATCTAAGCGTAATAGATCGGTTCCCATACCTAATTACGTGAGAAGTTTATTGGTAAGAAGTGAACCCGATAAAAATATCTTTTCCGACAAGATAAAGCCTTATAATAATGATTATTTTAAAACACTTTTTAGACGTTTTAAGCAACTCAATCCGAAGATCAACAAAGGCATTACACTTTACTCTTTCAGACACTCAGCAGCCTTAAACATCTTTAAAAGAACGGGTTCTTTAACCAAACTTCAGAAGGCTATGGGACACTCTTCCTTGAAGGTAAGTTTGACTTACCTTAGGGGATTAGAAGTTGCCGAATTAACCGAGGAAGATATGCCTATGCTTTAGCCCTTCTAAAATAATTGCTTTGATGTCTTCTTGAGTATCCCTTAAAAGAAAATATATTGGCAATTCCATCAAGGAAAATACTTAAAGCCGATTTTCGCAACTTTTTCATAGCTCGAGAATAATGTAAATAATAATACAATATAACTCAAATAAGCCGTGCTTTAAAATCATTGGCTGTGGCTTCTTCTGTTGTGTATTTTAAAGGTAGGGTATATCTTAAACTTATTTCTATCAACCGTAACTTCTCTGCCTTTGACAAATCTTCTAGTTTGACACTTTTAGGAGTATCAACTAATCTTTCCTCCCCCTTTGAGGGAAAGCCTTTTACAACATGTAAAGGGCTTTTTTTGTGCATGGGTACCAACATGGGTACAAACATTTTGGTTTCGGATTTATCTCTCAAAGATTTCTTGGCTTTTTATATGTATCAAATAGATCAAACTCTTTTTGTCAATAAATGTTTGGTCTGTGATAGTAAATAGGAAAATAGCACTTTATTTGTTTTATCTTCTAAAATATTTTTTTGCCAAGATTTTAATTCATTCCTTAAAAACTTATTTTTTACTTCGTTTAAATTTTTATATGCTTTAGTTTGTTGTAAATCTCCTTTTTTAGGTTTTGGCCAGTTTTTGTTTTTCTTTTTAAATTCTAAAATTACTTTGATATTGCTATTGAATATCAATTTTTGCTTATGTAACCGCTTGTCCCATATAAAGCCTATCCGATTAAGTTTATTTAATCGATTTTTATCATTTTCATTATTTGTTTGTTTAGGATCTAATTGTCCAAACTTAAATGTGTCTCTCTGAGTGACAAGCCAAGGTCTAATCTGACTTGGAAAATCACTATCCAAAGGAAAATATTTTTTTTCGTCAACAATTTTTTTTACTAAATCATAAAAAAAGTCCCATTTAATTTTCCACGGGAAATTAATTTTATTGAGTTCATTAATATAATATTCATTTTGGGGTGTTTTCGGTAATTTTTGTAGCTTTTTTTGATTCACGGCCCATCTGCTTAATTTATCATGTTTGTTTACCACCAACGGCCAACCAATTTCAGAATCATTAATCCGTTTATTAAATTCATTTTTGTTTTTAATCCAAGTATTGAGATACGGGCTGAAACTCAAACCTATACTAGTTAGTAATTCTATTTTTTCAGCTTCCAATTTATTTTTCCCGTAAAGATGACGTTGCCAAGCAATCCATCGTTTGACTGTATCATCATCATCTTTACCCCTTTCTCTATTTTTTTTCGCTTTATTGAAATTCTCAAACCAATTGTTATCATATATAGACCATATGAAATTTATATCTTCAAGCTTCTTAATTCTCATTGATGATAATTTTCCTGCTTGATAAAGGTTTCTTTGATTACTAATCCATTGATGTAAAAATTTGTGTTCAGCATCTTTCGGATATCTATTGTTATTTTGTTCCAAATAAAGTTTCAATTTCATGTAATTAACTTCCCAATTATCTGAAATTTTCTCTATTACTTGATCAAATAAAGCCTGCTTTAACCTTTCTTTAAATCCAATAAGTTGTATTGCATCAGATTCATTTGAGATAACGTCTATTCTATTTGAATTTCTTCTACCTTTCCCAAAAGCAATTGAGTTTATTTCATCTTGAAGCCTCTCATCTTGATCACATAATGAGCGAATAACTTGAATAAGATTTTTAAATGAACTTTGCTTTATTGAATTTTCTAAATCTTCATCATCGGTATGATAAATAGGTACTACAACATAGCCTAAAGCCTTACCCACTTTCTTCCTTAAGGCTCTTCCAACTGCTTGTATAATGTCAACCTTCGAGTTTTTTGGATCTGAAAAATACACTAAGTCAATAGTGGGTATATCAACCCCCTCAATTAAACATCTAGCATTTGATATTACTGCTTTTTCTGCTTTCTTAAACTCATTTAATATTTGATTTCTAACACTTGTTGATTGTGTACCGTTGACAGAGAATGAAGAAGTGGTTTCAACAAGTTGTGAATGTCGTTTAGAGAACGTTTCAGCAAGTTTCACTCTAGAATGAAATGTTAAAGCGTGATTTGCCTTATATTCTTTCATTACATAATCCAAAGCGTAGTTATTAGCCACCTCATCAATTGAAACTTTCTTATCTACATATCTTCTTTCGTTGATGTAACTAGCCAATTTTGAATCACTAACACCTATTGCAATTATTTTGTAATCAACTAAGATATCTTTTTCAATAGCATCCTTAAATGACATCCGATAGAACTCTTCTCCATAGGTTGTGGCATCACCCATATTATGAGAAAATTTTAGATCATCTTCTAATTTTTTTTTATGAGATTCCTTAATAATCCGAGGAGTTGCAGTAGCGTATAACCGTCTTTTAGCCGGTATCTCTTCATTATCATGAATTAATCCAAACACTCCTTTTTCACCGCCCGCAGTTTTGTGTGCTTCATCACAAAAAACTAAATCAAAATTTAGATCTGTTCCCTTCAAAGATTTAATAATCTCGGGTAATGATTGATAGGTTGAGAAAATAACCCTTTCTTGATTATCTCGATTCAAAAAGGATATTATCTCTGAAGGATTGGTTGTAACCTTTCCACCAATTTCATATGTGCGTGTGGCAATTGAATCATTTTCTATATCAATTGTTTTTTCCGAACAAACACAGAGGTATTGATATGAAGTTTTGCGTTGTTTAGCCCATTCATTCTTTGTCTGTCTGAGTAAGGCTAGGGAAGGAACAAGAACTAAGGTAGTATTACATTTAAGTTCTTCTTTTATCCATAGTGCTGTCAGAGTTTTCCCCGCTCCACAAGGTAAAATAAGCTGTCCTCTTGATTCCCCTTCATTGAATCTCTGAATACATTTATCTATCGCTTCTCTCTGATGATCTTTTGGAATGAAATGTTGTTTTTCTTTAGGTTTTTCATCATTAAGTAGAGAGGTGATGTTTGCGAAAGTTGAAGGTTCTATCTCTAGCAAATCACCAATACCCATGAAGGTGAAATTTTTATATTGATCAATTGCTGTATTATCACATTTTTGAAAGTTTGAAAATACAAGAGGGGTGTCTACTTTAGGGCAAAAGCTAAATAAATTAGAAAATTTATTCCAAGAGAGATTTGTATTTTCATCGTTTGTGAACTTACATGATACTTTAACATAATCTTTGACTGTTGTCTCAAGAAGTAAATCCATTCCCTTTTCAATCGATCCTAAATCTAACTTTTCTTTTACTTTTAATGGAATCTCATCGTAAAGCCAAACGTTTTCGTATTGTCCAATATGTTCGGGTGCAGTGAGAAAGTAATACTTTGTGAAAACTTCAAATATTTTCCCGGCTGACGTGTCTTTTAGTCCTTCTGTTCGATCATCAATATTGTACTCAGATAATTCAGCCTTAAACTCAGCCCATTTGGTTTTGCCTTTAATTATCTCGGTTAATAGTTGTTGGTATTTGATCATGATTTGATAAAAGTATTGATAAATTCCATCTGTTTACTCATTTTACTTTTTCTCCTTCCACTTTGCTCCTTTTGACATGTTTTCGAATGAGTCTAGCGGTATAGTGTTTCTCCAATTAAATGCAGCTTTAATACCCTCTTCTGTTGACAGATCAAAAGTAGAAATAGGTTTAATATGATCAATATGCCAACTTTTTTCTGAATCGTGATGATGTCGCCAATTATCCCAATTCATCCAAGGTTCAAATTGACTTTCTAGATAATTTTTGTATTCGGAAATAGATATCCCCAAATACTTCACTCCAATTCCATTTTTAAAATTATTTTTTATTGCTTGCGCTATCCTACCTCTCATTCTTCGCGCAATCTTTGCATCCTCGGGTCTAAGATGGACAACCTTTGTTTCATCCCCACATTCTCGACAACCGTGTCCTCTTAGATGCATTAAAGGATATTGAAAGAAATAGCCATGCTTTTTACATTTGATTTGAACTTTTGAGTTTGAGTTTTCAAGCCTTACTCTTGAGTAATCATAAGTGTCATTATGCATAGTGAAAGCTCTACTCAAGAACTCATTTCTAGTCATCGATAGTTTTTCTGCTGTTTTAATATATCCACAAGTAGGACAGCCATAGCCTTTTAAATGATTTTTTGGCGTTTGTAAAAACTCTCCATGTTTGGGACAAATGATTTTTAAATTGCTATTGCGATTCTTGTACGATGATTCATCATATTTATACCTATCTCCATGAATACTTTTTACTTCGTTAATAAAGTTTTGAAAGGGTAATGTGCGCTTTTCACGACGTATTTTATCTGCACACTTTGGACAAGTTCTATTTTTTAAATGGTTATTTGGTGTTTGTTCAAATTCCCCATGTATGGGACAAATAATAATTATTTTAGTGCTAGAATCCTTATAATTTGTTTTGGAATAATTATAAAAGTTCTTGTGAATATTCTTTGCTTTTGTGATGAACTCTATGGGTGATTGTTGTCTTGATTTTGAAAGGTTATGACGTCCGCAATCTTGGCATCCTCTTCCGGACAAATGATTATTAGGAGTTATTTTAAACTCTCCGTGCTTTTTACATATGATTATAACTTTTGTTTTTGCATTTATATATTCTACCTTGATGTAGTCATATTTATTCTTGTGCAACCTTTTAGCTTTATCAACAAAATTTTCTTTTGAAATTTTCCTTTTTAACCCTTTTGAAACATTCCCGCATGTTTTACAACCATTTCCTTGTGTATGGTTATTAGGTGTTTGAATAAATTCTCCATGCTTTTTACAAATTATTATTACCGGAGTTTTAGCATTGATATATTTTGCTTTGGAATAATCATACTTTAAGCCGTGAACTTTATGTGCTTTGGAGATAAATATTTTTGTATTTAGCTGTGTTGACAAAACATTAAATAATTATTTTAATAAACTCTTATACTTTTGTAATATCGCTCAACTAAATTAACATTTTCTTTTTTACTCTCTGATAGGCATTCCAAAGGATAGCTTCCATTTGGTTATCTAGTTCTATTCCTTTCAGCTTGAATAAGCCTTTCTAAGAGGCTTTGTGGGTGTCAGAGTGTATCTGAATAATCTTATATTAATCCTTTGAGGAGGCTTATTCCGTACAGTTAGTGAAGGTAGGTTTTGGTAATGTCCAAGCGTTTGTGTTTGTGCTGAATTGTAAACATTTAGTTAAATTGTTTACATCCCAAGAGCTAAGATCTTGATTGAAAGACGAAGCCTGCCAAAACATCGTTTCCATATTTGTTACACTGCTTACATCCCAAGATCCAATGTCTTGATTGAAAGACGAAGCCTGCCAAAACATGCTCATCATATTCGTCACATTACTTACATCCCAATTTGAAATATCTCCATTGAATCGAGACAACTGAAACATATAAGACATATTTGTCACATTACTTACATCCCAATTTGAAATATCTCCATTGAATTCAGTACTAGAAAACATCCCTGCCATATCAGTAACATTACTTACATCCCAATTTGAAATATCTCCATTGAATTCAGTAGTAGAAAACATGCTCGTCATATTCGTCACATTACTTACATCCCAATTTGAAATATCTCCATTGAATCGAGACAACTGAAACATAACACCCATATTCGTCACATTACTTACATCCCAAGAGCCAATGTCTTGATTGAAAGATCGAGCACCCGCAAACATATAAAACATATTTGTCACATTACTTACATCCCAAGAACTAATGTCTTGATTAAAATAATCTGCACCATAAAACATTTCATCCATATTCGTCACCTTGCTCACATTCCAAGAACCAATGTCTTGATTGAAGGAATTAGCTTTTTCAAACATATCTTCCATATTCGTGACATTACTCACATCCCAACTACCAATGTCTTGATTGAAAGATTCAGCCTTTCTAAACATTAATCTCATATTCGTCACATCGGTAGTAACGACTTTGGTAACATCTTCCTGATCGGCTACCATATCATAAAGCATCGTTGAATCGACTACCAAATAAGTGACACTATCCAATTCATAACTTTCACCAACTACTGCGTATTCAGTTGCTTTTATTGTAACCCCATTTTCATCTAAATAAATAGCATCTACGTGACATCCACTTTCATCTACGGTATCTCCCTCGGGTGAATCCGTACAAGTATCTAAATCGTCACTGACACCATCTCCGTCCGTATCTTTCTGTGAATCTGAACATCCACTACTGTCTACAGTTTCACCACTAGGAGTATCAGCACAAGTATCATCAGCATCGGCTACACCGTCTCCATCAGCATCTAAAACTGTGGTAGAATCATCATCTGTGCTGTCATCTGCTGTATTAGTAGGAGTATCCGCAACAGGATCATCACTATCACCACAATTGGTAAACAATACAAGTGAACAAATAATACTTAAGAAGAGGAGGTGTTTGAAGTGTTTCATAATGGTTGATTAAATGAAATATAAAATGAATAAATCTTTTATCGATTACCAAAAAATAATAGATGTATTACATTAGAGGTATTTTTCTATTCTTTCTTTTCCCTTTTGAAGGAAGTTGAAAATCATATAAAATACCTATGCCAATACCCTAATCCTAAAACAAGAATCATCGTGTCCTAACCACCCTATGCCTCTATCCTCACTGAAGAGCTAAGACATTTAGAATTATATATTACTTCATTTTGACATTGCTCTCCATATTTAGCATTGCAATAATCACAAGGTTTCCCTCTATTCTCATATATAGTTTTCTCTCTTGTATTTTCCATAAAAGCAACTGCAGAAGCATCTTCATCAACTGAACTATAAGAACTACCACTAGCATCATTATAAGAACTATTATTATTACTTATACTTTTACAAGAACTATTACTTTCACTAGAACTATTGCTATTACTATTACTATTACTATTACTATAAGCCTTAGGTAAGCCTTGCGTAAGCCTTAGGTAAGCCTTACTAGATTCATCGAAAGATGATTTAAAATCAAACCATTTCGCATTATATATTTCATTAAGCTGATCACTATTTGATGTAATATCAGAGGCTATGATGTTTATATACGGAATCATATTTACCATAACCTTTTCGTTATTAAGTATAATGTCTTGGTTTGTGATAATACATTCGACAATATTCTTTTTTACTCCTCTTAATTTATTGTTCAGTAAACCCGCAGTTTCACAAAACCCGTATATATAAATGGTTTCATATGATTCTGAATGAAAGATGAATCCCTTATCATCAAGTTCTTCCAATCCTTTCATTATTTCATTTTGCTTTAAACTCGTATCAAGGCTTAATTGTCCAATATGATAATTATAAAACCCACCATTGTTAGCCTTGAATAAAAACGTATGATAAAGCAACTTTGAACAAGATTTTAAATCCTTGAAAGTACTATTTTCTGTTATTGATGTATCGAAATGTCGTTTTGCCATTATTTTGATTTTTGAATGATTTTTAAAAATTGATTACACTGAGTTGTTATTGTATGAGAACCACCCACTTGAGAAGTTCTCAAATTCTCAAATTCATATTGAGATAAATAGCTTATAATATCTTGCTTATTTATCAATCCATGTTCTTTAACGAGCATATGAAATAGTAGAGGAAATTTATCCTCAGATATCTTTAGAGCCTCCTCAAATGAGGGTATTTTAACGCTCTCTAGAGGACGATTATTCTGCCAACCACCATTCACTACTTTCTCTCCCGTAATTGATTCTAGAGCCTCGTAAAACGTCATATTTTGTATGTCTTGCAAGTACTTTATGGAATCAAAATGTGCCTCACAACTAAAGCAATGTGCATGGTGATTTTGTATTCTACATGAAGGTGATTTTTCTTGATGATATGGGCAAAGCATCCATTGCCAATTACCTCTGAGATTAAGTTCTTCATATTGAACAAAAACTCCCGAGGCTTCTACGTCTCTAGCTTTATTTAAGAGAGAATTGAAATTATGTTCCATAATTCAAATTATTAGTTGAATCTGAAAGCAACAATAAGTAATCTTATAGTATTGTTTGGAACAATTGAAAATAGAACTGCTAGCTCTAAATATATGTTAATAACTATATAACTATCTGTAAATATGTATGTTATATATAATTAAGACACATATTAAAATAACCAATAGCTTAATTAAACTATGATTAAAAAAAAACTCTTTTTTTTTATTTTTAAATTATCCACAACTATGTTCATTTTAGAGCATCTCTCACAATTTTCATTTGAGTTTGTTTTGGAATATTTACATAGCTCGAGAAGCTCTTATAATCTTTATGTCCCGTGAATTGCATTACTATTCCGGCATCTACTCCTCTTTGAAGGAGATCAGTTGCAAATGTTCTTCTTCCCGTATGAGTAGTAATCAAATTATGTTTCTCAATTACTTGTGTCTTTTTTTCTTTTCCCACATAAGTATGAACTTCTTGTAAATCATTTAATTCAGCGAGCTTACAGAGCTCTTTTACATAATTATTCATTTTTTGATTAGAAATAGGATGGATTTCACCCTTAATTAGTTTTTGTGTTATGATTAAACTTTCCGATATCAAAGGAATATCTATAAATTGTTCTGTCTTTTCTTGACGAATTCTCAAATGATAAACACCTTCTTTGAATTTGAGATGTTCTTTGTTAATTCTAGAGTAATCGCTATATCGCAATCCGGTTTTACACGAGAGAATGAAAAGTTGCCTTACATTTTCTAAATATTTTTTTGAACCAATCTTTAAAGAGCGGATTTTCTTTAGTTCATCAGCAGTTATTACAACTTTAATATTTTCGGGTTGATGAATGGGAGTGAAGTTTGCATAATCTCTATTATCAATATGCTTTTTCTTAAGAGCCCAATTTAAAAATGTCTTTAGTATGATTATATATTTAGCAGTGCTTTGAGTATTTAACTTACGTTCTCGATAAAGGAAGTTTTGAAACTTTTCAAGGAATTCTTCATCTATTGATTCAAATGTGATCTTGTATTTCCTACTTTTCTCAAAAGGTTTTAAATGGTTTTGTAATGCTTTTATCTTATCGGAGCTTCTTTTTTTGATTGTCAGTTTTTTCATTTCTCGGTATTTATCCCAAATACTCCAAAATGACATTTCCTCAATAGATAATGTTGGTTGTAATTGCTTATTTATTTCTGAAGAAGATATTTTATTTCCTTTTGATTTTGAATCTAAGTAAATACCTAAAACGTTCTTTTCAAATTCAATAAGATGACGATTGATTTCTATGGCTTTAGGATTAGCTGATAAAACATGACGCTTTGTTTTACTCCAATGTTTTGTTGCTATGGTTATGCCCGAGTAAACCTTGATGTTAACAGTTCTTCCATCAGAGATAGTAAGCCATATTGGTGATTTCTCTTCCTTGGGCTTCTTAAGTGATAGCCTTGTTGATGCCATAAAAATAAAGGTACAAACATGGGTACAAACATTTATATAATTTTTTAGTATTTTTAAACAAAAAAGAAAATATAGTATGTTTTAATAAGATAAAAGAAGCATTTATATTTGTGGTAACAGGGGTTCGATTCCCCTACGGACTACAATGAAGCCACTTAAGTTACTTATAATCAGTATTTTAGGTGGCTTTTTTAATACCTAAGTACCAACATAGGTACAAACATTTTCGTTTCGGATTCATATTTCAAAGATTTCTTGGCTTTTTATATCTATCAAATAGATCAAACTCTTTTTATCAATAAATATTTGCCCCGTGGTAGGATAATAGCTTAAAATAAGAGTAGTTCAATTGGTATTAGAGTAAAGAACTTCCTTCCCGTATTCGCGCAGAATTGATTCAAACTTTTCATACGCTTTATAACTATGTTCGCTCCTTGCAGTTGTATGCTTCCAATCTATCCATACCAATGGAACACTCATATCCATTGTTATCGCTGCTGCCCAAGTAGCAGAATTGTATTTAGGACGTATGTAGATTATTGAATCTTTGAAACTAACAGACAATCGGTATTTATACCCCCCTTTCACGGTAACTTCATCAGTTTCTATTATGTGAAAATCCTTATTTAAAAATTTGAATGAAAATCCTTTATCAATAAGATATCTACCGAAGTTCATATAATTATTTTCAGTATTAGAGTCAGCTACTATAGCTATAAGATTGTCTCCTTTGATTGGCTGAGAATGAAAGTTAGATATATGTGTTGTCGGTTGCTTTAGCGGTATGTCATATAATGATTTCTTATCATTTTCAACACCAATTATGCTGTCAACACTAGCATTTGAGAAAAATGATTTCTTACCATCACTTATTGTAATGTAGGAATTACCTTTCCGAGTTTCAAATGAAGCATTTTCAAATATGTATTTTTCTCCATTTTTCTTATAAACTGTAATTGTATTTTGAGCATAGGTAGCTAAAGTGGAACCAATAAGCCATAACGCGATAATTAGATTTTTCATCTTAATATTTATAATTAGCTATTTCCTTAATTCTGATAATTCTTTAAAATTCCATTCTCAAAATAAAGATATACGGTACTATAAACCCATTGTTCATGTGTTCCCCAACTGCCTACATCGCTATTTATCTCTTTTGGCGCGCCTAAACTAAGTTTAGCCAAATGGGCTGTCATACCTAGCCAATATTGATTCCCAATCAATTTATATGCAATTTCCTCTCCGTATTGTTTGGTAAATCTATCCAACTTAATGGACATAGCTTTTCTCTCTTCTAACTGTTTTTTTTCTTCTTCTTGTATCCTTAGTTTTTTTAATTCGTTTTCCTTTTCTTTCTCCTTTAAATAAAGCTTTGATAATTCTTTTAACCGTTCTTGTTCTATTTGATATTCAATGTTCCAAAGAGAATCTTTTTTACTTTTCTCTATTTCTTTTAGTTTTCTTTCACGTTCCTCATCTGCTATTTTTTTTTGCTTTTCAAATGATTCTAATAGGATTTCAATTTCTTTATTATTGTTGAGCGCCAATGCAAGTAAATAGCCACGAGGTTCATCTATCAGAAAATAGCCCGGAGAATAGCTAATTAACGTAACAGATTGATTTTTTAAAATTTTACCAATTTTCTCAGTATCATAATTAGGTTCGGGATATATGTAGCCATTCATTTTTAGAGTAGCCTTAATTGAAAAGCTATTATTTCTAGATTCCAACAGTTTTTTTTGACGAGCTACCCTTTTTAGATTGGTATTTAATGAATCATAGATTAATTTGATTTTTTTAATTTCCTTTTCCAAAAGAACTTTCTCTTTGTCAAGCAAGTCAAGTTCTTGTTCATTCAAAGACATCTGTGCTATTGCACAAAAACTAAGGATATTGAATAAGACGATTATTAATGCTCTCATTTTAAGCCACCATTCTCTCAATAAATGTATCGATAAATTTCATCAGTTTACTTCTTTTCCTTTTTCTCCTTCCACTTTGCTCCTTTTGACATGTTTTCAAATGAGTCTAGCGGTATAGTATTTCTCCAATTAAATGCAGCTTTAATACCCTCTTCTGTTGACAAATCAAAAGTAGAAATAGGTTTAATATGATCAATATGCCAACTTTTTTCTGAATCGTGATGATGTCGCCAATTATCCCAATTCATCCAAGGTTCAAATTG
>Ga0209602_1002917_pt1 | contig 13529 bp, 14 predicted proteins | sample COGITO_mtgs_1205_3_FD_184810 | JGI IMG/M metagenome (GOLD analysis project Ga0209602, IMG submission 184810) | Pelagic marine microbial communities from North Sea - COGITO_mtgs_120524 (SPAdes) (version 2) | ecosystem: Environmental > Aquatic > Marine > Epipelagic ...
AGGGACTAAGGCTGCCATAGAGTGTGCCGAGGCTATGCCTATAGGTAAGGTCAAGATTGCCAAGCTTCCCTATAAGGATGCAAATGAGGCACTCCAGAAGGGCTGTGAGCATGAGATTATCAATGCTATCTGGCGAGCTAAAGACTGGAGACCTGATGGCATCATTAGCTCTTCTGACTTAAGAAATACTATTGCAGAAACTGACGAGGAATCCCTGGTCAGATACCCCTATAAGAAGCTCAACGATATAACTAAAGGTATTCGACCTGCCACCCTGGTAACTATTTGTGCAGGGTCTGGTGTAGGTAAAAGCACTTTGATAACCGAGTTCGCTTACCACCTTCACGACAATGGACAGAAGGTCGGTATGTTAATGCTAGAAGAAGAAAACAAACGCACCGTGAGAGGCCTCATTGGTCTTCACTTGGATAAGAACATTGTCCAGGACTATGAGTGCGCTACCAAAGAAGAGGTCTTACAAGGGCATGATGACCTATTTAAGGACGGTGATGTTCAGCTGTTTAATCACTTTGGTTCAACTTCATTAGACGTAGTAGTCAACCGCATTCAGTACATGGCAAAAGCTATGGGCTGTACTCACATCTTCCTAGACCACATCAGCATCCTGGTCTCAGGTATCACTGGTCAAGTCACTGACGAAAGGCGGCTTATCGACCAAATCATGACAACACTCAGGACGATGGTCCAGGAGCTAGGAATCACATTGTTCCTGGTAAGCCACCTTACACGTCCACAGGGTGATGGGCATGAGAATGGAGCCAAGGTAAAGCTATCGCAGCTACGTGGCAGCCACTCTATTGCTCAGTTAGCAGACTTCTGTCTAGGTCTTCAGGTTAACGCTGATGACCCTACAGATGACACCAGGGACATTGTAGTCCTTAAAAACCGTTTCACTGGCCAGGTAGGTTGGGCAGGGAGACTTCAATACAACAGAGACACAGGTCGGTTAATCGATACCGACAACGATACTAGTCGTTTCTAAATATCGAACCAGGAGAGTAACTATGACACAAGAAGAAAAGGTTTTGTCTTGCCTAAAAGAAGGCCGAAAATTAAATTGTATGATTGCTTTTAGAGAACTAGGTATTACTAAGTTAGCAACAAAAGTATCTACTTTGAAGAAGTGGGGACACCCTATAACTAAGAAAACTATAGTGGTTCCTACTAGGTATGGTAAAGCGGCTCATATTGCTGAGTATCATTACAGTGGTAACGAGCAGCCAGTTCAGAGTCAATTAGACTTATGAGCCTGGTCTTTGACCTGGAGAGTAACGGACTACTCGACCAACTAGACACTATTCATTGTATCGCTATCCTCGACACGGAAACTGGGGATAGACGTAAAAACGCTTCACAAATCTACCACGGACCAGAAGGCATTGCTGCTGCACTAGAGCTACTTGCAGAAGCTGATGAAATCATTGGTCACAACATCATCAACTTTGATATTCCTGCACTACAAAAGGTTTACCCAGGTTGGCAGCCTAAAGGCACTATAACTGACACCCTGGTTCTATCCAGGTTAGTTTCAGCTGACTTGATGAATGATGATGCTGTTTCAGTATCGCTGCCAGATGGCTTTCAAAAACGTATGTGGGGCAGCCATTCACTCAAGGCCTGGGGTCTTCGTATGGGAACCATGAAGGGTGACTATGAAGGCGGTTGGGAAGAGTGTAACCAGGATATGCTCGACTACTGTGAGCAAGATGTAAGAGTGACCTATGAGCTCTACAAAAAGCTTATGAAAGACAGTAAGGATTTCTCTGGTCGTTCTATTGACCTGGAGCATGAGTTGGCTGAGGTGTGTAACCGCATTGGTAACAATGGTTGGACATTCGATGTTAAGGCAGCAGGTGAGTTATATGCAGAACTGGCCTCTATTCGTATTGAGCTTGAGAAGGAGCTTGATGAGCTGTTTGAGCCCTGGGAGATACGTACAGAGTTCATCCCCAAGGTAAACAACAAGACTCGTGGATACGTCAAAGGAGAGCCGTTTACTAAGGTTAAGGTAGTCGAGTTCAACCCTAACTCTAGAAAGCATATCCACTTCTGCCTGGTTAAAAAGTATGGGTGGAAACCTAAAGCCTTCACCCCCAGTGGAGAAGCTAAGGTAGACGAGACTGTCCTATCACAGCTGCCATATCCAGAAGCACAGAAGCTTGCAAAGTTCTTCCTGGTACAAAAGCGAATAGCTCAACTAGCAGAAGGCAGCCAGGCATGGATGAAGGTCTGTGGTAAGGACGGTAAGCTGCGACACAGTATCATCAGTGGTGGCACTATCAGCGGCAGAGCAAGTCATCGGTATCCTAACCTCGCCCAAGTTCCTAGCACCAGGGCAGCCTTTGGTAAGAAGTGTAGAGACCTATTCACTGCCCCTAAAGGATGGTGCCTGGTAGGTGCTGACCTTTCTGGTCTAGAGCTTAGGTGCCTGGCACATTACTTACAGGATGATGGTGAGTATGCCGAGCAGATACTCTCAGGTGACATTCATACCTATAACCAAAAAGCAGCAGGACTCAAGACAAGGGACGAAGCCAAGACATTTATCTATGCCACTCTTTATGGGGGTGGGGATGGTCTTATAGGCAAGATTGTCGGAGGTACAGCAAAAGACGGTAAACGTCTAAAGGCTGACTTTGATAAGAACGTACCTGCATTTAAAAAACTAAAAAAAGAATTGAACACAGCATATCAGCGTGGATATCTCAAAGGCATGGACGGCAGAAAGCTGTTCGTGAGGTCAGAGCATCGATGTCTGTCTCAACTTCTACAGTCAGCAGGTGCAATCCTATGTAAGCAATGGGTTGCCCTGGTGGATAAAGAACTTACTACACAAAAGATTGATGCCTACATCATGGGTTGGATTCATGACGAGGTTCAGATTGCGTGTAGAACTGAAGAGGTAGCAAACCATGTCGGTGATATCACTAGAAGAATGGCGGAAGAAACAGGAAGAGCTTTCAACATCCAACTCCCAATCGAAGCAGAATTTTCCGTTGGAGCAACTTGGAGCGACACCCACTGATGACTGTGATTTAGAAAACGATTTAGAGCAGCTCATGGCGTTCTGGATTGTCCTGGACAAAGCATCCAGGGAACCGTTCACAGTCAAATCAAACATAGCCAGGAAAGCTGCCTGGCACATCGCTGTCTGCGCTAGTCGTGGACTAATAACAACCGAAGTCGACTACGAGATGTTTAGTAACCAGTGGATGATTACTGAAGAAGGCTTAGATTTTAAGGATGGGTTAGATGAACGTATTGAACAACTTATGTGACACCAAAACAACGCTGCTCATCGATGGTGATATCTACCTATACCAGGCTTGCTCATCGTGTGAAGAAGAGGTCGACTGGGGTGATGATATATGGTCCCTGACAACTGACCTGGCTGCAGCTAAACGAATGTTTGCCTCCAGGATAAAAGAGTTCCAGGAACGCTTAGGCAGCGATGAAATACTGGTGTGCCTAACTGAAGGCAGCAACTTCAGAAAGACTGTGCTGCCAGACTATAAAGGCAACAGAAAGAAGACCAGAAAACCAGTCGGTTACAAAGCCCTGGTCCAGTGGGCAAAGGAGAACTATCCATGCCACTGGCAAGACACCCTAGAAGCTGATGACATCATGGGTATTCTACAGTCTGCAAAGACTAAGCCTACAGTCATCGTCAGTGATGACAAAGACATGAAGACCATCCCAGGCAAACTCTACAGACCTATGGCTGATGAGATGCTACAGGTTAAAGACCTGGAAGCAGACCATTGGTTCTATATGCAGTGTCTGATGGGTGATGCTACAGATGGCTACTCAGGATGCCCCAGGATAGGTCCTAAGACCGCTGAGAAGGTCCTAGGTAATCACCCTAGTTGGGAGCTTGTAGCACAGGCTTACATCAAGGCAGGGCTTACCAGAGAGGATGCAATAGTCCAGAGCAGATGCGCCAGAATACTTAGGTGGTGCGACTGGGATCCAGACAATGAAGTTATCAATATGTGGGATCCAGGACGATGATAGTTGAAAGACAGTCAAAGGTTACTGGTGCTCTACACAAGAGAGACATCGATGTCACTACTGAGCAGCTTAGACGTTGGGAGGCAGGTGAACTAATCCAGGACGTATGCCCACACCTAACAGCTACAGAGCGTGAGTTCATCATGACTGGTATCACAGAACAAGAGTGGCAGCTGATGTCTCAATGTGAGGGCTGCCATGCCTAAGTTCATCGATGACCTGGACCTGGTCCTAAAGATTGATGGTCATGACAATGCATGTATCGGACACACAGTCAACGAAGGCAATACACGCCTGGTCTATTGCATGGACAAGATAATCGAGAACCTGGTCGAAGACAGCCTAATGGACCTGCTAGAGGCAGAAGAATACTTCTGGTTCAACATAGCAGGTTCTTATGTTGGTGAGCAGACACCAGTAATCATTAACCTGGACCTAGGTGAACACCTACAGATATTACAGGAAGAAAGTGATGGCAATAGTTAGACAATTTAAGTATGAGGGAGAAGACCCTCGATTTGAAGACGGTGAGTTCTATACCTACAGAGAGATATCAAACATCACAGGCATCGTCTACAACACTCTAAAGAACAGGATATACAAGCACGACATAGTTACTAATGATTTGATATACAGAACACAAATCAAAGAGAAAGTAGCTAGAAAACCTAACAGAGATACAGTCTGGCCCAGGTTAGAAACTAAAGCTGATGTCCTTTCCCAAGAAAGATTAAGGAGTCGATTAGTATGAGTATTAACGATGCATCCCCACAAGACTGGGATAAACTAAGAAAGAAATACCCTGCAATAACATCTAAGTATGAAGCCCTGGTAGCCGAGGAAGAAGAGGGTGGCAGCCATACTGAGATAGACATGGTCAACCACCCTGACCACTACAGTGGCAAGATAGAGTGCATAGAGGCTATTGAAGAATCAATGACCCCTGAAGCATTCAATGGTTATTGTAAGGGTAACTGCCTCAAGTATCTGTGGAGGTACGAGAGGAAAGGGAAGGCCTTGGAAGACCTCCAGAAGGCCGATTGGTATCTGACGAGGTTAATCGCAAGTTATCAATCGCAATCAAAAGTAGACTAAAGATAGTGAAGGTGAGCATATAGTTCATAGGTGTTCTTGGGTTCCTTATTCAGTGGTTTATGCCAGGATTGACACAGTGCATATTTTACTGGGTAGGAGACCTAAGAACTAATGACTTATAGCTATGGATGCTATGCATTTCCAAATAGAATACCCTAAGTAATACTAAAGTATTAGATACAAATGATAATCACTATTATATGGTAGGGTTCTTGCTTTGGTATTCATGGACGAGAAGAAGTCAGTGGAGGTGAAGAGAGGACAGTAGCATCCACAGTTGGAAACAGCGAGGTCTCCTAGGATTGCTTACTGTCCCTCTCAACACCACCTAGCACACTACTCCCATCGCATAACAATAGCCACTATTAGTGTGACCACTGAGTCAACCTAGGTTCTACCTGGGGTCTACTCAGAGGCATAAGCTATTACTCTCAAGCTAAAACAGTTTTGTCCACCCTTTAGAGATACCTACAGGCACGAGCCGTCACACACTGGATTACAGTGCTGCTAATGACACTGACACTGCCTGACTCGAAAACATCCGAGAACATAAGAACAAGACCATAAGAAGAACAATAGTGGTATCTACCGTCCCTCAGTAGTTAGCCTTCAGTAGCAACCTCAGAACTCATGTCTCCCTCAACAGTGTTCTGTTGTTGCTGCTGAAGATTAGCTCTTTAGACGGCTGTAGTGGCTCAGGTTGAGCTGCAATGGATAGACAATGGTTAGGCAGTAGACGAGCTTAGGATGGCTTAGGATGGCTTAGGTGGGCTTAGGTTTACCCTGGTGGTCTTAGGTGGTTTACATCCCTTTTTTCAACAAAGAGAATAACCCCCGTCCTAACAATTTTCAGATTCAAATGTCTAATGTCCAACACCAAAGAATAAATAAGCAGTCGATATTATATCGATTGACCTAAGAAACCCAGTGTTCATGCGGGTTACAGCAGATAGACCTATGATTCCAGGGACTCCTGCCCTAGAAAACGACCCCCAATGGGTCTAAATGCCAATGGATTCAAAAATACCGTTAAACCCTTTCGTTGTTGTTGTTGTTGTCAGGCCTTTGTCAACACAAGACCACCCCAGAACCACAACAGTTTAAACAACAGAATACACAATAGAATATACACTTAAAGGTACATACCTATGGGCATCGAAACCCCCACCCCAGTCTACATTGATGGCCTTAATGCAGCCCTACCTTCACCTACAGACCCCTTGTCCCAGGCTGATGACCACCTAAGAAATATTAAGGGTGTCTTAAAGCGGACCTTTTCTGAGGTCACTGGTGAAGTAACGGCTACCCAGGAAGAGCTAAACAAGCTAGACGGTTGTACTACTAGTACGTCTGAGCTCAACATATTGACAGGGTGTACAGCATCTTCTGCTGAACTTAACAAGCTAGTTGGTCTTACTGCTGATGCTTCTGAGTTAAACAAGTTAGACGGATGTACGGCTAGTGTTGGCGAGCTGAATGTTCTTACAGGCTCTGGTATGTCTGCAGCTACTATGGCTAATCTTGCAGGACTGTCTGAAGATGAGATAGACACGTTGCAAGACATCAATACTGCTAGTCTGAGTTCCACTGAGTTAAACCATGTAAGTGGTGTAACCAGTAGTATCCAAGGACAGCTCGATACAAAGCAAGATACCTTGACAGCAGGACAAAACGTATCAATCAGCAGTAACACTATTAGTGCTACAGGATGTCCTAGCGTGGTTGTAGGTGATGTCGACAGCTCGACTTCCAGTACAGCTATAAATACTAGTTGGGTTTACATTCCTGTGAATACCTTAGTACTCAATCAAATTGGAGCCTCCACAAATAATGCTTCTGTCTACCTACCTGCGGGGACGTATTACTTTGAAGCAGATTGCCACATACGTAATTCATCGCATTCAAATGGAATAGGTTCTGTTAGGTGTCAGCTTGTGACCACAGCAAACTCTCAGAGAGGTTATGAACACAATAGTAGGGTTGGTGAGTCTGGTGAGATTACCCTACAGCCTAGTGGTACGTTTACCATTACACAGACAACATCATTTAGCCTTAAAGTAATTGCCTCAGAAAGTAACAAGGCTAAATATAATGACTCAGCATCAGCGTCTTCAAGACTAGCTTCTCGTATCAAATTCTGGAAAGTTTCGTAACTACAGCGTACCCGTCAAATGTTAAAGCAGGTTGCATAACACAGGAATCCTAATATGCCCCAGACACTACCCATACGTAACTTAGGTGACGTAGGCGTAGTCACTGACCAGGATGCAAGTAATCTCCCAGTACAGGTATTCACCAGAGCAAAGAACGTAAGGTTCGATGAGAACACTGTAGTTAGAGCACCAGTATTTCGTAAGGTTAAAGATAGCTTAGGTTTCTCTCCAGTCCATATGTATGGTGTGTCTACTGATACTGGTTACAATAGTGTTCTACTCGTGTCTGATGACTTTACTATCAAGAAGTATTTTAATGGCAGCCTATCTGATGCAAGAACTGGCGGCTCATCTTCTAATACCGCTGTACCTATTACAACAACTCACCTGGCTAACCAGGTCTACGTTAACCGTGCAGATGAAGTTCCTGCTACCAGTCCTATAGGTGCTCTAAACTTTGTACCTCTAGCTAACTTTAATGGCCCAAACAACCAGGAATGGAAGTGTACATCTCTCCGTGCCTATGGTGACTTCCTGATTGCCTTGAATATGTCTGAAGGTAGTAACGTCTACCCAAACAGAGTACGTTTCTCTGACCTTACCCTGGCAAACACTATCCCAGGTTCATGGGATGCTACAGATACCACTAAGTCCGCAGGTTTTGTGGACCTGGTTGAGATGAAGACCTCTATCATTGATGGGATGCCCCTAGGTAATAACTTTATTATCTACAGTAAGGACCAGGTGTGGATGTTGGATTTTGTCGGTGGCACGTTCATCATGAACACCAGAAAGCTATTCTCTGATGTCGGCATCATGAGCCACAACTGTGTCGTTGAGGTCGAGCGTAAGCACTATGTCTTTGCTGATAATGACATCTACATCCACGATGGTAACAGCCGTAAATCTATAGTCGATGGACGTGTCAGAAACTACATCTTCAATGGCTTAGATAATGACCTAGCCCACAAGTGTTTTGTACAGCACAACCCAGATACTGATGAAATCTACTTTTGCTATAAAACAGCAGATGACATGGCAGAGTTCACTAACAGTGATAACTGTAATCGTGCTGCAGCTTATAACTACAGAAACGATACCTGGTCATTTATGGACCTCCCCAATGTAACTTCAGGTTCCATAGCCAACTTAAACTCATCAGCAACCTATAGCAGTATAGATAGTACCTTTGCATACGATTTGTTAGGTGGAACCTACGCCTCCCAGTCGGCAGGTTTTGACCAACACACGTTGTTCTGTGGTGGCTCTAGTACAGACGATGGTATTACCTCAGACAAGCTGTACGGTATCGATGCCATCGAAAGTGGAACCATGAGTTTTGACCTGGATACAGAAGCTAATAGACCTGCGTTTATCCAACGTCACTCTATAGACCTCGATGAGATATCTACATTGTCTGGTTACAAAGTAATCACCGCAATGTTACCTCAGCTGACAACCCCTAGTAACAATAAGACATACAGTTTTAACTTTGGTGCTAGTAACATTCTTAGTCAGGCTCCTGTCTATGAGACAACAGCTATCTTTGATGCTGCTACAGACCACAAAATTGATACCAGGGCATCAGGTAGATATTTGTCTTATAAACTCACGACAAGTGACTACAAAGATTTCTCATTTATTGGATTTGATGCTCAGGTAACGGTCACTGGTAGAAGGTAAATAATGTTATGTCAACTAGACCCTACAAAAGACAGAACTTCCCTGACGTAAATGCAACCGATGATGAGCTTAGACGTTACTTTCTCGATGAGTTTCAGCGTATTGAGAATGCATTACAAGGTGCATTAGAAGAGATTATTGAGCTACAGGAAGAAGTAGAATCACTACAAGGTAATTAATGCCTTAGACACCCCCCAGGAGCCGCTATGCCCGACTTAAAGTTAAGGGCAAGCGTATCCTATTTAGAGGATGCTATAGCCTCCCTAATCGCCTCTGGTGAAGCAGAAGATGCTACAGACCAGTCCAGTTTAAACCATCATTTTACACCCATTATTGAAGACTACGGTGCCAGGCTCTATGCCAGGGAATGTAGTGTCCCCCAGGGCATGACATTTACAGGTAAGCTCCATCGCCACCCCCACATCGTGTCCTTGATAAAAGGAAAAATGGCCATTGTTTCAGAAGATGGTCGCAAGGTAGTTTCAGCCCCCTATACCTGGGCGGCACCTGCCAGTTCAAAGAGAGCATTTCATGCGTTAGAAGACTCAGTCTTACTTAACGTGCACATCACAAAAATAGAAGACGAAGAAGACCTAGACACACTAGAAGAGGAAGTCATTGCTCCCTCATATTCGTCTATTGGCCTAGAAGAGCCAAATTATAAACTTTTGGAGTAATATTATGGGATTTGTAGCAGCAGCTGTTGTAGGTGGGGCTCTTATTGGAGGAGCGGCATCAAATTCAGCATCAAAAGCCGCATCGGCAGCTCAAGATAGAGCAACCGAAGCCTCCCTCGAAGCATTTAGATTTTCACAGCCATACATCAAAGATTCATATGATAAAGCAGGTGGTTACCTCCACGATGCACAAGAAGCAGGTGCCTACCAGGGTCAAACTTTAGCTTCTATGAACCCCTATGAAACCGCAGGTAATAACTACATGGGCAACATGGGTATGGCAGGAGCAGGTCAGGCATTTGGTGTGACTAACCAGGGTGCTAACTTTGCTAATAACTATGCGGACCTCTACGGAATGTCTCAGCAAGACCGTCTTGGTAACGCACAGCAATATGCCATGAACAACTCCCAGGGTTTAGTTGATTCCGCTATGCGTAATGACTACAGAACCCTTACCGAACAAACCATGCCTGGTATCAACATGGCAGCCTCTGCTTCTGGCAACATTAACTCTTCCAGAGCAGGTGTCGCAGATGCCCTAGCACAGCGTTCTTTCAACGATAGAAAGGCTGATGTGACTGCTAATATCCAAGACAAACTAATGGACAGAAGCATCAACCAACAAGAGCAGCAGTTTAAGAATGCAATGGATGCTAACTATGGGCTCAAGGGTGCATATAGCGATGGTATTAATGCTATGGGCTCTATGGGTGACTTCATGACTGGTGCAGGTGGAAACCTTAGAAACTACGACCAGTTAGCTCTCAGTGATGCTCAAGCTGCATTTGAACGTGAACGTGACTTTGGTCTTGATACTCAGATTAAGTACCAGGGTGGAGTCTTAGGTAATGCTGTCTATGACAACAAGGCAGTTCAGCCTAATTACCATAGCTCAGGAGCTGCCACATTTGGTGGTGCCATGCAGGGTGCAGGTACTGCTATGCAAATGGCTAAGTTCATGAAAGATTACAACTCCTAGAGGCTCATAATATGTCGTATTACTTCTATCAGCCTCCAGTTCTACAGCAGCAAGCTGAAACTGACCAGGCACGTAAAAACACACAGACAGCAAAGTTAAACGCACCCCTAGTGCCACCTGGTCCTATTATGCAGTCAGATAGCTATGACCCAAACACAGCTCGTCAAGAACAGCAACAATACTATTTGAATAACATAGGCATATTAGACCCTAGAAGATTGCGAAGTGCTAACAGTATAAGAGCAGAAGTAACTGGTTCTAATAATAATAATAACAATAGCATCGCTAATAGTCCTGGTTTAGGCAGTAGACCTCCAGTGTTACAACAGCAAAACCCAAACACCCAGGATATCAATACGTCTGCCCTGGCTCCTCATATTGGTAATGCACCTGCAGTGCTTATGCAGCAAGGACAGCAAACAGCAAATCCTGTGTTAAATGAGCCTTTCTACCCAACGCCTGATGGTGTTATGCCTCCGCAGCCAGTCCAGCCAGAGCAGCCACAGAAAAAGTTAGGTCACGGTGAAAAACTAATGGCTTACCTGTCCGCTCAAGAAGCACGGGGTGAGACACCCTTGAGTCAGAAGCTAATATCTATGGGTGCTGCTATGCAAGGTAGCTCGCATCTTGGTGGTAATGCTGCAATGGCAGCTATGGGCCAGGCCTCTAATGATATCTACAACACTGACCAGGTTAACCAACAAGCTGCTTATGAAAAGCAAAGAGAACTTTACGAAGACAACAAAGACTACCTGAATAAACTTGATGAAACTGACCGTCAATACACTGATGCATTAGCTAAGTTTGACCAATTCGGGAACTCTGTTACTGGCATCATTGACAGTAATGCAACCTCACAATGGGACAACTTAGGCTTTGGTGACCCTCAACGTGAAGCATTCCGTGTTGAACTCAAGCAGCTTATTGTAAACAACACCCTTCTTAATACTGCCCAGACCAAAGGTGCTATCTCTGATAAAGAAATGGCTCTATTCAAATCTGGTGTACCAAGCATGAATGCCAGTGAAGAAGTTTGGAAGGCTTGGATTAAAGCTAGACAGACAAACCTAAGAGTAATCAGAAGCAGAATTGCAAACAATATTACTGTTGGGCGTAGTGCTGATGTTGGCTTTGAGAACAGCTACACAGCAGCAAGTAATGACCAAGGTTCAGAGTCTACTCAGACCTCGCAGCCTACCTATACCCAAGAAGAAGACGATGCATTGTTTGATTAATAACTAGGGCTACCTTTATGCAGCAAAGAACACCTGAAGAATACAAAAAAGCTTATGAACGTCATAGGAAAGCAGGTAATAAAGATAATGCTGCACGAGTAGCCCAATTGTACAGACAGCATCTTGCAACACAGCAGCCTCAAGTTGCACCTGAAGATAGAGACAATGCCTTTCAGTACTCTATTGACCAAGCACAGAAGATGTATGGCGGTGCTGTACAAAATGTTGGACGGATAGCAGGAAGTCCGAGTATTGAGCAGTATGGTAAGCAGGTTTCTGATGAACAAGACCAGGACATAGCCAAAGGCGGTTACCAGGGCAATTACAGTTCAGCTAGAGATTCATACGATAAAGAAGGTTTATCGGGTGTTGCTAAATGGGCTACCGAAGGTGTTGCTGAAAATGCAGTGTCTGGCGGTGCAGCTTTAGTAGGTACGGCAGCTACGGCCTTAGCCTCTGTATACGGTGCTCCTGCGTGGCTTGTAGGTACTTTAGGTGCAGCGACACTTGCTAACAGTGTTGCTTTAGGCACTGGTGACAATGTCTTAGAGCAGCAAGAGAAAACTGGTGATTTTGATGCCAGAGTAGCTACTGGTGTTGGTGTTATTTCAGGTATCTTAGACCGTGTTGGCGCAGGTCGAGCTATACCAAAAGATGCACTTGGTAAAATGACAACTGAAGAAGTCATTGGCGAACTAGTGTCACAAGGCAAAGTAAGTGCTGCAAAAGAGTTTGCTAAAAGAATTGGTGCAGAAGCTGTAACTGAAACTGCACAGGAAGCTCTTAATATCGGTGGTACTGCACTAGTTGGCGGTGATTACACTGCCCAGGAAGTCAAAGATAGAACGCTTGATAGCTTTCTCTTAGGTGGTGCACAAGCAGGAGCAATGAACACTGGTATCAGTACGCTTTCATCTGCAACCAACCTGGTAAAAGGTAATGGTAAGAAATCAAGCGGACAGACTGAACGTGAAGGACAATCCCAGGCATCTTTTGCACAACGTCTTGCTGCTAAAGTTGAAGATTCACAAAATGCTGATGGTCCTGCATATGATTTGAGAGATGTAGACCCAGATAGCCGCTCTGGTGCTAAAGCTGTAATAGACAGTGTACATACAGAGATGGCAGCCGAGCTAAAACAACTTGTAAATCTACTCAAATCAAGATTAAAGCCCGAAAAAACAGACCCTTTAAATGTTGTCCTGGATAAATCTGAAGCAGCAGTAGCAGCGGTAAAGGCAAAAAACAAAGTAAAAAATGTAGTTGATGCTAGTGATTTTAAAGCTTTTGAAAACCTGGTCGGAGATACGGCAGAAGGTCAGCTCGCAATAAACTTAATGCATGAGCTTAATCAATTAACAAGAGTTTACTCAGACGGCCTTACTGGCGGTGTAAGTAGATATACAGATGCAATGTCTCCTGTTGGACCTTTGGATAACTACTCCAACACTGGTGGTGTTATGCAGCAGTTTGCTAGACCACTAGCGACAGTTGCCTTGGCTACTGCTAACCCAGGTCTTGCAGCAGCTCAGGTAGGTACATTTACCGCAGGTAGAGCTATTGATAAGGTCACAGGTAAAAGAAGCCGTGTTAGAACCTATGTTGATAAAAACCAAAATAATCCTGCACAACCTGCCCCCACGCAACCATCACTCAGAAATGCTGAAATAGCAGA
>Ga0209602_1002934_pt1 | contig 13476 bp, 17 predicted proteins | sample COGITO_mtgs_1205_3_FD_184810 | JGI IMG/M metagenome (GOLD analysis project Ga0209602, IMG submission 184810) | Pelagic marine microbial communities from North Sea - COGITO_mtgs_120524 (SPAdes) (version 2) | ecosystem: Environmental > Aquatic > Marine > Epipelagic ...
TGAATCGTAGAAAATTCCTGCGCGGCTCTGCCGTTGTAGGTGCCGCAGCATTGGCGACGCCAGCGATTGCCGCAAACCACACAACCACATTGAAAATGCAAGCAGCCTGGGGCGGCGGCATATTCTTAGAGAATGCGCAATCCTATGTGGATCGTGTTCACGCCATGGCTGGCAGCTCGCTGAAAATTGACCTTCTGGCCGTCGACTCGGTTGTCAAAACCAGCCAGATGCAAGACGCGGTGCACCGCGGCGTTCTGGACGCCGCACATTACGTGCCCGCTTATTGGTATTCCAAATCCAAAGCTGCGTCCTTGTTTGGCACCGGCCCATGTTTTGGTTGGTCGTCACAAGAAGTTTTGGGTTGGGTCAACTATGGCGGCGGCCAAGAGCTGTTCGACGAGCTCATGGGCACTTTGGGCCTGAATGTTGTATCCTTCTTCAACTCACCTATGCCAGCGCAGCCGCTGGGGTGGTTTAAAGAAGAGATCAAAAACGTATCGCAAATGGATGGTCTGAAATACCGTACGGTTGGTTTGGCCGCAGATGTATTGCTCGAAATGGGCATGTCTGTTGTTCAATTGCCAGGCGGGGAAATCCAGCCAGCGATGAAATCTGGCCTGATTGACGCGGCTGAGTTCAACAACCCGACGTCTGACCGCGATTTCGGGATGCAGGACGTCTCTAAAGACTATCACCTGGCGTCATTCCACCAGTCGCAAGAATTCTTCGAAGTCACGTTCAACAAGCGTAAGTTCGAAGCACTGCCCGAAGAGCTGCAGTCGATCTTGAAATATGCCTCCGAAGCTGAAAACTCCAACTTCTATTGGCATAACACCAAGCGCTATGCAGACGATTTGCAAACTTTGCAAAACGAACAGGGCGTGAATGTGCACCGGACTCCAGATGACGTTATGGCTGCACAATTGGCAGCTTGGGATGTGGTTGTTGACCGGATCTCGGCCGAAGATGCGTTCTTTGCGAAAGTCATCGAAAGCCAGAAAGCCTACGCCAAAAACGTCATGGGCTACCTGAACCTCAACCAGCCGGATTATAAGCTGGCCTATAACCACTATTTCGGTTGATCTGAACACACATGAGGTCCGGGGGCTTGTCTATGAGCCTCCGGATTTCGTATATCTTGAAGGGGCAAAGTGGTGATAAAATTAGTTCATGCAATCGAAGGTCTGAATATATGGGTCGGGCGCGCCTTTGGGTGGTGCATTCTGATCCTGACGCTGTCAGTCTCTTATGAGGTTTTCATGCGATACGTGCTCAACGCACCGACAGTTTGGGCTTTCGACATGATGGTGCAAATGTATGGGGCACTGTTTTTAATGGCCGGTCCCTACGCTTTGGCGCAGGATACGCATGTGCGCGGCGATGTGGTGTACCGCCTTTTCTCTGTGCGTTGGCAAGCCCGGGTCGACTTTTTGCTGTACCTTTTGTTTTTCTTCCCAGGCATTTTGGCACTGTTTTGGTACGGTTGGGAAATTGCATCTGACAGCTGGCGTTATAAAGAGGTGAGCTGGAACAGCCCGGCGCGGATTCAGATTTATTTCTTCAAAACACTCATCCCTCTGGCCGGTGCGTTGCTCTTGGTGCAAGGGGTTGCTGAGCTCATCCGCTGCTGGACGGCCATGAAAACGGGTCAATGGATGGAACGTCTGAGCGATGTGCGCGAGACTGAAGACATGCTGATGGATAGCGACGACCTGACAATCCCATCCCCTTTGAGCGGCGGTGAGCCAAGCTCGCGCGGTTCTCACTAAGCCTTTGGCACTTTTTGAAAGATAAAATGATGACAAACCCTGAAGTCGCCATCCTAATGCTTTGCCTGTTTATCGTGCTGGTATTACTTGGATTTCCAATTGCTTTTACTTTGATCGCCATGGGCGTTGGCTTTGGCTATTACGCCTATTATCAAGGTCCTCCGGAAATGTTCTCGGATATTTTCAATAACAACATCTTCTACTTGCTGAACCAAAACACCTATTCGGTCATGGAGAACGACACGCTGGTCGCCATTCCTTTGTTTTTGTTCATGGGCTATGTGGTGGAACGGGCCAATATTGTGAACAGGCTGTTCTTTTCGCTCTATATGGCTGCGCGTAACTTGCCGGGCTCTTTGGCGATTGCCGCCTTGCTGACCTGTGCGGTGTTTTCCACGGCCTCGGGCATTGTGGGCGCGGTTGTGACATTGATGGGCTTGTTGGCCTATCCGGCCATGGCCAACGCCAATTATAACCGAAGCTTTGCCTCTGGTGTGATCTGTGCTGGCGGTACTTTGGGGATCTTGATCCCACCGTCAATCATGTTGATTGTCTATGCCGCCATCGGCAACCTGTCGCCTCTGCGCCTCTATGCAGCGGCCGTTTTTCCGGGCCTTTTGCTCGCGGGTCTCTACATTGTATATGTGATCGTCCGTGTTTGGATAAACCCAAAACTGGCGCCAAAGCCAAATCTGGATGACGTGCCGCCGCCTTCGAAAATCTACTGGGACCTTTTGGTGTCCTTTGTTCCGCTGACGGTGCTCATTGCTTTGGTTTTGGGCTCTATTCTGGGCGGCCTCGCAACGCCGGCAGAAGCGGCGGCTATGGGGGCATTGGGAGGTATCATCCTAGCGGTGATCTACCGCTCAATGACTTGGGATAAGCTCAAGGAAAGCGTCTTTCTCACCGCAAAAGCGACGGCGATGGTGTGCTGGCTCTTTGTTGGGTCTTGGACATTTGCATCGGTGTTTTCCTACCTCGGGGGGCATGATTTGATCAGCGATTGGGTCATCGGCATGAACTTGACCACGATCCAATTTTTGATCATGGCGCAGTTGATCATCTTCGTTCTAGGCTGGCCTTTGGAGTGGTCAGAAATTCTGATCATCTTCGTTCCGATCTTCTTGCCGCTTCTTGAGCCCTTTGGCGTGAACCCTTACTTTTTCGCGATGCTCGTGGCCTTGAATCTGCAGACATCGTTTTTAACGCCGCCCATGGCCATGTCGGCCTATTACCTTAAGGGTGTGCTGAAAAATCAGATCGAGCTGATTGAGATTTTCAAGGGGATTATGCCATATTTGGGCATTGTGATTTTCACAATGGTCTTGATGTATATTTTCCCTGGGATTGCCCTATGGTTCCCTGACTATCTGTTTGGTGTCTACGTCCCGTGAAGATAGCCCCCTACACATTAACAGCAACTGAGGCGGTGCAAGCCATCGCCTCAGGTCGCCTCTCCTCCGTGGACCTGGTGAAATCCTGCCTTGCGCAGATTGCAGATACGGATGCATCAATCAACGCTTGGGCCTATTTGGACCCGGAGAGCGCCTTGGCGCAGGCGGCAGAATGCGACCGCATTCGCAAAGCAGGGCTGGGCACCGGGCCTTTGCATGGTTTGCCCGTTGGTTTGAAAGATGTCATCGATACCCGCGATATGCCAACCCAGCGCGGGACTGATATTTTCAAAGATCGTCAGCCAGATAAAGATGCGCGCTTGGTCGAGCGTCTGCGTGAATCTGGGGCCGTGATTATGGGCAAAACGGTGACAACCGAATTGGCCTTTGTTCACGCCAATGACACCCGAAATCCGCACAATCCAGAGCACAGCCCTGGCGGCTCTTCCAGCGGCTCTGCCGCGGCCGTCGCGGCCTGCCACGTGCCTTTGGCAGTTGGAACGCAAACCAACGGGTCTGTGATCCGGCCAGCATCCTTCTGCGGCACCTTTGGTTTTAAACCCACCCGGGGCGTGATCAGCCGGGCAGGGGTGTTGAAAACCTCCGATAGTCTCGATCAAGTTGGCTGTTTTGGCCGCTCGTTGGAAGATGTGGCATTGCTGACCGATGCCTTGGCAGGCTATGATCAGGCCGACAGCTGCAGCTTTGCCAGACCGCGCCCTCAAATGCGCGCCGGCGCGCAAGCTGAAGCGCCTGTTGCGCCAGATTTGGTCTGGTTCAACCTGCCATTTTATGACCGGCTGTCCCCCGACGCTCACGAAGGGATGGAGGCTGTTCTGGATGTGCTCGGTCCGCGGATCACGCGCATGGCGGCGGCCGATACTTTGGCCAACCTTGTAGCGGTACAGGCACGCATTCACGAATATGAAATTTGCCAACATCAAGCCGCAGTCTTTGATGCGAATTTCGAAGATCTGAGCCGCGAACTGCAGCTCATTGTGGCACGGGGTCGGAAAATTAGTGAAGCTGAGTACACAGATGCGCTTGCGGTGAAGGCCTCGGCCCAAACCTTCTTTGATGAGCTGTTTGTCGAATTTGATGCGATCATTGCCCCCTGCGCAACCGGGGAAGCCCCCAAATTTGGGTCAGGCACGGGCGATCCGATATTTTGCACCCTATGGACCCTGGCCGGTCTGCCCTGCGTCAGCCTGCCCCTTTTGGTGGGTGACAATAACCTCCCAATTGGCGTACAGCTCATCGGGCCAATTGAAAAAGATGACCGTCTTTTGCGCACCGCGCGATGGTTGCAACTCCACCTGGCGCAAGCCACCTAACGAAGGACAATCGCATGTCAAGAACTGTCAAACTCATCGGGGGGCTTGTGGGCACGGCTCTTTTCCTCATATTCATCGCGGGCCTGTCACATAGTATTTCGACCGGTTTTGCAGGGTTTTCGGGCGGTCTGCCCTTCATGCTGATTGCGCTGCTGGTCTGCGTGGCGGCGGTGTATAATTTCTGGGAAGAATGTGTTTCCAAAAAATGAGCAAGCCACGAATTTGGGTCACCCGGCGTTTGTCTGACGCGACGCTTGAGCGGGCGGCACGGGACTATGAGGTGGTCATCAACTATGAAGATAGACCAGGAACCGCCGAGGAAATTATTGCGGCCAGCGCTGCCTTCGATGGCATCATCCCTTGTCATTCTGAGCATTTTTCAGCTGAGGTTGTCGCGCAGTTTTCAGATCGGTTGAAAATTGTGGCCAATCATTCAGTCGGCGTGGATCATTGTGATTTGCCGGCACTGAAAAGCCGCGGCATCGTGGTGACAAACACACCTGATGTCTTGTCCGATGCCACCGCTGAACTTGCCATGCTTTTAATGCTCGGTGCTGCGCGTCATGCGGTGGCGGGAGACCGGATCGTGCGCTCAGGCGCCTGGGACAGCTGGTCACCGGCGTTTATGGTTGGCAAACAGGTCACAGGCGCGCGGCTTGGGATCATTGGCATGGGCCGTGTGGGAAGGGCTTTTGCTGCGAAGGCCCGCGGCTTTGATATGGAGCTGCATTACTTCAACCGCAGCCCGCTTGCCGAAGAGCTCACCCAGGGGGCCGTCTATCATGACACGGTTGAAAGCCTGCTGGGGGTCAGCGATTTTCTGTCGCTTCACTGCCCGGCGACGCCTGAAACCAACGGTTTGATGAGCGCAGAGCGCTTCGCTCTCATGCCGGCCGGTGCGGTGTTTGTGAATACGGCGCGTGGAGCTTTGGTCGATGAGGCCGCCTTGATCGCGGCCCTAGACAGCGGGCAGCTTTCCGCTGCGGGTTTGGATTGTTTTCAAGTCGAGCCGGGTGGAAATCCCGCGTTCAGCCGTTTTGATAATATTTTCATGCTGCCCCATATTGGCAGTGCGACCGGCCAGACGCGGGACGCTATGGGCTTTCGTGCCCTCGACAATTTGGATGCATTTTTCGCGGGTAAGGCGCCCGGCGATCAGCTTTAACTGAGATGGATAAGACAATGACAAAAATTACGTTCTTAGGCTTAGGTGTCATGGGCTACCCTATGGCGGGACATCTGGCGCGTGCGGGCCATGAGGTCACAGTATACAATCGGACGGCTGCAAAAGCCGGCGCTTGGGCCTCTGAGCATGGCGGTGCAACTGGCGCAACCCCGGCTGAAGCCTCAAAGGGAGCTGAGATGGTCATGGCCTGCGTCGGCAATGATAACGATCTGCGGTCGATCTGTTTGGGACCAGACGGCGCCTTTGCGTCTATGGCCGAGGGCAGTATTTTCGTAGATCACACCACGGTCTCTGCCGCGGTCACGCGTGAGCTGTATGAGGCCGCGCGCATCAAAGGCATCGCATTTGTGGATGCGCCTGTTTCTGGTGGCCAGGCGGGCGCTGAGAATGGCCAATTGTCGATCATGTGCGGTGGTGATCAGGCCGATTTTGACCGCGCTGAGCCTGCTATGGCGGTCTATTCAAAGCTCTGCCGTCGCATTGGCGAGAGCGGTGCGGGACAAATGACCAAGATGTGCAACCAGATCGCCATTGCCGGTCTGGTGCAAGGCCTTTCAGAGGCGATGCATTTTGCCTCAAAAGCTGGGCTGGATGGTGCCTCTGTGGTTGAGGTCATTAGCCAAGGCGCTGCCGGCAGCTGGCAAATGTCCAATCGCTTCGAGACGATGCTGGACGATCACTTTGAGCATGGCTTCGCTGTGGATTGGATGCGCAAGGATCTGGGAATTTGTTTGGCGACGGCCGATGAGAATGGCGCGAGCCTGCCTGTTACGGCCTTGGTCGATCAATTCTATAAAGACGTGCAGAAGATGGGCGGTGGTCGCTGGGATACTTCGTCATTGTTCAAACGGTTGCAGGCGCTGTAACGATAAGAAGCTCAAGGGCAGATCACCCGCCCTTGAGCGCTCAATCTTCTAATGCGCGCCAATAGCTGCGCTATTTTTTTCTGACAACAACGCCTGCATGGCCCATCCGCCGAGAGCGATTGAGGCCAGCGCAAGGAGTGCGGCGATGCTGAGGCTTGCAATGCCCGCCAGACCCGCACCAACGGTACAGCCACCTGCCAATACCCCGCCCACACCCATGAGCGCCGCGCCCAAGAAATAACGGCCGGTTTGTTTGGCTGTGTCGAAAGATTGCCAGTGAAATTCACCTTTGCTGAGGGAGGCCGCCGCGGCTCCGAGCACCACGCCGAGGATCAACCCAACTCCGAATCCGGCCGGAATGGCGGAGGAGGCCACTGTCCAAAAGAGTAAATCTGCAGCAGGGGCGGTAAAGGACAGAGATTGCATCACGATGGGGTCAAATTCATCTTGTAAGACAAAGCCTGTGCCAAGCCATCCCGCGGGGACCAAGAGGCCCAGCAGCCCGGCCCAGAGCGCTTTACTCCAAGCAACACCAGAGCGGGCGGCGAGGGCAAAGCAGATCAAAGCCACCAGAACCGCCCAAACGGCAGCGCCGCCGGGAAGTCCCGCAAGCGAGCTGACCTCGCCCATGGGCAGGGTGACAGAGCCAAGCCAGACGCGCAGAGGGGCTAGAATGCCTTTAAGCGTCGCATGGGCAAGAATTGCGAAGACCACAAGCACGGTGAGGGCCCGCAGATTGCCCGAGCCGGTCAGCACGGAGAGGCGCGAGATACACCCACGGGTGAGCACCATGCCAATGCCAAACATGACACCGCCGACAAGGATTGCTGCAATTGGAAGATCGCTTGCCAGCAAACGGTGATCGTCAAACGAGATATATCCCGTCACGGTCAAAAGCTGCGTGCCGAGCAAGGCTGTTCCCAAGGTGATAAACCAGATGCCGCGCGCTGTTTGAGCGCTGTTTCCTGTGCCCACAACAGCGCTTCTGAAGCAAAACTTGAGATGCTGGGCAATCGCGCCGAACAGCAGGCCAAGGATCAATGCTAAGATCAGCGACGCCTGTGTCGGGTTCAGGTTTTCGAAACCGAGTTGTTCAAACATATCAAACACCTTTTATTGTTTGATCCTCACTTGCCCCTTAAAACTCAAGGATGCAAATGCGCTTGGGGTGACGAAATTCTACTGTGAGCGGGATAGAAGGAATAGGGTTCTGCGGGGCGTTGAAAGGTCAGAACCTTATTGGAGAGGCTGAATTGAGGTGCAGAAATTTGGTCCTAAATGCGGTGGTGGTCAAAAATTTTGCCAGTGCCGCAGGGCTCAATCGATTTGATGAAACCCTTGGATCAATTGGCGTAGCCCGATTGCGGCGCCAATCATGATGCAGATGAGCGTTACAGGGGCGCCATAGGCGAGGGTGGAGAAGGCCGATAGTCCCTGTCCAACGCTGCATCCCAGCGCCAAGACGGATCCGACGCCCATAAGCGCCGCCCCAAAGATTTGCCGGCGCAACTCGCGCGCATCGTCACAGGCCTCCCAGCGAAAGTGCCCTTTGAATATGGAGCCGAGAAAAGCACCAATTAAAACGCCTAAGACAGATCCTGTGGCAAAGCTCACAGAATTGCCGCTGGCGCTCATCAGGTAGATGAGGCTTTCACCGATCGGGGCAGAGAAGGTGTGGGTGACAACGGGCAGCTCTTCGAAGCCATGGGTGGCAATCCATTGTGTGCCAATCCAGCCAGACACAATCGCCCCGGCAACCAGCCCGCCCCAAAACAGTGTTTTGAGATGTTGCCAAATCGGGCGACGGACAGCGGCGAGGGCAAAGATGCAAAACCCTAGGCCCATACCGACCCAAGTGAGGGAGAGCCCGAATTGATCCGACAGCGCAAATGCGATGCTTGGCGGGGTAGGGGCTGCACTGCCGCCCCCGAAGACCCAAATGCGCATATAGGCCAAGGGGCCTGCAATCGTCATATAGGCGAATATGCCCATGACCAGAACAATGATGAAGGCGCGAATATCTCCGCCGCCCAGTCGGGCCAATGCGCCATAGCCGCAATTTCCCGCGAGCGCCATGCCATAGCCAAAGGTGAGGCCGCCTGCGACGCTCGCCCATGGGTTCCAAGCCGCCGAGAGGTAGATTGAGTTAGTCAGATCGATCCAGCCGAGCGCCTGGGCGGCGAAACTGCCGGCAATCGACAAACCAATCGCAATGCCCCACATGCGCACGCGCTCAGAGCTGTCGCCGTAAAAAAGATCTTCCAGAGCGCCAAGCGTACAAAATCGGCCAATGCGGGCCGCGAGCCCAAGAACCACGCCGCCCGCCAAGCCGATCCATGCGACAATTGCGGGTTCTGAAAGTGTGTCTAGCATGTGACCGCCCTAGGTGCCTCGGCAAAAAAGATCATAGACGACCTCCATGATTTGCGTGGAGCGTTTGTCGGTCAAACTGTAATAAATCACCTTGCCTTCGCGGCGTGGGGTGACAAGCCCCTCCATCCGTAGGCGCGACAATTGCTGCGATACAGCCGCTTGGCGGGCCGAGAGCAGCTCTTCAAGATCCGTCACGGATTTCTCACCAGAGGCGAGATAGCACAGAATCATGAGGCGCCCCTCATGGCTGATCGCCTTGAGAAAGTTTGCGGCTCGAACCGCGTTACCTGCCATTTTGTCCATATCTTCGGGACAAATATTTTTGTCAAAAACCGGCAAAGCCATGGTTTTGTTCTGCCTCATGTGCACACTGTCTAGTATATGTGACATATTAGGCCCTCATGGGTCAATAACACGAATTTCATTGGCTCACGGGAACAGCGGCCGCGATCAGCATCTGCCCAAGCAGGCCCCAAAAGAAATCTTCCCCCGGGTAGCCTTCAATTCTGGAGGCCTCAACCCCATCCACCATAAGCACAAAGGTTGGCGTGAAATGCAGGCTGCGGTCGAATTGCAACTCGGCTGGCAGAGGATCATGCACATCCAAACGCTGGAGCGGCGCGGCGCGGCCTTCGGGTGTTTTTGGATAAATCGGGCCAATCTCTTCATTCCAGCGGGCACACCACATGCAGCCCTCTTCCTCCGCCATAATCAAGCGTGTCTCTGACATGGCTGGAAGGGCGAGCATCGCAAGGGTGAGGCTCAGTGCTTTAGTCCACATTTGGAAATTGACCTTTCGTATTCATAAATTGTAATATGAATTTATCAAATTGCAATATAGGTGACGCCTCATGTTCGACATTTCCATTGTTTCAGCATTTTTGGCGGGGCTGTTATCTTTCGTTTCTCCCTGTATTTTGCCAATTGTGCCGTTTTATCTGAGTTATCTGGCTGGGGTTGGCATGAACCAAATCAGCAGCGACTCAGAGATTGATAGCGCCACGCGACGCCGTGCAGTGCTTGCGGCCATGTTTTTTGCGGCCGGTGTGATCACTATTTTCATGGGGCTTGGCGCTGCGGCGACCAGCTTTGGACAGGTTGTGCGCGAATATTTCGATATTCTGCGCTGGGTGGCGGCTGCCATTATCATCACCATGGGTTTACATTTCCTAGGGGTGATCAAGATCGCTCTGCTCTATCGGCAGATGAGTTTTGATACCGGGAAAATGTCGAACCTCAGCCTGATCGGCTCCTATGTGGTTGGTCTGGCCTTTGCCTTTGGCTGGACCCCTTGTGTCGGTCCGGTTCTGGCGGCGATTTTGTTTACCGCAGCTGGTGCGGAAACGGCTTGGAATGGGGCCTTGCTGCTCTTGGCCTATGGGCTGGGAATGACATTGCCCTTCATCATTGCGGCCTTCTTCATTGCCCCATTCATGCGCTGGATGGCGCGGTTTCGGCGGCACTTGGGGCTGGTTGAAAAAGCAATGGGTGTGTTTTTGATTGTTTTTGGATTGCTCATCGCGACAAATTCTATGAACTATATCGCGCAATGGATGTTAGAACTTGTGCCCAGTTTTGGGCGTATCGGATAGGAAGGGACTGCAATGACACGTTTATTATTGGCCGCCGCCGTTGTTTTCATGAGTGCAACCATGGGGTTCGCCGAAATGGGTGACGATGGTTTGCATAAGGCGCCGTGGATGCGAGACACGTTCAAAGATCTGTCAGAGGATCTGGCTGACGCAAATGCCGAAGGCAAACGGCTCATGGTGATCATTGAGCAGCGCGGCTGTATCTATTGTAAGAAAATGCATGAAGAAGTTTTTCCTGTGGCCAAGATCGCCGATTATATCGACGAAAACTTCTTCGTTGTGCAGATAAATATGTTTGGAGACGTCGAAGTGACGGACTTTGACGGGACTGTCTTGCCGGAAAAAGAGATGGTTCGCCGTTGGGGCGCGCTGTTTACTCCGTCACTCCTGTTTTTCCCTGAAGAGGTGGCAGACGATGTCACCGCCAGCCAGGCCGCTGTGGCCAATATGCCCGGAGCCTTTGGAAAACACACGACATTCAATATGTTAAACTGGGTTGTTGAACATGGTTATGACGGCGAAGAGAGTTTTCAAAAGTACCATGCCCGCAAGTTTGCCGAGCAAAGTTAGGGCTTTTTAAAGCAAGTCGGGCAATAATAAATTCATTAAAGTGAATTTGTGGTTGATTGATGCCCCGTTAGTCGACTACGGTACACACAAACAAAAAAAGTGTTTCGGGAGGACGCATGAGAAATATTTTTACAATTGCCGCAGTGTCGGTGCTGAGTGTGACAACTGCTGTCGCGGAGACTGCGCCAAGTGATGTCGCGTTTCAGGATGGCTCTGTGATGGCCTCTTTGACCGGAACGGCTGGAGATGCCTCCGCGGGTCGTAAGACCTTTATAATCGCAAATTGGGAAACTGCCTTGCCTGCCATACGAATGATGACATGCCAGAGCAGCAGTTTCACGGGGAAGTCGGCCCGCCACTGACCGGCGTTGGTGATCGCTGGGAAGCGGCTGAATTGCGCGGGATCGTGGTCAACGCCAAGATGATGTTCGATGGTACGATTATGCCAGCTTTCTACATCGATAGCGGATATGAGCGCCCGCTCAAAAAATTCGATGGCAAATCGATTCTGACAGCCCAACAAGTTGAAGATGTGGTGGCATATCTTTTGACCCTTAAAGACTAAAGATCTGACTAAGATCAGGGAGACATAACATGGAATTTACGAGACGAAACATTCTGGCCCTCGGATCCGGCGCATTTGCCGCTGCGAGTTTCGCAGGGATGCCCGCCTTTGCATCGAAAACTGATGATGCAATTGCGGCCTTTACTGGCGGCGCCAGCGTTGCAGAGGGCGGCATTGAGCTGACAGCCCCTGAAATCGCCGAAAATGGCAACACTGTGCCCGTATCGGTCACAGCGCCCGGCGCCGTGTCCATCATGCTGTTGGCAACGGGCAACCCGACGCCAGCCGTCGCCACATTTAATTTCGGTCCAATGGCTGGCGCGCGGTCCGGTGCGACGCGGATTCGTTTGGCAAAGACCCAAGACGTGGTTGCTGTGGCGAAAATGGAAGATGGCTCATTCCGCCAAGCGGGTGCCACTGTAAAAGTAACAATCGGCGGCTGCGGCGGCTAAACTTAGAATTTAAGGAGAAGTACTGATGGCGAAAGGTGTAAAACCGCGCGTTAAGGTTCCAAAATCGGCCGCAGCAGGTGATGTGATCACGATCAAGACTTTGATCAGCCATAAAATGGAATCCGGTGTGCGCAAAGATGGCGACGGAAACATCATCCCGCGCTCAATTATCAATCGGTTTGTAGCCGACTTTAATGGTCAAAATATCATCGATGTGACTTTGGAACCTGCGATTTCAACGAATCCATATTTCCAATTTGATGCCATGGTGCCTGAAGCCGGTGAGTTCAAATTCACTTGGTATGACGACGATGGTTCTGTCTATGAGACCTCAAAGAAAATAAAAATAGCCTAATATCTTGTGGTCTAGGGAGGACTGAAAATGGAATTCAAGACTTTACTAACGAGTGCAGCCATTGTCGCTTTGTCCGCTGGTTTTGCGTCTGCACAAGATGACGCGACATTGTCGGTAGACGGGGAAGTTATTAAGACCCGGGCCGATGCGCCAGCCTTTGCTGAAAACCTCGATACGGTCTATTCTGGTTGGCACTTTAGATCGGGTGAAACCCAGGTTCTGCAAATGGATGATTTCGAGAATCCGGCCTTCGTTTTCGTCGATCAAGGCGTTGATTTGTTTGATAAGGTTGAAGGGTCCGAAGGCAAGGCCTGTGCAAGCTGTCACGAAGATGTAGCCGATTTTGCTGGCCTGCGTCCAACTCTGCCACGGGTGGAGAATGGCGAATTGGTCACCATGGAAGATCTGGTCAATGAATGCCGCACTGACCGTATGGGTGCGGAGCCTTGGAAGTATTCCGGTGGTCAAATGACCTCTGTGACCGCTTTGATTGGGCTGCAATCGCGCGGCATGTCGATTAATGTCGCGGTTGATGGTGATGCGGCGCCGTTCTTTGAACGGGGTAAGGACCTCTATTACCAGCGTGTTGGTCAATTGGATATGGCCTGCTCAAATTGTCATGAAGACAATTACGGCGTGATGATCCGCGCCGATCACCTGAGCCAAGGTCAAATCAACGGCTTTCCAACATACCGTTTGAAAAATGCTAAGCTGAACTCTGCGCATGGGCGTTTCAAAGGCTGTATGGAAAATATTCGGGCGACACCCTTTAAGGTGGGCGGCGATGAATTTAAGGCTCTTGAGCTCTATCTCGCAGCGCGCGGCAATGGTTTATCTGTAGAGACCCCATCGGTCCGCAACTAATATAAATCTTGAGAACCCATGTCCTATGAGGGCCATGGGTTCTTTTACAGTTAAACGAATTCAATATCGTGCATATGTGGCGCGGATGTGAGGACCGAAATGATATCTCGTCGTGATTTTTTGCAAACCACTATGGCCGCGGCCGCGCTTTACGGT
>Ga0209602_1002936_pt1 | contig 13467 bp, 10 predicted proteins | sample COGITO_mtgs_1205_3_FD_184810 | JGI IMG/M metagenome (GOLD analysis project Ga0209602, IMG submission 184810) | Pelagic marine microbial communities from North Sea - COGITO_mtgs_120524 (SPAdes) (version 2) | ecosystem: Environmental > Aquatic > Marine > Epipelagic ...
CACATTTTCGCAAACCGGAGAGGCGTTTTCCACCATTACGCTCCCCGATATGAACTCGCACAACGAGCTGTCCCTGCAGGAGGACGACACGGCGCTTGCGTACGAGGTGTGCACACACTTTGTAACCCACCCATTGCCCAAAAGAGCATCGACAGGTTTGCGCTGACCGTTTCCTGGTGCATTGCCACAATAGTTCGCTCGCAAGTTTCCGGGTTACACGGCAGATAACTTGTCGGAGAAGGGCATTCACGAGGTTTCCGCGCGTCGCTTCTGCCTTGTCGCCGCCGACCATCCCCTTGTGTCTGCGATCAGCGAGAATGCCGAGCGTCTCCAGATGGACGGCATATCGATGATGCCGGAAGGACTTGTCAAGAGTGGACAAAAACACTCGAACCACTTCTGGTGCATCACACCATTTCTGACCATTGCCTTCATGTGCTTACAGTCTCGAGCTCGCTCTACGAGACGATCCTGCCCATGGTGAAGACGCAGGTCGAGTCGCAGATAAAGGTGAGGGACCTGAGCAACCTCGCCGTGTCGATCGCCCCCGCCGACTTTGGCTCGTGGCACGACGCTCGGTATCGCATGTTGCACTTAAACCACACACTCCATCACTGTGCCAACTCTCACACCGATGCGCACGTTGACAGCACCGAGCTCATGTCCGAGGCCAAGTCCGGCCTCAAGGCGCGTGTCGAGGCCGAGCTGGCCGCCGCCGCCGACGAAGACGAGCTCAAGACGCTCCGCGACCGCTTCTCCGCCGAGGAGCGCGCGCTCGAGCACCAGATCGGTTTGCTTCCGAAGCACCCATTGAACCCACACAATCCCTTGAGAGGTCACACACATCCTCGTTTTTTCACACAGATCACGAGGTCCACTCCTTCTCCGCGGCGCTCGTTGTGGAGTACAATGCACGCCCAGCAAATTCAAACCTCCCATGCAACCGCATGCGCTCTTGTATCCATTCCCATTGGCTAACACGACGCTTCTGTGTGCACAGTTCCTCTCCAAGTAGGCACCGTCCCCCTCGACGACGATGCACGAGAGACTTTTCCCCTCTTTCCCAGCACACTTTCCCAAGCACACCCCCCTTTTCCCAGTCGCGCGAATTCCGTTAGGGACGCTCGTTGTCTAGACCAATTGGTGAATTGTGTAACCCACAAACCCAATAACAAGACACAGTGTCCACCTTTTTTTTTCTTCGCTACGAAACCGCACTCTGCCCCTGGTTGGCCGCCGCCTGCCGGCTGCGCCGCTTCTGGTTGATCTTCTTGTCGATGCTCTTCATGATGCGCGTGCGCTTGGGCTTGATGGTGGCCGCGGCACGCTGCTCGGCCAGCCCGTCGGCGTCGGTGGCGGCATTGTCGCCATCGGCGCCAAACATGGGCCGCGCCTTGGAGCAAATGTGCGCAAAGATGACGCTCGTCTGCATGCTCTGGTGCGCCGTGGGCAGCCAGCCGCGCCAGTGCGCCGGGCAGTACCACGCCGTGCGCAGCGGCGGCGGCACGCCGGCATTGGGCCCGCCCGTGTCCGCGGGGGCGGCCACCTGCTTCCACTTGGACGTGCCGTTTTCCGTTTGCGCCTTGTTGCAGAAGCGGCAATGGGGCGGCGGCGGCTTGGGTGCGAGCGCGATGGCCTCGGCCGCGGCGGCCTTGCCGTGCAGCATGCCAAAGTCGCAGCGCATGCAGCAGACCTCGCCGCCGACGCGCGAGTCGGGCGAGATCTTGGCCAGGCAGCCGCACCACGCGCAGAGGGCGTGCCACTCGCCAAAGACGCGAATGGCGCGGCCGAGGATGGGAATGCACACGAGCGGCACGTCGCCGCACGCCACGGCGCGCTCGCGCTGGTCCATGCAATTCTTAATGTCGCGCCTTTTGGAATGCGGGGGTTGTGGGTTAGGAGCGTGCATCACAATGTGCATGCCATGCTGTGCGCGCCTGAGTTTGGCCACCTCGGAGGCGGGCGCCTCGCGCACGAGCTTGGACGCATTGGACGAAGCGGGTCGCGCGTCGGCAACTGCCTGCACGACGCTCGAGGGTCGCAAGTCGGTGGGCACACCCGTCGCGTCGTCAAAGGCCAGGTTTTCAACCTCGAGCGCATCGGCCGCCTCCTCGAGGGACACCGCCGTGCGCAGCGCGGCCGAGGAGCGCTTGGCGCACTTCATGGTGCCCTTGGTGACATCGCCGTCGATGCGCAGCATGGAGGCGGCAAGTCCCACCTCGTTGAAGGCGAGCTCCTTGCCCTCGCCGCACTGGCACGCATTGGCCACGCGTCGGCACTCGCTGCACAGAAAGAGGGTGGTGCAGTGCGGCGGCAGCCGGTGGAGCGCCGCCTCCTCGGGCGACTCGTCCTCGGCCAGCGGCAGCAGCAGCCGGCGGCAGATGGCCACGGCCTGCGCGCGACGCGTGCGCGGTCCCAAGTCGTAGGTGAGCAGGTGGGCACGCAGCGCGCTCGCGCGCGCAAACTCGATGAGCAGCGCCGCGTCCTGCGCCTCGAGCGACAGCACAAACTTTTCCGCCTCCTGCACGATGCGGCTCGCCGTGCTGCACGCGGCGCTCTCGTCCTGCGCCGCATCGGGGTCCACCACCACGGCATCGTCCGCATCGGTCGTGGCGGCGATGGGCGCGGTGTCGGGCGGACAAATGCCGAGCAGCGTCGCCGCCTCTTGCACCGTGAGCAACGACGAGCTCGGCACGCAGAGCGCCAATCGCTGCGCGTACAGCCGATCGGCCGCATCCAATTGCGCGCAGAGCTGGTGCGCGGGGCTCTGCGAGTGCAGCGCGCGGTACTGCACGGCGTCGAGGCGCGAGGCGCGCACGCCGTGCGCCTGCGAGTGCAGCCAAAAGGATACAAACTCGGCGCGAAAGCACGCCGACAGCAGTCCAGAAACAACGCAGACGGCCGAGCAGCTCGAGGCGCTGGCCATGGTCGGAGCGACCGCCTGGCCTCCCGGAGCGAGACGCGCAAGCGTGAGCGCCGATTCGACAAGGGCGTCGGACGCACTGCCCCGCGCTCCGTTGATGGCCGCCGCGCCGCCGCCACCCGCAGCACCACCTCCCCCATTGCCGCGCCGCTTTCCGCCACCCGATGAGGAGGGTGGACCCAGAAGCAACAGCTGCGCAGCGAGGGGCGCACGATCGGCAGCCGCAGTGGCACTGGCGGCAGCGCGGGCAGCGGCGGCCGACGTGGTCTTTTTGCGCGAGCGCGGCTCGGCCGCGAGGAGCGACGCCACGAGTTCGGCCAGCGCGCGCGGCTCGGAGTCGTTTGTGAGCAGCTCGCCCGCGGCCGCAAAGGCGTGCATGCTGCCCTGGAGCGAGGCGGGCGCGACGCAGCGCGGCGGGATGCCCAGCTGCCCCGCGGGCTGCCGAGCGGCGGCCAGCGCCTCGAGGGTGGCGGCGTCCTCGTTGAGCAGCGCCGCCAAGTGCAGCCGCATGACCTCCTTGACGGCGCTGGGGCACCGCTTGGCGAGGTCCTTGAAGGCATTCGTGCTCTGGCTCCGCCAATGGCGCCCCGCCGTGAAGCGCATCCTCCACGGCCGACGCGCCGCCGGGTGCAAGCACGGGTGCAGCCCGGTGAGCGCGATGCCCGTCGCGTGCGTGCACGCGCGTATCGCCCCATCCGACTCCTTGAGCGCGGCGGTGAGCGTCGACTCCCACCCGCGGCTACCGGCATTGGTGACGCGCGCAAAAATGGCCAGGAGGCCCTGCGCGCTCTTGGGGCACGCGCTCGGGCAGGAGACGCGCTCGTAGAGGGCGGTCAAGTCGATCACGTTGGCCGCGCAAGCCACCGAGTGCAGCTCGGGCGTCGGCACGGCGAGCGTGTCGATGAGCACCGCCGTGCGCGCGGGTGGTGCGTCCAGTGTGTCTCCGACGTGGTGCGTCTCGTGCGAGGTGATGTATTGGTCCTTGTAGAGCTCGTCCACCATGGTGAGGTACTCGACGTGTGCCGACGTCCAAACCGCGGCCAAGTAGGAATCGTGGCACAGCTGGGCAAACTCGGCCTGTTGCCGAGGCGGAGCGGACGCCGAGGGCAGCGTGGCCCCCTCGTACAGCAGCAGCGCGCGGTAGGCCGCGTACGCCTCGAGCATCTCGCCAAAGCACAGCCGCACGGTGGCGGCGAGGCTCTGCGGATCCTGGTCCTCGGGAAGGCGCACCGGCTGCCGCGGCTCCGGCGGCAGCGCCTCCTTTTCCGCGACACCGGCCGCCAAGGCGAGCAACAGCTGCGTCGTGCGCCGCTGCGCGCGCACGAGCCCCATGACTTCGACGAGGCAGGCCGTGCCCCAGAGATCGGCGTTGCACTGCGTCACGGCGCAGTCAAAGTCGGCGCCGTGCACCCACGCGGGCAGCCCACCCGTGGGCATCAGCAACTCGAGCGGACGCGCAAAGTCGATGCGCATCCGACCGTAGAGTCTCCGCAACGCTCCTGGCATGCCCGCATCCTCAAAGGTGGCGTGCAGCGCGCACATCTCGGGGGCGATGCACTCGCGCGGCAAAGGCGGCGGCCGCGCCCCAAGCACGCGCGCGGCGGTGGTGGTGGTGGTGGTGGTGGTGGTGGTGGTGGTGGTGGTGGTGTCGTCTAGTCTTGGTAGTCCTCCGCCTCCGCCTCCGAGTGATCCTGCACGCTCTCCTGCTCCGAGAGCGTCAGCTCCTCCTCCTCCTCCTCCTCCTCCTCCCCTTCCGTTGGTGTGCATGCCAGTCCCGGCGCAACGGGACGAGTCGAGACTGGCGGCCGAAAATGCGCCACGGATTCGAGGTCGGAGCCCACGCCACGCTGCAGCAGACGGGGCAGACCCGTCGTGGGATCCTTGACGTACCTGTAGTGCGTCGCCAAAAACTTGACGCAGGGTCGCCAGAGCAGGCTGCTCATCGTGCCGCGCGCCGCCGCCGTGTCGGCCCACGCCTCGTCCACAAAGAGCAGCGCCTCCTTGCGGTACCCATCGGCGCCACACGCGCTGCTCGCGTGCGTCGGCAGCGCCTCGCCCTTGGCCACGCCCAGCGGGTTGCCGTAGGCCTGCAGCGGCAGGCTCGCCGAGGGCTTAAAGGTCGGATCGGAGCGCGCCTGGCGGTAGACGTACGTGTGCACGTAGCGCGAGCACACGAGGCACTTGCCCGGCGTGGCGGGCAGCGCGCTGGCTCCATCGCGGTCAAAGGCGGCACGCTCCGAGGGCAACAAGAACTCGGTGCCGATGAAGGCCGTGTCGGTGTCGTCTCCGTAGCGCCAGCGCGCCATCCACACGCAGATGCAGCGCTCGTTGAGGCAGCAGGGCCGCTCGCCAATCGACGTGTCCGGCGGACGGAGCGAGGCGTCGTCGTAGCTCTTGGGGACAACCTCGAGCTCGCGCGTGGGGATGGCCGCCGTTTCCACGAGGTCGCCCATGAGCTGCAGCGTCTTGTGGGACGTGGACTCGCTGCGCTAGCCAGGCAACCGGTGCGCGTGAGCGTGGTGCAAAAAACGGGCGTGGCATGGGTGGCGTGTGTGCGGCTCCGCGTCAAACGACCGACTGGAGGGCGGTGGTCTACCTCGTGCTACTGGTGGGGTACTTGGTATGGCTGTACGCCATAGACGAGTTTGGTCCCATCATGGCCATGGGCGGCCGAATGATCATCCACTTGCTCTACTACGTTTGTTGCACGTGGGCGGTGCTCTACGCGCTCAATGCATTCCTCGTGGTGGCACTTGAGCGGTTGCACGATGAGCGCTAGGCACACTCCCATTTGGAGCGCGCGCGCGCGTGTGTGTGAGGCATGTCGAGTCTGGGATTGGATCCATGGTGGGAGTGCGATTTGTGCGACGTGTGGTTGGATCTGATTGGTCCCATGCTAGTGGATACGACCGAGTGGGAGCGCCGGAGGCAAATCCAACACGAGCGCAAGGCGTTGCTCGCACTGACGGGGCTCTGGTTGGGTGCGCTCTTTGCCGCGTCGCTCATGGTGGTGCCGAGCATGGTCTGGGCGCTGGGCTACTTTGCGCTGCGCGTTCTGTACTGTGCCGTGTGCCTGCTTCTCTTCTTCTACACGCCGCTGATGCTGATGGCGATTGCCTTGGGAGTCATGATGAGCTAACATCCACAGGCGGCGGCGGCGGCGCACAGTGAGAGCATCGGATGGAGCCGCAAAAACTCGCTGAGCGCCTTTTCCTGCTCGCCGTAGGCCTCGTCGGCGTCGATTTCGGCGCGCGTTTGCAGGAGCGAAAGGTTGCCGCAATCGTCGGGCAGTGGCGCTGGAGGCGGGCGGCGTGGCGGACGCACGGTGCGGCCACGATTGGATGCCTCGGCGTCGCCCTCTGTGGCCTCTTTGCGCTTGCGTGTGCCCTTTGCATTGATGGGCACGATGGCGTGGGCCTCGGCGGCGGCGGCGGCCGAGGCACGGCGCGACGTGTACTGCGAGCTGTCGGCCATCGGAGACGGCAGAGCGCGTGTTGGTCGTGCGTGGACGTGAGGGGGGCCGACTCGCGATAGCGAGGGCGCGCGAGTATAAGTGGTCCCCTTTCATTCATTCGCACACTGCGCAAATTCCACTTTATACAAGACCACACCAACCCTCCCCTGCGTCCACGGGTGTGCGTCTACTCTGTCTTTTTCCGGTCGGCGTCGTTGAGCGGCTGCGGCTGCGGCTGCGGCTGCGGCTGCGGCTGCGATTGGGTTTTTTCGTGGCACGGCGCACCGTGCTCGCGCACGATGCGCATCGTTTCGCGATGCACAAGCCACCGCTGCACGCAATAGGCCAGCGCCGCCGTGACAAGCAGGCAGAATGTAATCGTTCCGGGACGCACCGCGTCGATGGCCGTGTGCGTAGCACGTTCCCTCAGTGCCTCGTCGTGCACCGTCTGATTGAGTCGCTCTTGCACATCCATCCCAATCGAGACGGCTTCCCGAAAACGAATCGCCATTGTTCCCCCAACACGCTCCTCAATCGGTGGAGCAATCTCGACAAAGCGCTGAGAGTACACCATGCGCGTTGCTCGTGCGCGCGCGCGCGCGCGCGCTAAGTCGCAACAGACACCCCGCGTGCGCTTGCGGAAGGCACCACGCGCGCGACTGCCACCACCGCTTCGGCCGCCTCTTAGCGCCGCACCCACGCCAGCAGCATGGCCACGACTGCATTGCCTGCGCTGATCCTGCTCACCGATTTGGACGAGGACGCGCTCACCGCAGTGTTGCTGGGTCTGCCGGCGCCTCGCCGACGGGAGTGGATCTTTGTGGCGCTGACGTGCAAGGCGCTGCACGCGGCCGTCTTGCGCGCATCGGTCATCGACACGGCCGAGGAGCAGCGCGCCAGTGGCCTTCCAGTGGGCAGGAACAGTGCGCCCGTCGACGTCGTCCTCCCCACGGGGTACCGCTTTGCCACCTCCATTCCAGGCATGCTGACGACCCCGTTGCGCATCGTCTACTCAAGGGAGTGCCTGCGGCCGCACGAGGCGCTGCGTTGCACCGGCACCCTGCTCGAGACGAGCGTGCCCGCACGCGCGCGCGAACAGTTTTTGCGCGTGCTCAGCCACCACTTTGTGCAATCCCCGCCGCCACAATCCCTCGAGCGGGTCCGGGCGCGCCGTGCGCGTGCCGAGAGCCTCGCCGCCTACCGCCTGACGACGCGCGCGCTCTACCACATGGTGCACCTGGCGCCGCTGCACACGCTGCGCGCCGCCTTTTTCGAGGTGCTGGGCGGCAACCCGCACTGCGCGCTCGACCTCACGCTGCGGCACCACCGCTGCCTCGTCTTTTTTGCCGCAACGCACGGGCGCGTCGACGTGCTCGACCGGCTCGTCCACCGCGACCCGCATCGTGCGCTGGCCTACGACTTTGAAAGGGGCCTGTTGCCAATCTTTCAGGAGGCAACGGAGACGGCGTGGGTGGTGCCCACCACTAGCTCCGCGACGAGCGCGGACATCTCCGGCGTCGATTTTAGGTTTGGCGATCCTTCCCCTGGCCGAGCCGAGCGCATCGCCGAGTCGCAGCTGCTCTTGGCGCGTCCAGCGGCGCTGCACAACCAACCAGGGGTACTTGCGTGGATGGATGCCACGCAACTTGCGCTGCAGCGCCGCACCAAGACGGGAGGCCGCTTCCGTGTCCACTCCCGCACGTCCACACCACTCGCGAGTCTTTTGCGCATGCGCTCCTTTGTAAAGGTGGGTGGCCTGACTCTGTCGGTGCACGCCTCCGGTGTGGGCGCCAACGGGTTGCGCGTGTACGGGCCACCCTCCATTGACTCCAATCGATTGGCAAGGCAGGATCGCGACGTGCTGAGCTGGCGCGCGCTGCGGCTGCTGGTCTGTGAGGCGGGGAATGGTGCCGCACTTGACGTGCTCGACCGGTTGTGGACGCAGGTCACCGATCGGATCGTGCACGTCGGGTGCCGCCAACCAGACCAGGTCCAGGAGGAGTGCTTCCACGGCGCGATTCTGTGGGCCATCTTGCTCGTGCTGCTCACCAAGCCGCGCCGAGGGGCCGTTGTCGCGTGGATGGTGCGACAGTGTCACCGGCAGCACGGAGTGCTGCGGGCCATTGGCATGCAGGTTCAGCGCCTTCGAGCAATGGGAGCACTTGGCGGGCCGGGGCCCTTGCCGCCGCCCCACACGTGGAATCCGCGCATCTTTGACATGGAAGACTTGATGCAAGCGGCCCTAAACATGGAATCGCCCCTGGTCGACCACGTGATGACCGCGTTCGATCTGACTGGTCAGGAGCGGCTGCTGCGCGAACGCATCATCGGGCCGGGCGATGCTGCCAAGACCGAGTGGTTGCTAAACGAGCTGACGCACACCGAGGCGTGCTTGCTGGCGCGCGCGCGGAGAGGGGGCTTGGAAAACGCGGACCATCCCGGCATGATGGCCACCGAGCACCTGTCACTGACCGCTGGCGAGGACACGTACGATCCGGAAACGGGGCACGGCTGGCTCTCGCGGTCCCTGGCGGGCTACATTGGCGAAGACGGCGAAGGCGGAGGGGGAGGCTTCTTCTTGCGCGCCGAGCTCGATCCGGGCCGATGGAGCCGCACCGACTCGCTCTGCCTCCACCTGTCGCGCCAATCGTTTCACTTTGTGGGAGTGCACTCAACGACGGCACCACTGCTCTTCGAGACGCCCGAGTCCGTGTCGGGAAGCTTTACCCAGCGCACCGGACCCGGGTGCGGGTTTGTCGACCTTCCGGAGTCGTACGTCTTTGCGTCACAAGTGGGCACCTGCAACACGTGGGTGCCCGAGGAGGGCCTGCTCGGCTTTACGCGGCTGCAGCAGGGCCTTGCCACCGTGCTCAAGCACTGGCTCCTGCACGCACTGGACGTTGAGCCGGTCCGGTGCACCGAGCGCCTCGAGCACTGCCGGTACAATTACTGGTTGCGCGCCGTGCGCGAGGCGCCCGAGGCGTGCCACGCGGCCATTGCCGACGTGTGCACGCAGCTCTTTTGCACAAGCGAGCTGCCGATGCGCGACGACGACGACGACCGCCAGGCCGACGCGTACCGCGGCAAGGCTTGGATGCACGAGCGGCGCGAGATTCTCGCCGCGCTCATTGAGGAACCCATCTCGGAGTTTTGCTGGTCTGGGCTCGGCCAGTGGGATGCGTCCGTGGCCAAGCATCCGCACCCGCGCATGCGCTGGCGATGCGCGTGGGCGGTTGCGTACACCGAGTTGGGTGCGGCGCACGGGCTGCTGGTCCCCGGAGAGGAGCGCGCGGATGGCCTCTTGGAGAATGCGCGCTGCATCCCGCCCCTTTACGAGGCCATGCGCCGCGCGCTCGCGCGCGATTCCCACGCCACGGGCACGCTGCCGCCCCAGCGGGGCGCCCCAACCTCAAGTCTGACTGGGACGTAAACCCCAAGTAGTAGTTTGCGTTTCTAATAAAAAAAATACTCACGCGCGCTCTCTCAAGGAAACTGCGTCACAAAGGCAAACTCCACAATCTGCGGAAACAGCGGCTGCCCCCGCACAAAGGTGAAGCAGCGATCGTCCGGGTTGCCGTCCGCTGGGTCGACAAAGTAGTTGTTGATGTGGTTGCGGAAGCGATCGCCAAGCGTTTGCAAGTCCCAGCTCAGGTCAGCTTGCCGAAGCACACGGGTGGTGCCATCATCCCGAGTCACTTCCTTGGTCTCCTGCTCAGTCTTCAGGAAGAAGCACCACTCCGCTGGAGTGATGGCGTCCAGGTCCACGCCCGCCTCGGTCTTCATCGCCTCTCGGATCGTCCCCGCGAACCGAAGCCACGCCTCGCGCGACTCCATGCATCGAATCTCACCGAGAAAGCACGCCGCAGTGGCGGCGATGCAGCAGTGCCTCGAAGCCTTGCGGATTTCGGGCGCCAGGATGCGACAGAAATAGCCGTCAAAGTCGGTAAAGCTGAGCTCGAGCGGCCGGTCGGCGGTCGTGCGGTAGAGCAGGTTGGCGCGCTTGATGTCCATGTGCCAGAAGCCCGCGTCGGCTGCGCGCGCACACAGGGTGACAAACTCCTTTGCAAACAGGTCCGGATCGAATTGGTCGTTGGCGTGCTGGGGCTCGCTGCTGATCTTGTTCTGGCAGTCGCCTTGCCACGACTCCGCAATGGTGCAGGTGAAGGTGGCCTTCTTCTCACCAATCTGTCCCGCAGTCGGGCCCGGGGGGATGAATGCGGGCACCGCCGCGTCCCAGGGGCCGGGCGGCGTCGCCGTCCGCTCATACGTCTGCACGTGCGCCTTGGTGTCAATGTAGAATTGGGCATAAACCGTGGGACCAAACCCGTGGGCGTGCGCGTAGGCAGCCGTGATCATCTCCTTGATGTGCGCCGCCTTGGTTGGGGGCGCCTTTCGATCTGGCCCCGTGGTCCTCACCATGCCGGTGCGGACGATCATGCCCCGGTCTGGTACGGGCAGGCCATAGCCGACGGTGAACAGCTCGTCGGGCGGAAGGTCTGCGCCGGTCACGAGAAACGCCTTGTTGTGCGTGCCCTCTCCGATCAGCCGCTTGTTGACGGTGTGCTGCCAGTTGAACCACCAGACCACGGTGTGAAAGGCCAGGCCGCCGGAAAAGGTCTCGTACATGGGCTGCGGTCGAATCGAGGCGATGATCTCGTTATTTTCGACGGAGGCGGCCACGGCACGCAAAGCAGGTGCGCCATACAATCCTTCGTGGTACTCGTCCTCGTTGTAATGAGTGGGATCGACATCAAACTGGACGGCGCCTGTCTCGTCCTCGGCCCCGGAGAGCTTGAGCCCCGACAGGTTGGGAAGGGCCCTACATACCCGGTGCGCCATGGGGGGATCGGCGCGGGGGGGTTCTCCCTCCTCCCTTGGTGTAGCATGCATTGGCGAGTGTTTATCCGCCTCGCGCGACAACCAACCCTGTCCGGTGGCCACCCGTCGGGAAAGTGCTTGCCTTTCTAAAAGTGTCGTCCCGGCTTCTAACATCCCCCCACTTTTAGAAAAAAAAATTCTAAACCGAAGTGCCCGCCTTTTGGAGGGCTGGCAAAAGTAGAAAGAAGACTCCACTTTCAGAAGCCACGAGGGCAAAAGTAGATGCACTTTAGAAAGTGCTTGGGTTTTACGTCGGGCCGCCTCACCACCTCACCGCCACACCGCCTCACCGCCTCACCGCCTGCGGGACCGCTCAGACTTTTTTACGCGCGCGCGCGACGTAAAACCCGAGTACCATTTGCAACAGAAATTGTTTGCAATGCCGATGTTCGGCATTCGAGGCGGAATACCCAAGCACGCTTTTACGCGTCATCGTCTCTATCAATCACCGCGGCTTTGCGCTTCTTGGCCGCCGCCTTGACGGCGTCGAGCGCCTGCATTGCGGCATTCTTCTTGAGCGCAACGTCGTCGTAAAACAGCTCGATGGTGTGCAGCTCCGGCTTCGGCCGGTCGGCCTCGGCCCACGCCGCCCACGTGTCGGTGTAGTCGACGAGGTACGTCTCGACGATCTGCGCGAGCTTCTCCAGGCGCGCGGCCCACTCGGTCGTCTTGCTCGGCTTGACGCGCGGAAGGCCGAAGTTGTCCTTGCCCCAGCACGTGGTCACGCGCTCGCCCGTGGCCGGGTCGTCGTAGGCGTCGGGGTTGAAGCGCAAAAAGAAGAGTGGCTTCTTCTTCTTGTTCAACCAGTAGTGGACATCGGCTTCCTTCTCGCGCTCGTCGGCGCACAGGTAGAACCAGTGCGAGTTCTCGTCGGTCTCGATCACGAGGTCGTGCGACTTGACGCCCAACAGGTGGATGAGCGGGCGGTGATCGGGACGCCGGCGCGTGCCGTCGACCTGGCGATCCATGACCCACTTCAGCTGCGGATGCGACTTGGCGAAGCGCTGCTCTAAGTATTCGCGCACGGCCTGCTCCTTGGCGTGCATGAACTTCTTGGCATTGCGGGAGAGCTCGTCGTCTTTCCACGTCCTGCAGTAGCACGCGCAGCAATACTGGACACCGTCCTTGATGTAGCGCACTCCATCATCGCGCTCGCCCGCGGTGATCGAGTTGTTGCGCGGGCATCTGTCCTCCCCGGGCGCGCCCGGGCACCGCACTTTGCCGCCGTGCTGGGTGCACATTGTTCTCTCTGCGCCATTGAAGTTTGCAATCGCCACGTTCGTGCACGCCTCCGCCGACCCAATGCCGTGCTGGCAACACGCCGTGAACACAAACCCCCGCGCCCCATTGGACGTGCGCACGTAGCGCGTGGGTCGAAATTCCTTGACTGCGGCGCCCTTGGCCGCATAGACGGCCGCGCCATAGTAGGCCGTCTTGGGTTGGGCGTCGGCCGCATTGGTCGGTCGGAGCGGCAGGTCGCGCGTGTACTCGCACTGTTGCGCCAGTTCGTGCAACACTATGGCCTTCCTGGCCTCCACCTCGGCCCTGAGTGCCTGCACCGCCGCAAAGCACGCGTCCTCGTCGTCCAAATACTTGGTATGCAACGTCTTGGAACGTTTGCCCACCCGCTGGGTTGGGTCGCAAACCAGTCCGCGCCACTTGCGTATCTCCTTGTTCCAAAGGACGCCGTCGTGCTTCGACTGGAGCACGGGTCCGTCGTGGACAAATCTGTGTCCAATCCACTTGCGCACGTCGCCCCACTTCTTCGTGTGGTAGTGGACCCCCTTGACCCGCTTGCCATGGCCTGGATCGGGGAGGACCTCGGCGTCCTCGTCGTCGCTGTCGCTAATGTCGGGCTCTGGCGGCGGGAGGGGCATGGCGAGTGGTATTCTTTTTAATAAGATTGCTCCCACCCACGCTCCGCAAGAAAGCGATAACTTGTTAACGCGTGTGCACTGTAGCAAGAGCGCACGCAACCATGCTGGTGCCGCTCGTCAACGCGCTGCTCCTAGCGCACGTTCCAGGGTACGGAGGCGCGTGCGAATTTTCGTGCTGCCACCCGCCTCATCCGACGCGGCCCGACATTAGTCAGGCCGTCTACCTCAAAGGCACTGCCGGCATCGAAATCGACCTCGTCGACATCCAAGACTACATCGACAAGGGCAAAGAAATAGAGTTCAGCATCGTCTTCAAGGAGGAGTACGACCCTCTT
>Ga0209602_1002956_pt1 | contig 13410 bp, 11 predicted proteins | sample COGITO_mtgs_1205_3_FD_184810 | JGI IMG/M metagenome (GOLD analysis project Ga0209602, IMG submission 184810) | Pelagic marine microbial communities from North Sea - COGITO_mtgs_120524 (SPAdes) (version 2) | ecosystem: Environmental > Aquatic > Marine > Epipelagic ...
CTCATGTCTCCCTTTAGTACATTCCAAAATTGTGGAAGTTCGTCTAAAGATAATTTTCTGATGATTTTACCCAAAGGAGTTATGCGTTGATTATCGGGTAATAAAACACCTTGATCATCTCGGGTGTCTTGCATGGTTTTGAGTTTATAAATGGTAAATGGTTTTTCTTTCAAACCCGGTCGGACTTGACTAAAAAGTGGAGTCCCACTGTTTTGTAGAAATAAAAGGAAACCCAGAATAAAGAGCAGGGGTAATGTAATGCACAGAATTAAAAATGCAAAACAAAAATCGAATCCTGGCTTTATGAAACTCCTATACATTATTTTCCAATGTTTTATATTCTTCTAACAATAAATTCCACAAAACTTCTCTTTCAAATTTAGCGCTTATTCCTTTACGAATCTCCGCCTTAGATGCCTTAAAAAGGTTACTTTTTTCAAGTAATAATTCCATTTTTTGTTGCAAAATTACACTGTTTTTAGTGGGAATAATTATGCCGTTTTCTCCTTCTTTTATTATTTCATTACACCCATTAATATCCGAGACTATACATGGAATTCCCATTGCATTTGCCTGGAGCACTACATTTGGAAACCCTTCTCGATAACTCGGAAAAGTAAAAACATTAGTTAGTGTTAGATAGGGTCGGATATCTTTTTGAAAACCTACCTCGATTATGTTCTCATTGAATTCTATATTACGAAGTGTTTCCGGAAGAAGTGGGTCTAAATCTGCTTCTGTGTGTCCAACTAATATGAGCTTTGCTGAAGGGTTTTTTTTTGAAATCGAAACAAAAGCTTGAATCAATTCATTGATTCCCTTATCACCTACCAAGCGTCCTACAAAAGAGAAAACAAAATCTGTAGTCTCAATATTTAGTTCTTTCTTTAGGTTCGCTTTCTGGGTTTCAGTAACCTCTTTTGGATTGAAGTAGGCAGTGTCAATTCCATTGGATGATCCCGAGCCAAGTGTTGTTAGTTTTGATTTATCACAAAAGTTATTTTCGTTTATAAAATTTTCAAGCCCTTTTGAATTTGTGTAAACATTAGTTGCGCAAAAATATGTTATGCGCTCGACCAGGTTCAGGAGTATTCTTTTAAAACCAGTCGCTTCCATTAAAGGTAATCCTGCAACCGTATGCATGCGAACAGGAACTCGTGCTATATAGGCTGCGAGCATTCCAATAATTCCCGCTTTAGGGGTGTGGCTATGGACAAAATACGGATTCTCTTGACGTAAAAAATTAACCAATTGAATTAAACATCTAAAGTCTTGAAGTGGGGTTATTTTTCGAGTTATTTCTAGGGGGAAATATCTTACCCCTTGTTCGTTTGCAATTTTCTCTAACTTTTCTTTATCCGAGGAAACTAGGGTGACATCAAAGTGATTACTAAAAAAACGGGGTTGGTTCTCTAATAATTTTTCTAGAGATAAGGGAACTGTAGTGATTCGGATTAACTTTTTCACATAGTAAAGATAGTAAATCTTAGGGTGTAATAAAATCCTTATATTCAGTAACCGTAAGAGAGAAATCTAATTGCTTTATTTGCTTTTGAGCTGCTCGTGTTTTTTGATCTTTCGAAGGTAACTCATTAGTTAATTTATCTAAGCGATTGATAAATTTAGCTTGAGTATCTTCACTGTACCCTAGATCGTAAGCGTCTAAAATCAACTTAGAGTCTCCTGCTTCAAAGCCTACGATGGGAATTCCGGAAGCAGAAGCTTCAACCAACACATTGGGGTAGCCTTCTGTATAGGAAGTGAAGAGTAAAACAACGGCTTGCTGATATAGACGACTTATGTTACTCACGTTTCCAGCTAGTAAAACTTTGCCCTTAAGGTCTTGAGGAATCATCGCATCCTCCCATCCACTTCCTGCGATTGTCAGGCTGTAGCTTTTCTTATTTTTAAAAAACTCTTGAGCTATTTTAATTAACCTATCGGGTCCTTTTGAAGGATCATACCTGCCTACATAAAGTAAGAAAGGTTTCTCTTCTGACAGAAATTCCGATGACAGTGGCATCATTTTTTTGGCCAATCGATTTTGAATAACCTTTCTGTTTTTCTTCGAAAAAAAATACTTTTCATGAACATCCTTAGAACGGTACGAGCAATAAATAATCTTAGGGTCTTTTAAATGAGACAAGACAGCAAATCCAAACAAAGCTGCCTTTTGATAAAGCTGATTCCATCTAAAGCTAGAATGGCGAATGTTCCAAGTAATTGCATTTTGAGTTTTGAGATGTCGCTTTAGTTTGTGAGAAAAAAGAATGGCAGAATACATCCAAGCCAACATGGGTGCATCTGAGTTCTTAAGAATGGTTTGATAAACTAAACTGGGATCAGTCTTCCAATCCAAAACCTTTGCGTGCTTACTTATTTCAGAGTAGTGGAAGTCATTAGTTGCTCCTTGAAGTGTAATTACATATTGGATGACTCCACTCTCTGAAAATTCCTTAATGAGCCTAGAAAGTACAGTTTCTGCCCCTCCATTTTGTAGCGTCGGAATGATGTGAATGAGTGTTTTCAAAACAATAAATTAAAGGTATAAGAAATCAGGGTCTTTATAAAGCCCTTTTACGTCGAACACAATCCCTTCTTTCACGATTAAATCAGTTGGATTGATTGTTTTGAAACTATCGTGAGCAACTGCCAAAATAACTACCTCGTATTCGTTGTTGGATATTTCTTTAAGTTTGTCGAAACCGTATTCTTTTAAAAAAACCTCAGGGTCTGCCTCTGGATCAAAAACATCAACTTGGAAACCAAATTCATTAAGTTCTTTATAAACATCAACTACCTTTGAATTTCTTAGATCGGGACAGTTTTCTTTAAACGTAGCTCCCAAAATTAAAGCTTTCGCATTTTGACTGTTCTTTTTTTGCTTTAGCAGCTGCTTTACAATCTGACTGACAATAAAGACTGGCATAGAATCATTGATTTTTCGGCCTGCTAAAATCATTTCGGGGGTATACCCAAGCTCTTCAGATTTATAAGCCAAATAATATGGATCTACTCCTATGCAATGCCCCCCTACAAGTCCAGGGAAAAAGTTTAAGAAGTTCCATTTTGTACCCGCTGCTTTCAAAACTTCGTTGGTGTCGATCCCCATTCTACTGAATATAATAGACAACTCGTTTACAAAGGCAATATTGATGTCTCTTTGTGTATTTTCTATAACCTTAGAAGCTTCAGCTGTTTTGATGGTCGGTGCCTCGTATATTCCAGCTTCGATGATTGATCCGTATAGTGCTGAAAGTTTTTTTAGTGTTTGAGGGGTTGAACCCGAAACTACCTTAGTAATCTTAGTAATGGTATGTTTTTTATCTCCTGGATTAATTCGTTCTGGACTATAGCCTACAAAAAATTCAGTGTTGAATTTTAATCCTGTTTTTTCTTCAAGAATTGGAACACATACTTCTTCTGTTACTCCAGGGTATACAGTTGACTCATATACTATCGTGTCGCCTTTCTTAAGCACTGTAGACACTGATTCGGTTGCTTTGATAACTGGAGTTAGGTCAGGGCTTTTACTCGGGGTTACAGGCGTTGGAACGGTTACTATAAAAGTAGTACAGTCCGAAATATCCGCTAAAGATGTAGTAAGCTTCAGCGAGGTTCCAAGTACTTTGTTTAGCTGTGCTGTTGTCAACTCGTTTGTAGCGTCAAGACCACTTTTGAGTTCCGCTATTCTTTTGGTATTAATATCAAAACCGACAACATCGTATTTAGATGCAAAGGCTACGGCAAGCGGCAAACCAACATAACCTAAACCAATGACGCTTATTAATGATTTTTTCATGTGTTAACTTTATAATATTCTTTATACCAGGAAATGAATTTTTCAATTCCAGTTTTAATACTCGTATTAGGTTTATAATTAAAATCACGAACCAAATTATCTACATTAGCGAAGGTGCTTGGTACATCTCCAGGCTGAAGCTTCATCATGTTCATTTTAAATTTGCCTCCAAAAGCATCTTCTATCGCTTGGATAAAATCCATTAACTTAACGGGATTATTATTACCAATATTGTAAATCTTATAAGGAGCTTTTGTTGGGTTCAACTCAGATTTATTTTCTGGTGCTTGTGCTGGATTTAAAATTACATTAACTACCCCTGTTACAATATCATCAACATAAGTAAAATCTCGTAACATATTTCCATGGTTAAAAACATTGATTGGCTCGCCTTTTCGGATGGCTTCTGCAAATAAGAATAAAGCCATATCGGGTCTTCCCCAGGGTCCATAGACGGTAAAGAACCTTAGTCCGGTTGTTTTAATTCCAAAAAGATATGAATACGTATGTGCTACTAGTTCATTTGATTTTTTGGTAGCCGCATAAAGGGATATTGGTGAGTCTACTCGATCTTTAGTCCTGAAAGGTAAATCTTCATTTCCCCCGTATACAGATGAACTTGAAGCGTAACATAGGTTGTCAACTTTGAACGTCCTGCAAGCTTCTATGATGTTCTGAAAACCGATAATATTGCTTTGAATGTATGCATCCGGATTTTCTAAAGAATAACGAACTCCTGCTTGAGCTGCTAAATTACAAACAGCATCTGGCTGCTCTTTTTCAAATATAGAATTAATATTTGTTTTATCTTCTAACGAAACTCTGTAAAATATATAATTCTCGTATTTAGAAGATCGAACTCCTTCTTCAAGTTCATTATTCCAAGTAATTCCTGAAAATGCTAATCGGTCTTTTTTTAAATTGATGTCGTAATACGAGTTAACTTGATCTACTCCAACAACACTATGCCCATCGCTAAGCAATCGTTCAGCTAGATGGAACCCTATAAAACCTGCAGTACCTGTTATTAAAATTTTCATTTACTTTTTATTTTGAGAAACATTGTTTCATATTGACTAATTATTTTTTCTGATCCGAAACGGCTAAAAGCGTCTTTTTGGATATTAAATCTATTCCAATTATTTCGAATAGTTCTTTCAATTATGAGTGGTGCTTCTTCTTCATTTTTAATAATGTACCCATTTTCGTTGTCAATAATCATTTCTCTATGGCCTCCTGGTGCGTCAAATACAACACATGGAACACCGAATGATAAAGCCTCTAAAACAACGTTGGGAAAGCCTTCTACATAAGAACCTTGAATCAAAAAATCTGCTGAAGCGTAAACAGCTTCCATATCTTTTAAAAGCCCTCTAAAAATGACTTTATTTTTTATCTTAAATGTTTTAAGTTTTTCTTCCAGCTCCTCTTTTAGCGGACCATCTCCTATGATTTCTAAAACAAAATTAAGATTTACTTTTTCAAATAATTTTAACACGCGTTCGTGTCCTTTATTTTTTAAAATGCTTCCGACAATTACAAACTTTGATTTTGTAGCATGATTATAATCTTTGTTTGTAGCTAAAAAAGAGGAGGGGGTTGTAATTAAATTATGAATCAATAAGCCTTTACTTGGGTCAATTTGAAAGATTTTTTCAAAATCGTTTTTCATATCTTCAGACTGGTAAATTATAGCATCTAATTTCTGATAACATTTTTTCATCCAAGAAAGTGGAATCTGCTTTTTTGTGTTGAAGGAACTCATTTTGCTGAAGACACTTGCCTCTCTTGCAATAAATTTTACTTTTGGCAAAAAGTACTTCAAAAAACCAAGATAAATATTGATGTGACCAATACTAGAAAATACCAAATCAGGCGTTTCAGTTTTTATTGTTTTTATAATGTCAAATAAGGCGTTTCTTAACCTTAGCCTATTTAAATAAATTACATCTTCGCCCTGAACTGAATAATGGTTGTCTTTTTTAAAACCAATGACCACTAGTTTTGGATCAAATATGGTTCTATCCAAGCTTTTAAAAATAAACGAGACTACTCGTTCTGCTCCACCCGCTTTTAAGTGCGGTAAAAAAAATAAAATCTTTGTTCTATTCATTTTTGCAACGATTGTTTTCAAACCATTTACTCAACACATAAACTCTCCAAATATAAGCAGAATAATCTCCCTTATTTGCAAAATGTAGGTGCATAAAGTTCTTGACTCTTTTTACACTTAACCCTTTTACACTATTCAAGAACTCGTCATTTAGGTTTAATTGTATATCTTGTTTTAATTCATTTCTCATCCATTCTGCTAATGGAATTGCAAATCCTTTTTTAGGGACATCAAAAACCGTTTCTGGTATATATTCATTAAGAATGTCTCTCAAAATCCGTTTCCTTTTTCCATTATGAAAACGATAGGAAATTGGAAGTGTTCTTGCAAACTCAATTACTCTATAATCTAAAAAAGGGCTTCTTACTTCAACCCCATGTGCCATACTTGCACGGTCAACTTTTACATTACTGTCGTTTTCAAGCCAAAGTTTAATGTTTAAATCTGCTGCTCTTTGAAGTGGCTGGTCTGATAAAGTTTTATACAACTTAAATTCTTTCAGCCAATCTGAATTCTTGTGCTTTAAAAGAAGTGGGCCAAAACCCGTAAAAATTCCCTCTATAAAATTGTCGAAGGTTTTATAATTTAAAATATTTTTTATCCCTTCACCTTTTTTACCAAGCCATTGAAAAGGAAATATAATACTTATTAACCTTCGAAAAAAATAGGGTGTTTTTAAAACAACTTTAAGTTTATTTGACCAATTGAAATGATTATAGCCCAAAAAGCTTTCATCTCCTCCATCTCCAGAAAGTGCAACGGTAACCATGGGTTTAGTCGTTTTATTGAGCAATAAGGATGGTATTGCTGATGAGTCTGCAAAAGGTTCGCCATATGTCTCAAAAAAGACAGGGAGCAACTCAATTAAATCTTTGGCTGAACAAATGGTTTCTTGATGACTAGATCCAATAATTTTTGAAAATGTTTTAGCAAGTTTGCTTTCGTCATATTCTGGATTATCAAATCCTATAGTAAAAGTTTTCAAATTTCCATTTGCTTCCTTATTTGCTATTGCCGAAACCAATGCGGAATCAATACCACCAGATAAAAAACTACCATAGGGGACATCGGAATTCAGACGGATTTTTATCGCGTCCTTTAAAAGTTCGTGTAATTCTTCTTTCGCCTCCTGATAAGATAGGCTTGTTTCATTAGGTGATTGTAATTCCCAGTATTGTTCAAACTCAATTTCTTTTGAGTGTAACTTTATAGTCATTAAAAAACCAGGTTTGAGTTTTCTAACTTCTTTATATATACTCCAAGGACTTGGAACATATCCTGTTTGTAGATAAATTTCAATTGCTTCTTGATCTATATTTTTCCCCTCAGATAATGGATTAATTTGACTGCAAATCTCAAACACTCCTTTATCCCAACTATAATAAAACGGTTTTACTCCTAACCTATCTCTTGCGCTAAAAACCTCGTTCTTTTTTTTGTCATAAATCGAAAAAGCAAACATCCCATTAAGTTTTGAAACTAAAGCTTTTCCCCAACGTTTATAACCAACTAAAAGAACTTCAGAATCACCTAGAGTTGAAAAAGTTTCGCCAATTTCTTCAAGCTCATTTTTTATAGTTTTATAATTATATATTTCTCCATTAAAAACTAGAATATAATCTTCATGAATCATCGGCTGGTTCGATCTTGAGTCTAAATCTAGAATTGACAAACGGGTATGACCATATGATAAATCATCTTGTTGGAGAATACCTGTATAATTTGGCCCTCGATGAGAAATTCCATCGAGCTTGATTTTAAGTTTTTCTTCTTTTAGAGGAAGGTTTGTAAGGTATATTCCGCACATTATAATTTTTTATAAAATTAAATAATTTTCAACCATTGTTTAGCAATATTATTTATTAAAAGCTTTTGTACACTTTTTCTAGCATTTGATCCAAATAAATTTCTTTTATGTTTGTCAAAGAATAATTCTTTCAATTTTGAAGAAAATAAGCCGCATTCATCCATTGGAATTAGATAACCATTCACTTCATTCTCAACTATCTCGTCTATCCCACTTGGGCAATCATAATGAATACAAGCTAGACCTGCATTCATTGCTTCAATAAGGGCATTAGGATAGCCTTCATAATTTGAAGTTGATGCAAAAATCCAGTTTGGTTTAAGATATTTATTCACATCTTTTTGAAGACCAACAAGGTGTATCCTGTTTTGCATATTATTTTTAATTATATATTCTTCTAATTGCGACTTCATGGAACCATCTCCCAAAATATATAAGTTACACATTAAGTTTGCATTTATAAATGCATCAATTAAAGCAAAGTGATTTTTTTGCTCTGCCAAACGTCCAATATTAACTACATGTACTTTTTCATTTCCCAATGAATTAGGTGTAATTTTTTCTACAGGATTATTTATAATAACTAATTTATTTTTCTTAAATTTTTTAATAAAGTATCGGTATTGTGCATGATTCTGAACAACTAATTTATCGGCTAGGGGATATAATAGGTTTCTAAAATATACAATTTTAGCACTCAATTTGTGTGCTTTTGGATCAACTCTTTCACTTATAATGAGCTTTTTGTTCAAGAAAATATTTGCAATTATTGAATTCAAATTCATGACGGTGGTAAAAGAAATATAAACATCTGATTTACTTGTGGTGAAATATTTATTCAAAGCGATGATCCTGTAAAAAGAGCTACTCAACCTTTTAAAAGGAAATTTTTTGGCTTTTTTGTATTTAATAGTTTTAATGCTCACACGAGGAGATATTTTGTAAAAAGGAGGAGTGTGTGAGTAAACTAAAATTTCAACATCGTGCTTTTTTGAGAAAAAGTTAGCCAATAAACTCACAACTCTTTCAGCTCCTCCAGCTTCGAGGGAATATATAATGAACGTTATTTTCATAAACTAGACTTTGATAATGAATGCGCTAAAAGGCGTTTCTATGACTTCCTCTTTTTTGTCTTCGAAAAAATCATCGACTGCTTTTTTTACTCCAGGGCAAGATGTGAACGTATAATCATCGAATAGCATAATGCCGCCAGGGTTTAATTTATCGTAGAAAAAATATAGACCATCTTTAGTTGGCTGGTGTAAATCTAGATCAAAATGAATAAATGAAATAAATAAATTATCGGGAATGCTTTGAAAAGTATCTGGAATCCAACCCTCACAAAATACTTTTTTATCCTCTTTAAAAGCTGAAAGGTTATTTTTACAATCTACAAGACTTGAATTTAAAGCCCCCTTTTCCCAATAAGTCCCGTCTTCCAAATTAGGTTCTGAAACACCTTGCCATGAATCAAACATAAAGTGCTTTTTCTCCGTATGTTTTATTGCTTGTAATATTAATTCGGATGATGCACCGAAATAAACACCTAATTCAACAGTATCTCCCTTAATGTTTTTTGTTAGTTTAATAAGTTGTTGTAAAAAGTATTTTCTTTCATAACTCCTAAAATTTAAATTATCATACTTACAATAGTATTTATAAAAAACCTTATTTTCAAGATAAATCTTACCCCATTCTCCAATGAAATAATTTGGATAAATTTTATTGAAAATTTTCTCAGCTAATCTAAATTTAGCATGATCATCACCTTTTAATAGTCTGATTGTGAAATTAAACCAAAAGTTTAGTCTTTTCATTTTTTAAAATTTTTTTGAATAATTTGTATGTGTCACTGTTTTTTTTTTAAAATACTAAAGGTCAGTAACTGTATAAATACAACCCCTGTTGCAAAGTATATTATTTCGAAATGATCACCTATTAATGAAAGAGTAATAATGCTAATTACTGAAACAACAGAGGTGACTTCAAACAATAGTCTTTGCCTTTGGTTAATTACATAAATAATTGAATAAAATGAACTTAAAGAGTGGAATGAGATGCTAATCGAGAGTATAGTTAGAAGGTGAATTCCTAAGTCAAGATATTTAAAATCTGAAATGAAAAACGAAATAATATGTTTAGAACTAAATACAATTAAAAGTGACGATATTAAGAAAACAAAAAACAATAGGTATGAAAATTGCTTTACATTTTTATTATATAAGTTTAAGTTGTCTTTATACAATGAGGATAGTCTGGGGTAAATTGCATTATTAAGAGGTGTAGATAGTTCATTTACTGCTTTGATGATTTTATCTGCAATTGCATAGATTCCAACAGATTTAATGTCGTAAAAATTACCCAGCAAAATATAATTAAATGAAGAGCTAAAATATACACTAATAGTAGCTAAAAAGAAAAATATACTCTGTAAGAATTGACTAAAAATATCTTTAAGTTTTGGAAAATAAACAAAAACAAGGTCATATTTACTTATAGCGTATGTAGTACCCATTAAAGATAAAATAAAAAAGCTTAAAGAAGAAATAAGCAAGGCTAAGTTTAAATCATCAGGTGTTGAAATCATGTAAATCAAGCCAATTAAATAGCAGACTCTTACTAGAAGCGTTAGAACTGTTATGAAGAGCATTTGTTTTTTACCGTGAAAAAACCATTCTTGATTCAACACATATCCAAAAAAATATGGGCTGCAATAAATTAAAATTTCAATGTCTTGAAAAGGAAATATAAGATTGTAAATAAAAATGATAAAACAGGAGATTAGTAACATAAACCCCTTCAATGAAATAATCTTGAAAAATAAATAACTTTCTTGCTTTTTATCATTACACAAGATTAATTCATTAACCGCAGTTGTCTTAAATCCAAAATTGATTAACGTCTCAAAAAAAGCGATTGAAGCAAGAGCAAACACATACCTACCATAATTCGCCAAACCTAAATTGTTTGTCAAAATTGGAACAGTAATAATAGGGATTACTTTATTCAAAAAACTTATTGTTGTAAAAGAAAAAAGTAATCTTAAAAATGATTTCATATTAGTGTTTCATGCTAAAAGTTATTTCTAGAATGAAATAAAAATGTATTTCGATCTCTTCCTTGTTGTATGATTTCGAAATTATTTTGTAATAAGAAGTTGATTACTGCTGGAGATGTTGTTTCTTCATTTATACCCCTTTCAAAACCAAGGTCAGCGGAAATATATTCTATTTTATGGATATACTTCTTACAACTCATGATGATTTCTGGTTCATAACCTTCTGCTTCCAATTTGAGAAGCTTTATGTTTCTATCTTGAATGCCAAATTCTTCAATGATTGTATCCAAAGTCTTTACTTCAACCTCTGTTTTATGATCATAATCAGCCATTTGAAACAAAGATGAGTCTCCATTTTTTGGTTTATAATAAAATGTTTTATTTTCATTTTGGGATCCTATTGCAATTTGGAATACTTTATATGATGGCTTATTTTGAACATTTTTCTTCAAACAATAATATTCATATTTTCCTGGTTCAAAACCATAATAAGAAATTTTTGTTTCTATTCTATCAAAATAGAGGCTTAAATCACCCAAGTTCGCTCCAATATCAAAAACAATATCGTTAGGTGAAAGCTTAATTAAATTTAACATATATGTATTTTCACCTAAATCCTTTGCACGAAAGTCAAATCCATTGTGATAACTAAGATAGCCTTGATTTTTAACGATAAAACTTCTTTTTAAATCTTTTTTATAATTAGAAATTTCAAAACCCTCATTTCCTTCAATATCTATTTTTTTTATTTTCATTTCTCGATTTTTAATTAAAAATCTTAACTTAAAAATCAAATAAAATAGTTCGTTAACATTATTATTTATAGAAAATTTTAAAAATGAGTTATAAATCCTACTTGCAAGCTTTTTAAATAAAAATACCATTTTAATTTATTTTATTTTTTTAAAAAGAAATTCATTGCACCCTTTTCCACCTCCACAGGTTTTGAGTTTTTTTAACTGGTAATCCTTTTGTATAAAAAAATGAATAATTTCCTCGGGTTTAGAAACTTCAAATGGATAACCCCCTACCCAGTCAACAACGTCTTGTCTAGGAGACATCCCCCTCTGTCTACCATATTCTTTCCATGTATAAAATGGCCTAAGTTTAATGAAATCTTTAACTGTTGTTGGACCCCACAATCTGAAATAACATATGAATAAAATAAATTGTTTGATTAAGTATGGAGAATTTACATAAGTTCTTTTAATGCTGTGCCAGAATTTAGAAGTAAATCCCTGATCATTATACAGTGAAATAAAAAGTTTACCATTTTCTGCTACATTTTGTTCTATAAGTTCAAGTGCTTTAAACATATCTCCTGTATGGTGCAATACACCCCAAGAATATACAATATCAAATTTGCCTAAACTAGCAAGATATTTTGCATCTAAAGCAGATCCTTGTTTTATTTCCCATTTAGAATCATCAGAAAAGTATGTGTGTTTTAAATGTTCTGTACAGGCGACCGAATCATTGTCATAATCAAATGAATACACTTCAGCTCCAGCTATTTTAGCTGCTAAAGATGATAATCCACTTCCACTTCCTATATCAAGGAATGTTTTGTCATTTAGATCTTTCTCGCCTAAGAAATCTAAAAGAGATCTCTTGGAAAAATTGATTTTTTGTTGATTCAATGATTTCAAGAATTCTTTCCAATTCTTCCCAAATTTAAATCTATTTTTCTCTTTTGTTTTTTGAGTAAAATCTTCCATTTTATCGTCCTATTTGAATCAAATTAAATTCTTCTATTGAACTACTTTCAATGACATTTCTCCCATCAAAAACTTTAGCTGGATACATCATGTTTTTTGCAACAGTATTCCAATCATAGGATTTAAATTCATCCCATTCGGTTAGAATTATTGCCGCAAAAGAGCCTTTCAAGGCTAGAGTATAATCCTGATGAACAATACAACATTTAAGCTTAGACTCAATTTGTTGTGTAGACATATTTCTTGATTCCCAAAGAGCAGTCAGATCTTGGTGTACTCTGGCTTTTTTTACCATAGGATCAAAAACATGTAGCTCGGCTCCTTCTTCAAGTAATACATCAGCTACATAAATGGCCGCAGATTCTCTGGAGTCGTTCGTGTCTTTTTTAAACGCCCAACCTAAAAGGGTAACTTTTTTCTGATTGACGGTTCCGTTTAATCCCGTAATTATTTTTCTAGCAAATCGGTTTTTTTGATAATCGTTTATCTTAACAACTTGATGCCAATACTCCGCCACTTCCTCTAACCCATAGTGTTTGCACAAGTAAACAAGATTCAAAATATCTTTTTGAAAACAGCTTCCTCCAAAACCTACAGATGCTTTTAAGAATTTTGATCCAATTCTAGTATCCATTCCTATAGCTTTTGAAACCTCTTCTATATTTGCTCCTGTTTCTTCGCATAGAGCGGATAAGCTATTGATCGATGAGATGCGTTGAGCAAGCATTGCATTGGAAGCTAACTTTGAAAGTTCGGACGACCATACATTGGTAGTTAATATTTTTTCTTTTGGTATCCAATTAGCATAAATGGAAACTAAAGCATTCACTGCAGATTTTCCGCTTTCGGTATCATCTCCTCCAATAAGCACCCTGTCGGATTTGAATAAGTCTTGAATCGCAGTTCCTTCTG
>Ga0209602_1002964_pt1 | contig 13376 bp, 11 predicted proteins | sample COGITO_mtgs_1205_3_FD_184810 | JGI IMG/M metagenome (GOLD analysis project Ga0209602, IMG submission 184810) | Pelagic marine microbial communities from North Sea - COGITO_mtgs_120524 (SPAdes) (version 2) | ecosystem: Environmental > Aquatic > Marine > Epipelagic ...
AAAGGGCAGAGGCATGAACAGATTAGCGCTATTCGCTCCACTGGCAGTATTTTTGGTGTTGAGTATATTTTTATTTAAGGGCCTAGACCGCGACCCTACAGAACTTCCTTCAGCACTGGTTGGAGAGGCTTTTCCTGTCTTTACACTTCCTGCGCTCAATGATGGCCGACTGCTATCTGAGCAAGATTTAAAATCACATGTTACTCTGGTGAATGTCTGGGCGACCTGGTGTTTTGCCTGTCGTATTGAGCACCCTATGCTAAATCAGCTTGCAGATCAGGGCGTAGCCATTGTGGGTATCAATTACAAAGATCAAGACGCCAAGGCGCAAAGTTGGCTTGAGCAAAGAGGAAATCCCTACCAGTTTAATATTGTCGATGCCCAGGGTAGTCTGGGCTTTGATTTAGGTGTCACTGGAGCCCCAGAAACCTATCTAGTCGATGCACAGGGTATTATTCAGTATCGCCGTGTGGGGGTGGTTGATCAGCGCGTTTGGGATGATGAATTCAAAGTGCTCTATGAGCAACTAGTAGGTAAAGAAAAATGAGTTTTCGTTCGCTGCTCGTTAATTCACTGATGGTATTTGCTCTCTGTGCAATTCCGTATGGGCAGTTTAATCAGCAGGCTCAGTTACAGGCTAGTACAGATGTGGTTGTCTTTTCCGACCCCTCACTGCGCGAGCGCTACTATCAGCTAGTTGCGGAACTGCGTTGCCCAAAGTGTCAGAACCAAAATCTCGCTGATTCCAATGCCCCAATCTCCAAAGATATGAAAGCGCAAATTTATAGCATGCTAGAGGCGCAAAATACCGATGATGAAATCAAAGCCTATTTAGTTTCCCGTTATTCAGAATTTATTCTTTATCGCCCACAGGTGAATTCAGGTACCTGGTTTTTGTGGTTCGCGCCACTGTGCTTTGTTTTATTGGGTGGTTTGATTGTCTGGCGTTACGCCTTTACCAAAACCAAAGCTAGTTCTGTTAGCGCAGAATTGACCGCTGAACAGCAAGCACAGCTCGATAAGTTATTAGAAAAGGACAGCGCACAATGATCTGGTGGTTAATTGCAGGGCTGTTATTACTTGCCAGTTTGTTCTTGGTCTACCCTTTTGTACGTCATGATAAGGCGGAAGTGCAGGACGATGCTGATGCTAATTTACAAATCTTTCGCGATCAGCAGGCGCAATTAGACAGTCAACTGCAACAGCAAGAAATAAAGCAGCCGCAATATGATCAGCTTTTAGCGGAAGCCAAGCAATTGCTCCTGTTAAATAGCCAAAAGCCACAGGTTGAAGAGACTGTGGTTTCAGTAAAAGTGGGCAGGCTATTGCCTGTTGCTTTGCTATTGCTGCCTATTTTTTGCTTAGCCAGCTACCATTATTTGGGAGCTGCGGCTGATGAAAAGATACTGAAAATGCTTGAAGTGAATACCCAGCTGTCTGTTGATGATCCGCAGGCGCAGTTTAAACAGCAAGAGCTATTTAGCGCCATAGAAAAAAGAGCCGCACAGCGCCCAGATAATATCTATTATTGGATACTCTTGGCAAAGCGTGCGGTTCAACAAAATGACTTATCCAGCGCACAGTATCACTATGCGCAAGCCATTAAAGCCTCGCCAGAAGATAGTTATCTGTTAGCTCAGTATGCAGAAATCACCTTTATGCTAGCCGATAGCCAGTTTACTGATGAGGTTAACAGGGCCATTGATAAAGCCTTTGCGATTGATTCATCAAACCCTACTGTATTAGGGCTTAAAGGTATTCAGGCGTTCGAAACCGAACAGTGGCAGTTGGCTATTACCTATTGGCAAGAAGCAAGTAGACAGATGGATCAGGGCTCACCAACGGCTACTGCCTTAAAAACGGGTATAGCCCGTGCTCAGAAGCGATTGGGTATTGAGCCTGAGCAACAGTTGTCACCGCAGGTGGAGATATCAGTCAGTATTGATAAAGCCATTCAATTTGACCCCAATCAAACAGTCTTTGTCGCGCTCGTAGCCGTTTCAGGTGCACCTATGCCCCTAGCGGCGAAAAAACTAAGGGCACGGGACTTGCCGACCACTATTACCCTGAGCAATTCGGATGCGGTAATGGAAGGCTATAATCTTTCTAGTGTTAATGAGGTTAAAGCGGTGGCAAGGCTATCTGAAACAGGTTCTGCCACTCCTCAGGTAGGGGATTGGGAGGCAGCTATTCAGCGAGTAGATCTATCTTCTGGAAAGTACTCATTAGCCCTTGAGATATCTCGTCAAAGACTCTAATTTAAAGGCGTTTTTAGGCTAAAAAAAACTCTTAATTCCAATCATTTTCAGTGGCCTTTTTAATCCATTGAATAATTCTTTCATAAATATCGATTAATGGTTTTGCCTAGTGCTTATACTGTGTAGAATAAGCCAAAAGCCATAGCAAAATGGCAAACTTAATTTGACCAAGAAATCGACCTAAAATGCGCCTTAAATCAATTAAATTAGCTGGGTTCAAATCTTTCGTTGACCCAACCAACGCGCAGTTCCCCAGTAACCTCTGTGCAGTTGTCGGCCCCAATGGTTGTGGTAAATCTAATATCATCGATGCGGTGCGTTGGGTGATGGGCGAAAGCTCTGCTAAAAATCTGCGCGGCGAATCGATGTCTGACGTTATTTTTAATGGTTCAGGTGGGCGTAAGCCGGTTGGTCAGGCTTCCATTGAACTGGTGTTTGATAATTCTGATGGGCGTATTGTCGGTGAATATGCTTCCTACAATGAAATTGCCATCAAGCGTAAGGTTACTCGAGATGGTACAGCTAACTATTACTTGAATGGTAACAAGTGCCGTCGTCGTGATATTACGGATATCTTCTTAGGCACAGGCTTGGGTCCACGCAGTTACGCGATTATCGAGCAGGGTATGATTTCTCGTTTAATCGAATCCAAGCCCGATGAGTTACGAGTTTATATTGAAGAAGCTGCCGGTATTTCTAAATACAAAGAACGTCGCAGAGATACCGAATCACGTATTAATCGAACCAAAGAAAACCTTGAGCGACTGACCGACATACGCGATGAGTTAGGTCGTCAATTAGGTCGACTTGAGCGGCAGGCAAAGGCCGCTGAAAAATACGCTGAATACAAGAAGCAGGAACGTCAATTAACCGTTGAATTATTAGCCTTGCGCTGGCGTGATTATGACCAGTCGGGTCAACAGCAGAAGCAAATCATTGGCAAGCTTGAGCTTGAGCATGAAAAGCTGATCACTGAGCGCAGTGGTTGCGATACCGCGATTGAAAAGTTGCGTGCGGACTTTACCCAAACCAGTGATGCGTTCAATGAAATTCAAGCCAATTTTTATAAGATTGGTGGTGAGGTTGCGCGCCTAGAGCAGGCCATTGAACATTCTCAGCAACGCGCTCAAGAATTAGATAAAGATCTTCAGCAAACTGAGCATAATTTTACTGAAGCCGAGCAGCACCTCAATACAGATAAGCAAAAGGCCGCTGGATGGGAAGCTGAGCAGGCGGAGCTAGAGCCTCTGTTGGTGACGGCACAGGCAGCAGAAAAATCCTCTACAGAGTTATTGCAAACCGCTGAAACTGCGATGCAACAATGGCAGCAATCTTGGGATGAATTTACTCAGGCTGCAGCAGACCCGCGTCAGCAGGCTGAGGTTCAGCAGTCAAAAATTCAGCATGTAGAACAAATTTTACGTCGCCTTGATGACAGACGCAGTGCACTGGCAACAGAGGTGAGTCGTTTTCAGGATAGCCCTGCTGAGCAAGAAATGGCGGCAGTGCAAACTGAACTCACTGCAGTTGAAGCTTCGCGCGCTGATGTAGAGAAAAAGCGCCAAGAACAGAGCGCAACAATTCAGTCATTGCGCGAGAAAGAAAAACAAACTGCAGCAGATTACAACAGGCTGCGCAGCGAACAGCAGACCTTAAAGGGACGCGAAGCGTCACTTGAAGCACTTCAGCAAGCGGCTAAGGGCGATGAGTCAGAAAGAAAATGGTTGGCTGATAAGGGCTTGGCAAATAAGCCGAGACTGGCTGACTCTGTGGTTCCAGCTAAGGGTTGGGAATTGGCGGTAGAGACAGTCTTAGGCAGTTACTTACAGGCTATTGCAGTTGATGATGTGGTTGCCAGTATCGACTTGTTAGATGACTTTAAGAAGGGCGAATTATTACTGATTAGTAAAGGCTCTGGTGCTAAAAACACGGCTGATAAGGGTCGCTTACTCAGTGAGCTAGTCAAAGCAGAAGGCGTTTATGGTTTATTGGTCAATATCTATGCCGCCGACAATTTGGCTGATGCCTTGGTACTGCAGTCCAAACTAAGCCCTGTAGAGTCTGTGGTGACTCCTGAGGGTATTTGGCTGGGTAATAACTGGTTACGTGTGGCGCGTGATAAAGATGCCACTGCGGGCTTTTTACAGCGCAAGCAAGAGCTGGAACAAATTGGCAAACAGCTTTCTCAGGTTAATCAACAAATTGAGAAAACTGAGCAATTGCGTGGTGATAACGAAAAGCAGCTAAAAGAATTAGAGCAGACGCGTCAGCAACTGGATACGCAGTATTCAGAACAGCAAAACAAATATACCGAATTACGCTCAACCTTAAGTGGCTTTGAGGTGCAGATTGAACAGTACAAGGCACGTAAACAGCGTGCTGAGACTGAGTTGGCAGAGGTTGAGTCACAGGCTAAGTCTGAAAAAGACAACCTTGCAGAGGCTCGCAAAACGCTCGAGCAGGCTATTGAGAAAATGGATGTTGATACACAGCAGCGCGAGCAGTTGGTACAACAGCGTGATCAGTTCCGTTCAGCGCTGGACGAGAGTCGACAAAAAGCTGAGCAGGATAGATCTCAGCGTCAGCAATTAGAGATGCGTCAACGCTCATTATCTACTCAGCTGGAATCAGTGCGCGAGGGTATTCAACGTTTACAGGTACAGGTTGAACGCTTGGGTGAACGTCGTGAGCAATTAAAAGCGGCATTTAATATCAAAGAAGATCCCTCAGAAAATTATAAGCAGGATCTCGAAAATGCCTTAGCCTCAAGGTTAGCGGCTGAAGAAAAGTTAGCCCAGGCGAGATCAGCGGTGGAAACAGTTGAGTTCCAGATGCGCGAACAGGAAAAACTGCGTGGTGAGTTAGATCAGCAGGTTCAACAGGCTCAGGGTAAGCTTGAACAGCAGCGCTTGTCTGCACAAGAAATTACGACTCTAAGCGGTACCATCGAGAGTCAGATTTCTGAGAAGCAGGGCGATTTAAGCGAATTACTTGAAAGCCTAGAAGAAGATGCGGCTATTCAAGATTGGGAAGAAAATCTGCAAGCCATTGCCAACAGAGTCCAGCGATTAGGGCCCATTAACTTGGCGGCTATTGATGAGTACAAGCTTGAATCAGAGCGCAAAGATTATCTAGATCAGCAAAATGCTGAATTAGAAGAAGCGCTAGATACCTTACAAAACGCGATCCACAAAATTGATCGTGAAACCAGAACCAAATTTAAAGATACCTTTGAGTTTGTGAATACCCATATTCAAGAGTTGTTCCCCAAACTATTTGGTGGTGGGCATGCTTACCTTGAAATGGTGGGTGATGACCTATTAAATGCGGGTGTGGCGTTAATGGCTAGACCGCCCGGTAAGAAAAATAGTTCGATTCATCTTCTGTCTGGTGGTGAAAAAGCGCTTACTGCGATTGCTATGGTATTTGCGATCTTTAAGCTTAATCCTGCACCTTTCTGTATGCTAGATGAGGTTGATGCGCCATTAGATGATGCCAATGTGGGTCGCTATGCCGCCATGCTTAAAGAGATGTCAGATCAGGTGCAGTTTATCTACATCTCACATAATAAAATTTCAATGGAGGCAGCCAATCAATTGATGGGTGTCACTATGCACGAACCAGGTGTTTCACGTCTGGTGACTGTAGATGTAAATCAGGCCGCTGAATTAGCAGGGGCATAAGCAGACTCTTTAGGCGCTAGTACTGGCGTTTTATAGAATAATTAGAGTATTCTTCACTGATGGATTACTTTGAACCAAAGACGATAGTAGTAGCCGTATGCACCATGGTCTTTTTAGCCATTGTGCTGGACGTTGTCCGTCGTCGAAAACGCAATCGCTACGATAATATTCAAATGTCCTCTCGCGAGATAGATCGTTCGGTCGGCTATGAAAACGCCAAGGATCCTTTTTCAGAAAGCCAATTTCCCTCGGGAAGATCAAGAGTTGTCCCAAGAGACGGCGATCATGATTTTTCCGAGCGCATTGAAAACGAAAAGCAAAATTCTCTTTTTGATCAGCCAGAGCAGGGCACTCTGGCTTTAGATAACGAACCTGTAGTGGAAAGAGCGGCACCGGCACCTAAAGCAAGGCCTAAAAAACCGTCATCAGATAAGCCTAAAGAATCACCTCAACAAGAAATATTAGTGATTCATTTAATGACTGCTACGGGCCAAACCTGTTGCGGTCAATTACTGCTAGATTGCGTATTAAAGCAAGGTTTACGCTACGGGGAAATGAAGATCTTTCACCGACATACCGATCAAAATGGTTCAGGCCCAGTTTTATTCAGTATGGCAAATCTACTAAACCCAGGAACTTTTGACCTAACCACTATAGGCCGACAGGAATTGGTAGGTGTAACCCTATTTATGGCGCCATCAGACCTAGAGAAACCCGCTGAAGTCTTCGATTTAATGATTGAAACCGCTGCGTATTTAGCTGAAAAACTCCAACTAAATATGATGGACGAATCACGCAGCTCAATGACTAAACAAACCATTGAGCATTATCGTCAGCGCGCACAGCAGGCAATTCTTTTTCAGGAGCGCAGCGGTTAAATTGCGACAGCTTAGATGCCAATAATTCCACAACAGGTTGCCCAGAGTTACCAGCGTCTTAAGGACGATCTCAATCAGCATAATCATGCCTATTATGTGCTAGACGACCCCAGCGTACCGGACAGTGAATACGATCGTCTGATGCGTGAACTACAGACAATCGAGCAGAACTTCCCTCAGCTATTAACCGCAGACTCACCCAGTCAGCGAGTCGGTGGTGTGGCTCTCGATAGTTTTTCACAGGTGGTCCATACAGTCCCTATGCTTTCCTTGGATAATGCCTTTTCCGATACCGAAATGGTTGATTTCGATCGCCGTATCAAAGACCGTATTAATTTAGATTCATCGCAACAGATGACCTATGCCTGCGAGCCAAAGTTAGATGGCGTAGCGGTTAGCGTACTGTACAAAGCAGGTTTACTAGAGCGTGCGGCAACTCGCGGTGATGGCTCAGTAGGAGAAGATATAACCGCCAATGTTCGCACTATAAAAAGTATTCCATTGCGCTTACAGGGTGAAAACTTACCCAATATTCTTGAAGTACGCGGTGAAATTTATATGCCCAAGGCGGGTTTTAATCATTTGAATCAAAAGGCCAAACAGGCTGGTGAAAAGGCTTTTGTTAATCCGCGCAATGCGGCTGCTGGCAGTCTTCGACAATTAGATTCCAAAATAACTGCGACACGTCCCTTAGAAATGTGTGCCTATAGTGTAGGCCAGTTTGAAGGTGACAATAAGCCGGATAGTCATTTTCAGATGCTACAGATGCTCGGTCAATTGGGCTTTAAAATCAATCAGCACATCAAGCAGGTGGAAGGTATCGATGCCTGTGAAGATTACTATCGACAGCTAGCCAGCATTCGTGATCAGTTAGACTATGATATTGATGGTATCGTTTACAAAGTCAATAACTTCAAATTGCAAGAACGTTTAGGTTTTGTCGCCAAGGCACCCCGTTGGGCCATTGCACGCAAGTTCCCGGCCCAAGAAGAAATGACTCGGTTACTCGATGTTGAATTTCAAGTGGGGCGCACTGGAGCCGTAACGCCAGTAGCGCGACTAGAACCAGTGTTTGTGGGTGGAGTCACCGTAGGCAATGCGACCTTACATAATGCCGATGAAATTAATCGTCTTGGTGTCTGTATTGGCGATACAGTCATTGTACGACGAGCTGGTGATGTTATTCCGCAAATCGTCAAAGCGGTACTCGATAAACGACCATCCGGTGCCCAACCAATAATATTTCCAGACCGTTGCCCAGTCTGCCAATCCGCTGTTAAGCGAGCGGAAGGGGAGGCGGTTGCTCGCTGTACCGGCGGGCTATTTTGTGGCGCGCAAACTAAAGAGGCTATAAAACATTATGCTTCGCGCAAGGCTATGGATATCGATGGTCTAGGTGATAAGTTGGTTGATGCGCTAGTGGATAATGATTTAATTTATTCAGTGGCCGACCTATATGATCTTAAATTAGAGAGTTTAGTTAATTTAGAGCGCATGGCTCAGAAGTCAGCGGAAAACCTACTTCAATCTATCGAGGTCAGCAAGCAAACCACCTTACCTAAGTTCTTATACTCCTTAGGTATCCGCGAAGTGGGTGAGGCGACAGCGCAAACATTAGCTAATAATTTTGGTACCCTTGATGCAGTGATTGCCGCTTCTATTGATCAGTTACTAGAGATTGATGATGTTGGTCCTATCGTAGCTCGACATATTGTGGATTTTTTCAATAATCCGGATAACCTGCCAATTGTAGAGGCTATAGTCGCAGCCGGTGTGCAATGGAAAGATATTGACCAGTCTGCAGATTCACTGCCTCTCAAAGGACAGACCTGGGTTTTGACTGGCACGATGGAAACCATGAGCCGCGCCGAAGCTAAAGATAGACTCCAAGAATTTGGCGCCAAGGTGGCCGGAAGTGTTTCAGCCAAAACTCATGCAGTCGTTGCAGGCCCGGGAGCTGGGTCTAAGCTCAAAAAAGCGCAGGCGCTAGAAATTCAGGTGCTAACCGAACAGTCTCTTATCGAATTTTTAGCTACATTCTAGCTTTGGAAGCCAACAACTAATGACCAATAAAACGGGCAAAAGCCCAATTAAAATGCGTTCTACTTGGATTATATCCATGTTGGCCTGCGGGATTTTTTTACTAATAATGATAAAAAATTACGCGGTTTCCGTAGACAGTATTATGCAAAATTTTGTTTATATACTAGCCGGTTTAATCGCGATATTTATCCCTACTTCCCTAATCGGTTGGGCGGTATCAAAAATCCGTGGACGACGTAAATAGGTGTCTACTCAATCATTCTCATTCCGCTATTTTCTGATCACTATTGGTCTAAGCAATCTCGCCATGGGGTTGCAAAAAGTTTTCTATCCTTGGCTCGTGGTTGGGGTATTGGATTTATCACCCAGTCACCTTGGATTTGCTCAGTTAGCCGTTCTACTCCCCAGTCTGTTGTTCGTTCTTCCCGGTGGCGTAGTATCTGATCGACGACATCGAGGTAGTTGGTTAGCCCTGTTATATCTACTGTATTTTATTCCTGTGGGGGGGCTATCATTTTTGTTTTGGACCGGTACTGTCACATTTACTCAGTTAATTATATTTGGCACGCTTTTTGGCACTATTACGGCTTTTGTCCAGCCGGCAAGAGAAAGCCTCATCGGTTATGCCGCACCGGAGTTAATGCATCAGGCAGTAGCAAAAGTCATGGTGGTGCAGTTTATTGCTCAGGGCTTAGGGTTCCTGCTAGCGGGCCAGCTAGATATTATTGATCCATTACATCTTTTAAGCTTCCAGCTATTGGTTTTTCTGTTGAGCTCATTATTTATTAAACGATGCCATCCATTTGATCCTGAGGTTGAGAAAAACTTGCCTCCCAAGCCCTCGTCTTCCTTCAAAAATCTTGTTAATGAGTTGCGCGAGGGGCTTGTATTATTTCGCCATAATAAGGGTTTACTGCATCTAATATTTATTGTATTTGCTACCGGCTTCTTGGCTTTTGGTGTCTATTTAGTGGGCGTACCTCTTATAGCTAAACAGCTCTATGGTGGAGGGGCGACACTCTATGCCGCACTGCAAATAGTTTTCACCTTGGGTATTATTTCTGTCAATTTCGGCGTCATGAACCTATCTGCTATGTTTCTTAATGCTGGCAGACTAATGGTGCTGAGCTTTTTGGTCAGAGGGACATTGGTCGCCCTAGTAGCGCTTAAGCCCTCACTGTGGCTGTTATTTCCACTGATATTTATCTGGGGTGTTTTTTCCGGGCTCTCAATGACCCTCGGTCGAACTATTTTGCACAACGAGGTGCCAGATAATATGCGTTCAAGAGCAGCGTCTATTTATCAACTCTGCCTGTATGGCGGTGCGCCATTGGGAGCATTATTCTGCGGGCTGACTGTGGAATGGATTGGTCTAACTGACACCTTCTTTGCGATTGCCACTGTAACGCTAGTCTTATCTATCATAACTGCCATGTATTCACCCCTATGGCATGTTAAGAGTGTTCAGCCAGTTAAAGCTTAAACGCAACTAGAGCTGCAGTCACGGCCACATTTAGAGATTCAACTCCGTTGGCCATTGGAATGCCAATGCGGTAGTCGCTTATGTCTATGATGCTTTGTTGGACCCCATGAGTTTCATTGCCCAGTACAAAAATACAGGGATGCTCTGTTTCAAATTCGGCAATGGGTGTTGATTGATGTGAGCTTAGGGTGCAAATCTTAAAGCCGCGCTGTTTAAAATCTATCAGGGCTTTTTCTAAATTATCGCAGGATAAAATATTGCCTTTAAAGGCAGTACCAGCACTGGCTTTAATCACCAAGGGTGATAGGGCAGCACTCCCCTTAGAGGGCAGTAAAATGCCTGTAGCAGGGCTTGCGGTGACACTGCGAATAATCATCCCTAGGTTCTGAGGGTTGGTCACTGAATCTAGGGCAATAAGTGAAGTTTTATCACTATTGTTGGCGTTATTGTCAGCCAAAAATTTGGCATAGGGTTGAAAGCCTGGGCAATAGATATCACAGGCCACACCCTGATCCTGTTTGCTATTTCTCGATATGCGTGACAGCTGTTCGCGACTATGCAGTACCACTTCAATCTGTCGCCGTTCAGCCAAGTCTCGAAGCTCTTTAATAACTGAGCTTTCACGATTAGATTTAGCAAGATGAAGCTTATAAATCTCAAGCTTGGGGTCTTTTAGAACCTCAATAACCGGCTTGCGGCCATAGAGGGTAATCATATGATCAAAGAAATTCTTTCGCGCTAGATACTGGTCAGTATCCTGAGTTTGGTGCTTATTAGATGGCTTGTTGTTATGGGTCATTTTTAATCTAAGAAAGACAGGCTTGATAGGCTCTAAGCGCCGAAACCATACCCATATTTAAAGAGTCAACGGTAAACGCATGACCAATGGATACTTCAAGAAGGTCAGGGATACTGGCAAATTTTGTTAGGTTATCCAAATTCAAGTCATGTCCTGCATTAACACCCATACCCAGGGATGTGGCTAGGTTAGCGGCTGCAAGATGCTGTTGAAAATGAGTTTCAAGCTGATTGGAGCCCCAGGCTGCTGCATAGGGGCCAGTGTAGAGTTCAATTCGGTCCGCACCTACTTCAGAAGCTAATTTAATTTGTTCTATATCAGGGTCCATAAATAAACTAACTCTTACGCCCATGGCTTTAATTTGCTTAATGATGGGTGCTAGTAAATCGGCTTGTTGGGTTAGATCAAAACCATGATCGGATGTCAGTTGATTATCAGCATCTGGGACAAGGGTACATTGATCGGGCTGAGTTTCTTGTACCAGTGCGATTAAGCCAGGGTAGCTACCCAGGGCATCGGCAAAGGGATTACCTTCAATGTTGAATTCAACCTCATCGAGCGGGCCGGTAAGGGCAGCTAGTTGGCGAACATCATCGGGCCTAATATGACGCTGGTCCGGTCTTGGGTGTACGGTAATTCCGTCAACACCACAGTCAATACAGGTCTTTGCATGCTCGACTACAGAGGGATAGTTACCCTCTCGAGAATTTCGAATAAGAGCAATTTTATTTAAATTAATACTAAGTGCCGTCATGGGGTTTCCAGATTACTTTGCTGAGGCAGCAGGTTTTTCAGATGTGCTTTGGATTTTAATGACTGGTTTAACCTTCAACACTGATGCCTTAATAATACTGATAGTCTTAACTGGCAGATCAGTCAAACGTCCCTTTGCTTTAATCTCAGTAGTTGCGATTTTGTCGACAATATCCATGCCTTTAACAACCTTGCCAAATACAGCATAACCCGGACGATTCTTTTGATGATCTAAAAATGTATTGGTTTTATGATTAATAAAAAACTGGCTAGTGGCGCTATCAGGCACGCGAGTACGAGCCATAGCAATAGTTCCACGAAGGTTTTTTAAACCATTATCAGACTCATTAGCAATCGGTGGGTGGCTAGGGTTTTTTGGGGTTAGGTCAAACCGGTGCCCCCCAGTTTGAATCATAAAGTTTTTAATAACGCGATGAAAAATAATTCCATCATAAAATCTTTCATCCACATACTGGATAAAGTTTTTAACAGTCACAGGTGCAGCCTGAGGGTTGAGCTCAAGTACAATTTGGCCAACATTGGTTTCCAGAAGAACCTGAGGTTTTGTTGTTTCTTCGGCACTCAGAGTGCTAGCTACTAACAGAAAAGCCGCTAAACAATAGTTAATGTAATACTTCATTATGAGATCCTAAAATTATTATTATTTAGTGCCAGCCTGACAAACGTTTTCTGCCCCGCAAGCGAGGGATAATAGCAGCCAAAATTGCCCCTATGAGAACTAAAAAACCACCGTAAAGCATGGAATCATTGTTTTGGTTTTTTTGGAGGTCATCGACATTGGCTCGCAGAACATCGCGTTCTTCCTGCAACATATGGTTGTGTTTAACCAGCAACTGATTTTGCTCATCCAGAACAATACCCTTTGAGGAAATTGACTTAATATTAGCTAATTCCTTCGATAGACTACTACGACTTGATTTGAGCTCGTTGATGCTTACGCGAAGACTCTCGACTAACTCAAAAGAATTTTGCATATCTAGTTCAAGCTGAGCATTGGTGGATCGTAAACTATTTATTGTGAACAGGCTTTCTTCAAGTCTTTCACGGGCCACTGGCTGATCAGCAAGATGTTGGCTTCTTACCCAGCCTCGGTAACCGCTTTCCGTGGTTACCAGTGTCCATTCTTCTTCTACGCCCAAGACAGATAGCTTGGTGCCGCTTCTTAAGCCTTTATGCACGATCTTACAGGTAGGGCAGGGCGAGCTTCGAAGAGGGACATAGAACTGATCTGATATGTAACCAATTTTAGGCGTAGCCAGTTCTGTTATTGGCTCGTCCGTTTCCTCAGCAATGGTGACTGTGGCTGTTAATAACAGGCCCACGAGGATATTTAATTTAGGATTAAACATTAATTTTTTACCATTCATTATTTAATGGGTAGCTAGGGATCATACCGCTAATTTGTATTAATTAATAATCAAATTAAGCTCAGGGAAGAACCTTTTTGAAAGGTTTCAC
>Ga0209602_1002972_pt1 | contig 13355 bp, 7 predicted proteins | sample COGITO_mtgs_1205_3_FD_184810 | JGI IMG/M metagenome (GOLD analysis project Ga0209602, IMG submission 184810) | Pelagic marine microbial communities from North Sea - COGITO_mtgs_120524 (SPAdes) (version 2) | ecosystem: Environmental > Aquatic > Marine > Epipelagic ...
ATATCCAAATCACCATCATTATCAAGGTCTGCATATGCCGCTCCATGAGTCAATCCTCCTTCATCAAATCCCCACTGATCACTCACATTATCAAACTGAAGCCCTCCGGAATTTTTAAAGAGGTAATTGGTTGGCTTACTTGAAGGTATCTTTTCAAACATTTCGGTATAAATTCCCGCCTTCTTTTGTGCAATCTTGATTTCTTGATCGGCCTTATAATTTAAGAAATCATGATTGGTAAAATCTCTTTTATAACCGTTGCTGACAAATAGATCTTGAAACCCATCATTATCAAAATCAGCAAACAAAGCTGACCAACTCCAATCAGTATTTGATACCCCTGAAATTTGTCCAATTTCACTAAATGAAGCATTTCCATTATTTAAGTGGAGCATATTACGCATACACTGACTTGAATAACCGTTTTTTTGCATGGAGGAGTACACGTAATAGTGCTCAGGACCAAATAATAATTTTTGCCGCTTATTATCTTCTGGCAGCATATCTAAGGTCATGATATCCATATTTCCATCTCGATTCACGTCTCCAATATCCAAACCCATTGAAAACTGTGATATTTGACTGAGCATACTGTCCGTAGCCATTATAAACTTCCCTTTCTGGTCATTGATTAGCAACTTATCACTATCCACATAGTCGTTAGAAATATACAAGTCTGGCCAGCCATCATTATTAAAATCTGACACACCTACGCCCAATCCATAATTTGAAGCAGGGCCATAAATTCCAGATGTATCACTTACATCAACAAATCGACTCCCATCATTTCTCAAAAGTCTATTGCCCACATGAGGATACCGATCTAATCGATTAATGACCTTTATGTTAAATGAATTTGAAATCTGTAACAACGAGTGATTTAACAAAAAAATATCCAAATCTCCATCCCTATCATAATCAAAGAAAGCAGCTTGTGTGGAATAGGAGTTATCATCCAACCCATAATCACTGGCTCGATCCGAGAAAGTTAAATCTCCATTATTAATAAGTAGTGAATTTTTGCGATTGTTTGGATCTCCATCTGCCGAACGGCAGACATAAATATCAAGCCAACCATCAGCATTGATATCAACCATAGAAACCCCTGTTTTCCAACCCTTATGGCAACCTGTACCGGAAAGACTTGTGATATCTTCAAATTTGAAATTACCCTTATTTAGGTAAAGCTTGTTTTCGAGGTTGTTAGAGCTAAAATAAATATCAGGTAATCCGTCATTATTGATATCTCCAACCGCGACACCTCCACCATTGTAAAGGTATTCATAGGTAAAAATATTTATTTGTTCGTTTTCAGCATTGACATTATTGAAAAAAATCCCAGTATCGTCACTGTCCAACTTGTAAAACTTTTCCTTGTTTGTTTGGTTGCAGCCATATAAAATGACCCCAAGTAATAGCCCAAAAACGCCACGTATTGATATTTTTTTATTCATATTAAATTTCTGAGCAAGTAAGTTTTCATTGAAAATATGACAAAAATACGCTTGCGAAGAATGGATTATTCTGAATTAATAAAAAAAAAGGCCCTTGAGTAACTGAAGGGCCTCTTTTTTTTTAGATGATATTTATTGATCCCACCAAACACTGGTCGTCTCCACGTCAGCTCCTTGACTTTCAACTGCAGCCTCGTAATATTCATTATTATTGATCTGCTCAGTTGAAGGATAGGTAATTCTTTTGGTAAAGTTATCAGGTCCTCCATCTCTAGCCGTATAACGCGCATCAGGTGCTGCCATAGGAATCAAAACAGGTAAATGCAATCTTCTATGATCTGCCCATGCTTCCCAACCTCCGTCAGGAAATAGTGCGAGGTACTTTTGAGTGATTATTTTACTCATCGCATCATCGACAGCAGTGCCATTGAACGATTTACCAGAGTTATTGTCAAACGCCACAGTTGTACCATAGGTGTTTTCATCAGAAGAAGCTATATAAGCTGCGGTTGTAGCTGCATCAACTCCGTGATGTGCCATAGATGCAGCAATTCCAGCTTCATACCAATCTTTAGCAGTGCCCCCAGCATTCCATCCACGTTGCGCGGCTTCAGCCATCAAAAAGCAAAGCTCATGATAGGTTAAAATCTCTAAAGGACGCTCCGCATCTGTTGACATGGTAGGACCCATGATAGATATGTTAGTATATACATGCTCAGCCAAGGCGGAATTACCCGTACTTAATCCAGCTGGTACACCAATCCATCGGTTACGGGTATCGACAGTAACAGTATCACCAGCAGCGTTGGCAACTTTAACCTCCTCTGCACCAACAGCTGGTGAAAAGTAGATCGGACCTCTTGGATCAACTACAGATGGAACACCCAATCTAAATTTGTTTGCCTTTGGATCAAGTGAATTTTCATTTGATGGTAAATCAAATCCCTCATCGTCTACAATCATGCCTGTAGTATCAATAGCAATAGGTTGACCCCCCAATCCAGTCAATAAGTTTTCCATGGACCTGCTCATGTGTAAGCCTCCCCATCCATAATAAAAGGTGTAAGGATATTGAAAACCCCAACCAAAAGTTGCAGTACGCGTTACCTTACATTCGTCTTCGGCAGAAGCAAACACGCCAGAAGGGTGGGCTATTGCAGCCTCAGCATGCTGCTGTGCAAGAGCTGGATCAGCCTCAGATATTCTCATAGCTAGACGTAATCTCAAAGAGTTACCGAACTTTTTCCATTTCGCAATATCATCGCCATAGACATAGTCTTGACCACTAATTTGCACAGGATTATCAGTACTCAAAGAGTCGACTGCCTCGCTTAATTCCTTGAGCATATCGGTGTAGATATCCTGCTGATCATCATAAACTGGATTTTCACCAGTACCATCGGCAGCTCCGAAATAAGGAATGTCACCCCAAATATCTGTCGCTCTACTGAAAACCCAAACTTTCCATATTCTCGCGATTTGAGTCTCATTAAGAGGTTTTCCGGCGGCCGCACTTGCACGACCCAAACGAATTCCTTCACTTAAATTTGCGACAAATCGACTGTGATAACTTGAATAAAAACTACTAACCCATTCATCGTTAGTAACTCCCTGTTGGGTGCTAAATGCTTCATTAGCCCAATATTGAGCAAACACATCGTTTGTCAATTGCGTCATCCGCTGATGCATGCCAGGATCTAGTACAGATGCACTAATCACATCTGCTAACAAAAAACTAGGCGTAACATTCTCTGGTGTGAATGCATTTGGATTCTTCTGAAGATCTATAAAGTCATCAGTACAAGAAAACGTAAATGTCATTAAACAAACCAGTACAATTATTGTATTTTTTATCTGTATTTTCATTCTATCAAATTTTAAAATCCTAAATTAATATTGAACCCATACACTTTTGTTGAAGGAAAAGCACCATTTTCCCAACCACGAGCATTAGAAACTGAAAAACTTGTCTCAGGATCAATTCCTGGTACTTCGCTCTTGATCAGCCATAAGTTTCTACCTGTAATTCCAATCGAAATATTATTAAATGGTGTTCCAGAAACGAGACTTTGGGGCAGCGTATAACTGATATAAGCCTCTCTTAATCTGATACTTGTAGCATCCATCATGAATTCAGAGACAACAGGTTCAGCACCTGCAACTGCCTGCCAATACTGTTGCGATGTAATTGTGTTAGTATTTGTAGAGCCGTCAGCAGTTACGCCATCAACCAAGAGTCCTCCCCCTCGATATGCGACTGTTCCCTGATGTGTACCTGCCGAATGCATAAAAGCACTTGACTGAGAGTAGAATTGACCTCCCTGTTTCCAATCAATTAAAAATCCAAAGTTAATACCTCGATAAGTAAAATCATTGATGAAACCCATGGTGAAATCTTGCTGAATATTCCCCATAAAAGAATTTTTCTCCGCAGCTTTTAAGGGTATTCCTGCATCATCTACGACAATATTACCATTATCATCGCGCTGGAAGTCGCGACCATAAATATTACCAAATGGCTCCCCTTCATCGGCAACAATCCTTATAGCTCGAGAACTTTCATCACCCTGCAAAAGAAGGCGTTCAATTCCATCATCTAACTTATTAACTACCATTTCATTTGTCGCATAATTAATCATTATATTCCATTGAAAATCTGAAGTCTGCACTGGTGAACCAGAAACCATCAACTCGAAACCCTTACTCTCTACTTCTCCTGCATTTATCATTTTGAATTGATATCCTGTCGCTCCAGGAACTGGCAATTGTATGATTTGGTCAGTAATAACCTTGGAGTATGCCGCCAATTCAATTCCTATACGATTATTTAACAAGTTCAAATCTAAACCGAATTCATTTGATGTCACAAATTCAGGTTTAATCAGGGGATCAAATAGAATGCTAGGAGTAGATGTTGAGATTACATTCAAAAACCCTCGGCCAATTGAATATGTGGGTGATAATTGATAAGCATCTAAATCTGATGCTCCTTGGCTAACAGCTCCGCGCAGCTTAGCAAAAGAGATGACGCTTGGAAGGGCTACAGCATCTGAGAGCACAAAGGATAGACTTGCTGATGGATAGGAGAAAGACCACACATCTTCGCTTAGATTACTTGACCAGTCATTTCTGTAGGTCAAATCTAAAAATAGGTAATCTTTAAATCCCAAATTTGCAAATCCATACAATGACCGAATTCGACTCTCGGCTTTGTTGCTTTGTGGTCTATTAAAACTACCAAAGCTCAGATTATAAACTCCAGGCAAATCTAATTGGCCTGTACTACCTGCAGTTTCAAAAAATGTATTATGTCGACTGTTTCCACCAAAATTTAATGCAATGTTTAAATCACCATAAGTTTTAGATGCGGTCAACAAAAAATCAATATTTGTTTCTGTAGATCTGGTGTTTGATGCAAAATAGTTTGAACCATTATTCCGAGTTTGACTTCCCAATTCATCATAAACGCCGTATGCCTTAGTATCCTCTCGTTGTGCACTGCGAAAATCAGAACCATATCGGGCAAAGGCCTTTAACCAAGGCGCAAATGTATAATCCAACTTAATCATAGTAAAGATTCGGTCAGTATTATCTTCATTTGAATCTTCGTTTGCTACCCAATGAGGATTTCTACGGGTATTAAAACTAATAGGGCTCCAATTAACCATCGAACCATTATCATCCATCCAAGGATTCAAATGCTGAAACTGCACATTTCTCGGACGGGTAATATATCCGGCAAATATGTTATTGATACTTCCAGATGTTTCTGGTCGGTTAGCAACCTTTTCATTATTATAGCTAATTTTAGCATCTGCTTTGAACTTTTCTGTAAGTTGTGCAGTCGATCTTACCGTTATCATGTTTCTCTTCAAAGTGCTATTGGGAATAAGTCCTTTGGAGTCTAAATTAGTATAACCCAATCTGAATGTCGCTTTATCATTCCCTCCTGTAACATTTATTGAGTTTGTAAAGTTCGAACCCGTTTGTAGATAATTTTCAAGGTCATCAGCATCAGCAGTAAGAGGATTATCTGATCCTGTCCAGTCAGTTACTGTTTGCCCAGAGATTTTTGGCCCCCAACTTCCTGTGCTAACAACATCATATACCCCATTAGCTCCTTGAGCATATTCATTTTGCATATCAGGCATAACTAGTGGACTCTCAAAAGTGAAAGAACCACTATAACTAACACCTAAACCTTTTCCTTGAGTCCCTTTTTTTGTTGTGATCAAAACGACTCCAGTCATTCCTCGGCTACCATATAATGCCGCTGCTTCGGGTCCCTTGAGGATTGTCATTGTTTCTATATCATCCGGATTGATATGTTGAGCACCGTTTCCGTTATCTGTAGCGCCGTATTCATTAGTTGAGGTTGCTGTTTGATAGTTATCTATTGGAATACCATCAACCACAAAAAGTGGTTGATTTTTTCCTGGAGCACCAGTTAGAAAACCGCCACCCCCACGTATCAAAATTCCTGTAGTACCGCCAGGGCCATTTCCTGTTTTTTGAATATCCACACCTGCTACTCGTCCGCTAATATTATTCAAAAAATTTGTCTCGCGCGCAGCGACTATTTTGTCTCCTTTAATTTCTTGAGCAAAATAACCCAAAGACTTTTTATCTCTTTCAATACCAAGCGATGAAACGATAATCTCACTCATCTGAGTAGCATCTTGTAACATCGTTACATTTATCACTGACCGAGATCCAACTGCTATCTCTTGAGAGGCCATACCAATAAAGGAGAAAATTAAAGTTCCTCCCTCTTCAGGTAAACTTAGAACGAAATTCCCATCTAAATCCGTGACCGATCCCGTTGAAGTTCCTTTGAGAACTACGTTGACTCCTGGAATTCCTTGATTATCTTCATCAGTGACTGTTCCTTTAACAGTACGCTCTTGTTTCAATGTAAAAATCACCTCAGTATCATTCAAGCCCAGACGACTTACCGTGATATTATTATTGATCTGTCTGAACTTGGTTTTCGAATCTTTTGAAACTTGTAGCAAAATATCAGAAACAGCATTTTTACCTGCATCTATATTTACCACTTGTTTTAACTCGGAGGCCAAATCAGCTTTGTCAATCGCAAATCTAAAATCAGATTTTTCCTCAATCTGATTAAAAATGTCGTTAACCGTCATGTCATCAGAGTTGAGCTCTACTTTAACATTCCTCACGCTGACGTTCTTCTGAGCTCGTCCTGTGTTGGCAAGGAGCATATTTAGAAATAACGCCTGAAAAAGGAATCCATAAATTGAGTATTTTGTAATCATAGTTATGGCATTAATAAGTTTTAATTTCATATTTTTGTATTTGGTTAATTATTTTATTAACAGAACTTGAGCTACTAAATTTTCAAAAGTTGAGCTCAGATTAATTTTTGAGTCGGAAACCTTGTTTTCGGCTCTTTTTTTCGGAATTAAGGTTGTCTTTCTCACATATTTTTTTAAAAAATTATTTTTACTGTTTCTCCTTCAATTGTATATTCAAAATTTTTGGAATAGCTAATGTTTCGCATGACATTTTCCAGCGTCTCGTTATTGAATTCAGAACTAAACTGCCATACTCCTGACTTCTCAATATTCTGGACAATGATTGTCTTGCCATACCATCTTTCAAGTACTTCCACTACCTCCTCAAGGACAGCATCATCAAAATAGATGATCCCATCCTTCCAGCTCAAGACCTTCTTGGGGTCAAAGCTGGATTGAATCATTTGCCCATTGGCCTTGAAAACACTCAATGATTGTCCTGGATCTAAATAAACTTTCTGATCATCTTTATTTAACTTATCTGTCTTTTGAACCATTACTTTTCCCTGAGCTAAAGCGACTTGATGGCGATCTACAGAACTGTAAGCATTTACATTGAATTGAGTACCAATGGCGGTGACCGACATCGCTGAAGTTTTTACAATGAATTTTTTTGAAGGGTCTTTGGCCACCTCAAAATAAGCTTCTCCTGAAAGTTCAACCGATCTTGTACTTCCTGAAAAATCAGGTTTGTACTGGATGCTGCTTTGAGAGTTCAACCAAACAATGGTTCCATCTGGAAGATAAATCTGTGACTTTCTGCCCGCATCATTAGTTTTAGTGATCATCTCCATTTGGCCTGCCATCCCTTCAGCATCGTGAAACTGCTTTGAAAGATAGAGTAGAGATATAAAAGCTGCAGCCACTAGTATAGCCGCCACACGCCAGTAAGAGGGCAAATCTAACTTTTTCAAGAAGTGTTGATTGCTACTAGTATATTTGGATTTTTTACCTAAAATCGTTTTTTCAAATATTTTGTCAAAACGATCTTCACTTAACTTTACTCTCTTGAATTCTAATTTTTGAATTAATTCTTTGGCCAGTAAAAAATCTTCTTTTTTATTTGGGTTATTCTTGAGCCAAGTTTTCCAATATCGCTCTGTTTCAGGTTTGGGCTGAATGACCCAATCTCTGAAATTAAGATCCATTAATAATAATTCCAGCGAATTTTCACTTTTAAATGCCATGATTTGAATCTCGTTCCTATGTGTGTTTAAAAACTAGAGGACATTACAATCAAAAGGGCATCAGTTTTTTTTGTTTTTATTTGATTTTGCAGAAAAAAAGAGGGGGGGGGGAGAATTTATATGAAAACGAGGAGGTAGAAATTTAATAACAATTCCATAAAATAAATAATGAAAGGGCGGACTTCATATGATTCAAGGCCTTGTAAATAAGATTTCTGGCAGACCTTATGTTAGTGAATCCCATCAATTCCTTTATCTCCTCATAATTGAGGTCTTCATAATAAAGACAGTAAATAGCTTCTCTTTGGCGATTGGTTAGTAACTTAATAACCTCTTTAAGCTTTTTTTTATTGTCAGATTTTATCTGCTCATCGATGATTTTCTGTTCGGTTGAAATTTCGATTTCAAATAATCTAAATTCAGAATGCTCAAAGTTGGTGGTGTTGTCATTGACTTTTTTCTTGTACAGCAGGATTCTTCTTCTCAAACAAGTAAAAAGATAGTTTCGGACTGACGTCTGTATTATGGTCTGCTTTCTTTTCTCTCTTAATTCAATAAACATATCCTGGAGCGCATCTTCCACCAAAGACTCATTCTTTGTGAATTGACAACCGTACTGAAAGAGAGCTTCAAAATGAGTTTGGTAAATATGAGTGAAGGCAATCTCTTTGCCTTCCCTAAACAATTCCCAAAGTCGTACATCATCCAAAGAATTAATTGAATCCTGATTTAAGGACTCAAAAGCATCTTTTTGACCTAATTCAAAATCTGTATTATTGTTGTGATTTTCAGTTGATATATTTAATTCACGTCGCACCGTAGCAAGTATATTTTTTTATAATTTCCTTCAAATTAATTATAATTAAAAAATTAAACCCAAATTATGTCGATTTAATTTTTAATCTCAACTAAAATAAAAATTATTGCCATTTTTTTAATCGGGCTCAGTAACTGTATACTCATTTATTTCATCTCTCTAATTATTTTGAATTCAGAATCTTGATTCCATTTGGGCCAAATGCGGTTATTGGCCAATTCAAGGCCCATTTGATAAAAGAGATCCCCGTCTTGTTGCATGGCTCCAAATTGCCAAGTATCCCTATTGAATTCATCAGATGGCGCATGGTATCGTTGCGCGTAAAATTGATCATATTCTTTTTTAATAATTTCCTTACCCCCGTTGACTGCATCATATGATGCGAAAGCAAAAAAGGCAGGGATGCCTATTTTAGCAAAATTAAAATGATCTGATCGGAAAAATAATCCTTTATTGGGGTAGGGATCCGGATAGACGTATCGTCCTTGTCGCCTAGCAATCTTTTCAGCCAAATCATCGAGTTCGGATTGACCAAATCCCATGATAGTTAAATCCTTCATTTTCCCATACGATGCCAAGGCATCAATATTGATATTGGCAACCGATTTGGACGGCTCATAGATGGGATGATGGGCATAAAAGGCAGAACCGAGTAAGCCTTCTTCCTCAGCGGTGAGAGCTAAAAACACCAAAGTTCTTTTAACCTCTTTTTCTTTTTTAAAAGCCGCTGCCAATGCAAGAATCATGGCCGTACCACTGGCATTGTCTTGCGCCCCATTATAGATAGAATCATCATCTATGGCAATTCCAACGCCTAAATGATCCCAGTGTGCGGAGTAAATGATGACCTCTTCGGGAAATTCAGAACCCACTATTTTAGCAATCACGTTGCTAGACACGGCTCTTTTAATTGAGTTTTCTAGACCAAAAGAAATCTTAAGATCTAAATCTGTAGCTTGAAAAGTTCGAATTTTCGCGTTTTTGAACCATTGATTAAAATCCATATCGGCCTTTTTAAACAACTTTAGTGCCGCCTCACTAGAAATCCAACCTTGAATGGGACAAGTATTCATTGCAGATGAATCATCTAAGGTCAAATTTGCGCCTGAATGCTGAAGAACGGACCAAGGATAACCCGCGGCAGCTGTTTCATGAATAATAAAAATGGCAGCAGCACCTTGCCTTGCGGCTTCTTCGTATTTATAAGTCCAGCGACCATAATAAGTCATTTCTTGACCTTTAAAAAAACTCGGATCTCCGCTGTTGAAACCCGGATCATTGACGAGTACCAAAACGGTTTTTCCAGATACATCAATATCCCTATAATCATTCCAACCATATTCTGGTGCTACAATGCCAAATCCAGCAAAAACCACTTCTGAGTTTTTTAATGTTACATCCATTAAATCTTGTTCTGTTTTAGCTACAAAATCAGTTGATAAATCAAGAAAAATAGTTTCATTTTTACTGATCACTCTCATTTGTGATTCTGCTCGACTGGTAATCTCAATCATTGAAACTTCCTGTCGATAGCTTTCTCCATTTCCTGGAGATAATCCCAATAATTTAAATTGTGTTTCTAAATAATCTACAGTTTTAACTTCTCCAACCGTAAAGGGTTTGCGTCCTTGAAAGTCATCTGAGGCCAGCGCCTCCATATGTCTGGCTATGTCCAAGGTATCAATTTGGATTTTAGCTTGTGTGCGATCCTGATTGGTTTGGCATGAAACCATGATAATCAGGCATAAAATAGATAATTGCTTCATATAAGTAAATCTTATACGAATGTAACTATTATAACAAAAAATAATCTCTTTTTTTAACATAATTTCAATGTTTTGTTAGTTATATTTGTTGTTATATGATATATACTAACATAGTATTTTACTACTTTGTTACCAGTGGTAACAAGCACGTAACAAAAAAAAGAAATAAATTTTTAACCATAAGAACCACTAGAAATGAAGCTTGATGAAAAAAATAAAATATCCGTAACATTCTATTTAAAAGAGGCACCAACTCTCCTTTTTCCTCAAAAAAAAAGTGTTTATGCCTGCATTTCGTTTAAAGGAGAATCAAATAAATTTTCAACAGGACTGCACTGTAAAAACCCAAAAGAGCACTGGTTTAAAGGATGTTTTACGGGAATAGAATTTTCGGAAGAAAATGGAAAATTATCTAAAATTAAAAAAGAGATTGAAGGATACAACCATACTATGTTTCGAGATGTTAAAGAGATTAAAAATTTATATGATGGTATTGATGTTCAAGAATATCCAATCACAATACTTAAAGCGTTTGACTACGGCATAGAAATAAAAAAAAGAACGTTATCCGAGGGAACAATGGACAACTATTATGCTAGTCTTAAATCGTTCGAAAAATTTTTATTGGAATACAGTCATGACGACTTTGGAGTAGTAAAAAATCATCCACGAAAATTGAATAAACTGAGGGTTAAGGCTTTCGTTACATATCTAGAGAATCAAGGTCTAAGAAAAGGAACTATTCATAATAGAATAGTAGGTTTTGCAGCTTTATTTAATATTTATGAGCAAGATCATAGTGATATACTTGAGAATATAATACCTAATCCATTCAAAAATGTTGTTCCTAATCTATCTGCAAATGAAAGGGTTATACAAGTTGAAAAAGCTTTAGCTCGAGATTTTGATTGGAAGTATGTGGAGAAAATTGAGTATCTCAAACATGAATGTAAATCTGGTGGATCAGGATCAGGTCTCGGACAAGCAGATACGACTAAAGACGAGCAATATAGATTGGTAGCCCTGCTAATCGCTTATTCAGGATTATCATTTGTAGATTTAGGCAAACCTGATGTCCTTGAGATAACCAAGAGAATAGATGGTGAGGCTTTAATTTCTAGAAGGCAAAAAACTAAAAGTGAATATACCATTCCTATAACTCCTCCTTTAAAAAGCCTCATTGAAAAATTAAAAGACAATATGCCATGGAAACCATTTGTTTTTGATGGTATCATTAAAGATAGATCTCTGTACAAATATTATAAACAAAAATTCTACGTATACCTACAGAGGCTAGCCAAAGAAATAGAATTTGAAGAAGGCAAATTAACTTCACACAGATTTAGGCATACTTTTGGAATGAGAGCTGTGAATCATTACAAAATCGAGATTCGTTGGGTTGCAAAAATGTTAGGAGATAAAGAAGATACCGTTATCAAAAATTATACTGATTATAATACTGATACCATTATGTCTGGAGTCTTTGCGTCTATGAATGCATTTAATTCATCTGATAATAAAAGTCAGATTAATTTATAAAATAATTAAAAATATAATAAGTAATTTGACTTATTATAACATTAATAGTAGGTTTACAATTCTAATTACACCACAATGAAGGGAACAAAAACTATTAAAATTCAAAAAAACATATCATCTGAGCCTGAAATGAAAATTGACAGGGAGGAGTTTGCTCCAAATAGAAGATTAGCTGAGGTAATAACGGCATTAGACTCAAGCGAGAAGATTGTTGCTAAGATGCTTAATATTTCTGTATCAATAGTTAGTGGTCTAATCTCTAAAGAAAGAACTACTCAGATAACTATTAAATTTCTTAATCAGATAAAAGGTGCCATGCCTTTTTTAAATGATGACTTTATAGACAAAGGTAAAGGGGAGATGTTTCATCGAAAGTTGACTAAAGACGAGATTCAGAAGTTTAAAAAAACCTTTGGTCAATCGTCAAATATCAAAACTAGCGTTCACGGAGATGCCTGTGATCGAGTAACTGCCGTAAGAAAGCGAGTAAAGGAAACTCAAATGAATTTCTCACTTAAACTCGATGTAGTCAGGGCTATGGTTACTGCTATTGAAGGTCGCAGACAGAATCCTTCCTTACACTTCCTGATACAATTAAGAAGATTATATAACGTAGATATTATTTGGATATTGACAGGAGAGGGAGAAATGTTTAACTCTGACAATTCCAATCATGATGATGCCCAAGATCAAATAAAACTTCTTGACGATGAGATTGCTGCTTTGAAGAAAGAAATTGAACGAAAAAATAGAGTTATTGATAAACTTACCTAAACTTATGTTATCATCTCCCATATCGCTAGAAAGACCTTCCTCTCCTACCTTATCAATGTAAAGAAGCTCAGTGCTCCAGAAGTCAAAGAGATCACTGGTACCTCAGCAGATACGATCTACAAGCATTATGCAGGAGCTGATGTAGCGGAGATTGCGAAGAAGATGAGGGGTTAGATCGCTCTCGATCGGCAATAGATTATTACTTAAATCTCATGAGCATAAGCCTTCGGGGTTAATTATCATATAGAGCAAGTATTAGTAATGGGAAACCAACCATATACTATGGGGTAGGTAATCAATACAAAATCAAAATAGGTTTTAATCCCTGTACCAAAGACTTCACAAAACACCCCTCCTCCTACCTCCTCCGTAACTTTACAAGAAAGAAATTACATGAGATTAGATACTCTTAAATGGAACGACCACACCTTCAAACAACTAACCAAAGAGGCCAAGTTAATCTACTGTTTCCTAGAAGCACATTGCAGTACTGCTGG
>Ga0209602_1002978_pt1 | contig 13337 bp, 5 predicted proteins | sample COGITO_mtgs_1205_3_FD_184810 | JGI IMG/M metagenome (GOLD analysis project Ga0209602, IMG submission 184810) | Pelagic marine microbial communities from North Sea - COGITO_mtgs_120524 (SPAdes) (version 2) | ecosystem: Environmental > Aquatic > Marine > Epipelagic ...
GCTGTTGCGCCTGCATCGGTGTAGCCCGTTCCAGCCTCTAGGCTGACACTGACAGCACCCTCCAAACTAATCACGGGGATTGTGACGTCCTTATTGGAACTTCCACCGCAGCCTCCAAGTAAGAGTACTGTGGAGCATGAGATTATTAAAGTTGATGCTTTAGAGTGGTTCATAATTAAGTCTTATCCGTGTATTTGCGGCAGAGGTTAGCATGATTGGCCACCACATCCTACCCGAAATCGTATAACACGACACCAAGCTACTTTTAAAGTATCCATGCAGGTACAGTAACAATCTCACGTCACCTTAGCCCCTCCCGCCCCCCTAATGGACTATCAGGTACAGAATTACTCAAGGGGCGCTTTGTGTAATTCTGATGGTAGACAAAAGGGTAGACGTAAATGTGCCTTTGACAATGAACTGAAGGGCTGTCAACATCAGTAAACACAAGGTTCATTGGTGTTGCTAGCTCCTATCTGAGGCATCTAACAGGCTCTCACGGGATGCCATATTAAAGATTCTCAAGTGCTCTAGCCCCTGCAGCTCTCGATTCTTCAAGAATTGCATAGGAGCAGTAGACAAAAATAGATCGCCAAAATACACCTATCTCAAAGATGGGATTTATTATTTTTCAAGATTAGTTCCGCATGATTTAAAAGATCATTACTCAAAACCTCGTATCGTTCAGTTTCTTCGTACCTCTTCATCTGTTTATGCAAAAAGAGCCGCCACTGTCCTTTCTGCCAAACTTGATGAATATTGGTTAGGTCTTCGATTGAATCGACAGGACGTTCCTGCCGCTCATTTATTAGTTAAAGCCAATGATGCTAAGAGTTCAGATTTACCGAATATTCAGGAAGCGTTAGAAATTTACTTTTCTGTTATCGGAAAGGGTAGACAAAAACTCTTTTTTACAACTGCTATACGTTATGTTGGTTATCTTATTCAGTGCTTGGGTATTTGGCCTATTGATGAATACAGTTCTAAAGATGCAACTATTTTAAGAGAGTGGTTAGTAAATAAAGGAATAAGTAAAAGCTCTTTACGAAGAGCATTTTCAAGTATAAAAGCTGTTATTAATTTTGTAATACTTGAGCATGGATTAACATGTCAAAATCCTTTTACAAAGGTATACCTTCCCAACAATGATGACGCCAAAAAACGACACGCTATTTCAGAGATTAATCGTTTGAAAATTCAGCAACAATGCATAAAAATAGATGATGACATACGGTGGCTAGTCTCTCTAATCATGGACACTGGAATGCGTTTTTCCGAAGCTGTAGGTCTTATGTGTAGTGATATTTATCTAGATAATGAAATACCGCATCTCACAGTAAAGCCGCAGCCCCATAGACGCCTTAAAACAGCCTCTAGTCAAAGAAAAATTCCACTTACTGGAAATCATTATGGGCTGCATATCGCCTTAAAACGCAATCTATTTGTGCTTATTGCTTCCCTAGATATGCAAATGAGAATGGATGTCATGCTAACTCAGCATCAGCATCAGCATCAGCATCAGCATCAGCAGCATTAAACAAGTGGATAAAGACTGTTGGAGGCAAAGATGATGTTATTCATGGATTGCGTCATAGCTTTAGGGATCGGTTAAGAGCGTTAGAGATGCCAACAGATTTAATTGACCAGCTTGGTGGTTGGTCTATGAGATCAGTAGGGCAGGGATATGGTGATGGCTACTCACTGCATATGCTTATGAAATATATGCAGAAACTTGAGCAGTAGAACGTTAAGGTTTGTCTACTGCTTCTATGCAATTCTTGAAGAATCGAGAGCTGGCAAGGGCTAGAGCTAGAGCACTTTAGGATCTTTAATATGGCGTCCCGTAAGGCAGTCATGTCCTACTTTCAGCGCCATTAACCTTTCTGGCTAACGATAAATCATAGTCTTACAGCACCTTAGTTCACTGTCAAGAGCTCCAAATTGTCTACTATTTTGTCTACTGTCAAAAACACAAAAGCCCCCTAAACACTCCTTATCAATCCTTATCAATCTTTAAGGTAACCCAGAGGGGGAGTTTTGGAATGGTTTAGGTACGTTTAGGGGGCTGAGACTTTTGTGGGGTGTTTGGGGGGAATGTAATACCTTAGTTTTTCATAAATAAATAATTTATTCGTCTATGATTAAAAAACAATATGTTAATTTTGGAGTAATAATCATGAAACTTTTTAAAAATATTCTTACAGCATGTGTTTTAATTCTTGGTACCTCATCGAGTTACTCCTCAACAGTTATAACGTTTGATATTGGCTATCTAGATTTTATGACTTTGAATAACCAATTGCATTATAATCAACAAGGTGGTAACCATATATTTGTCAGTGGTTCGGGTGGTGGCGGAGTCCCCGGGGAAATTATCTTTAATGAACCTTTAATAGTTAACTCTTTTGAGCTCAATGCCGAGCCATGGGTCAATTACTCTTGCAGCTCTTACCCAAGTAATTATCCTATTCAAGGAGTTACAGAACAGGGCGAGATAGCATTTTCACTTAACGTTGACCTAACTGGTTATGATGACTGGGATAAGTGGTTATTAGTTGAGACTGAAAGCCTCACCGCAATCAAAAGGCTTATTTTTGGACCGAATGATCAATGCTTCCCATCGGTTGATAATTTAACTATTAACGGACCCGAGCAGATTATTAGTGTCAATAATACCCCTAAGGGCTTTAAGGGTAAAACCTCAGTATTAGAAGTGGCATACGATACTAGTGATAACAACAATCAGTTATCTGGGCTTGGTATGCGCGTTCACTTTGATAGCAGCCTGCTAAGCTTTAAAGAGATTACTGGCTTGATAGAGCATGATATTATTGCCGGTGGCGAGGGGCCGTTTAGTGACGATGTTGATTTTGATAGCGACCCACTAACCGATCAATATATGTTATTTGGTTGGGCGTCTCTCTATAATAATTGGCCAAATACTAATTTACCTACAATCTTGATGAATATTGCTTTTGACGTATCTGAAAATATTGATACTCAAGCAATTTCTAGTACCAATATAAACTTTTCTAAATCCTCATTTACTTCGCGTTATGAGTTGATTAGCGAGAGCTATGAACTTGAGATATTAAACGACACATGGGACTTTGATGACAATGGTCAAGCAGATGCCTTAACCGATGGTCTTATGATGATTAGGTATCTGTTCGGCTTAAGAGATGATTTTGTGACTAATAATGCAATAGCTAGCAATTCATCCTTTGATTCACAACAGGTTATTGCAGAAATTGAGAACTCTATGGGTATTGCTGATATAGATGCGGATGGTGGAATAAACGCTCTTACAGATGGCTTATTATTGTTGCGCTATCTATTTGAGCTTCCAAACGTTTTGCTTACCATTGGTGTCGTTGGGCAAGATGCTACTAGAACCTCAATTGATGAAATTCAGAGCTATATAGGTGCACATATGCCAGCGATATAAGCCATTTGTCAGTAACGAAAAGGCTCCTTCGGGGGCCTTTTTTGTGTAAGTTAATTTCCTTATATTCCAGTAATTTTTAATAAAAGAATGCACTACTTTATTTAAAATTAAGTGACGAACTTCTTGATGAATCTTCTAACCACCCCCTATAGAGATAGATGCTCCAATCAGACATAAAAACCTGATATTGGTCATGCCTCTTAAGGAAATGATACTTGCATTCTGTATAGAAATAACTGCCTAAATAATGGTGGGTCCCCATAAGAGGGTAATACTTTCATATTTCTACATTATGTGCCTCATAGGGGAATCAAGTTTAATCATTTTAATTAAGTAATACCTACCCCATAGGAGAGGGAAACTTAATCAGAAGCCTCATATAGGGATATATGTTTTTTATACAGAACTATATCTATAAATACACAAAGCAATTTCCTTCATCGCTAATCACAGCAACCCTTATTTTTTAGAGTTTTAATTTCTCGAAAATCAATTTAAAGGAGGTACTAATGATTTTAGTCAAAGGAGGTACTAATGATTTTAGTCATAAGAAGTTTATGGCTTTCACTGGCAACACTCTTCTAGATCCTCAGATAAACCAATTGCTAAAACACCATGATGTTGAACTTAATGAGGAGGCCTATGCTTTAAACCGAATGATTGAATGGTTATGGAGAGGGTGTATAAGAAATGGTCAAGAAATGTATGTCTTTGTTCCAAGTAAGAGAATGAGGCATCTCTTCCTTAAGTGTTTAGGTTACTCAGAAGCAGAGCTCTTCTAAACCCAAACGCCCACAAAAATCTCAGCCCCCTAAACGTACCTAAACCATTCCAAAACTCCCCCTCTGGGTTACCTTAAGGGTCCAAAAGATCATTTAAAATCTATCTTGAAGGGTCCTTAAGGATTGATAAGGAGTGTTTAGGGGGCTTTAGTGTTTTTGACGGTAGACAAAATAGTAGACAATTTGGAGCTCTTGAAAGTGAACTAAGGTGCTGTAAGACTATGATTTATCGTTAGCCAGCAAGGTTAATGGCGCTGAAAATAGGACATGACTGCCTCACGGGACGCCATTTTCAATTCATATGTAAATATTCCTTTAGCCTACAGTTCGAATTGCGCTATTCGAACGACAGCGGCATGGTTTTTTTGTACTGTAAGATTGTCATTTGGTTTGCGACCAAAAGGTCACAAAATAAGCTGTGTATTGGGTTTTAGCTATATTTTTGTACAACTAATTCCCTTAATATCACGTATAGATAATTAGAAAAAAATATTAAGAAGGGTTTCCATGTCGCGTTTTAATAATTTTGCCTTTATTGCTTTATGCTCTTTCACTTTGAGTGGACTTTCACTTAATGCGGTTGCTGGTGGTGGTCACGGAAGTCCTGATGGATATGGTGGTCTTTATACCTGGGATATGGATAGTAATGGTGAGGCTGATGCCCTTACCGATGGCTTGTTAATGTTACGTTACAGTTTTGGGCTGCGCGACGAATCTTTAACAGCGGATGCTATTTCACCCAACTCTACTATGACAGCCTCTGAAGTGGAAACACGCATAGCATTGATGTCTGTTATATCTGACATTGATGGAAACACCGAAGTTGATGCCTTAACTGATGGTCTTTTACTTCTTAGATATTTATTTGGCTTGAGAAATGACTCACTGGTAAGTGATGTTATCGGTTCTGGAGCGTCTCGCACATCATCAGTTGATGTAACTGTGTACCTTGATTCCAAAATGCCGGGTCAAACGCCTGTTGATAGCGATAATGACGGCGTGTCAGACGCGGACGACGCTTTCCCTAATGATGCAAGCGAAACCGTTGATAGTGATAATGATGGTGTTGGCGATAATTCTGACGCTTTCCCCAATGATGCCAGCGAAACTGCTGATACAGACAATGATGGTGTAGGTGATAATTCTGACGCTTTCCCCAATGATGCCAGCGAAACTGCTGACGCAGATAATGATGGTGTTGGCGATAATGCAGATGCTTTCCCTAACGATTCAAACGAAACTGAAGATCTAAATAACAATGGCATTGGTGATAATGCTGATGCCAACACCATAACAGTTCCTCTTTCTGATTACTGCGCGTCACCGCTTTTCCATCTCGGAATCGATGGTGAAATCCAAAGTAAGGTCGATTTGACTATAGAAAATGTTGGCAATAATACCGTTCAAGTATCAATTGTTAGTAGTGATTCCAGTGCGGTAGATGCGCTAATTGTCGAAGGTGGTTCAGGTGCCAGTATAGCTGATGATACAAGCGTTAGTGGCGGTACCTATGCCAAGCTTTTATCTTGGTCTAATGCTATGCCTGAGACTACAACATTGACCATTCTGTGGAGTAAGACTTCATCGGGTGGCAATTGGATTAAAAGAGATATTCTAGTTGAAACAGCGGCTACCTGTAGTGGCACTTCAGCTGGAACCGGTAATAACAACGATTCAGGTTCTGATGACGATAATACAGGTGATACTGGAACAGGTACGGATGATGACAATGGTAGCTACCAACCACCGCCCGTTATTATTGATGAAGTTAATGTTTCCTACGTTGCGCTTTCAGCTGGTGACGAGCAGCCTATGCTTGTGGGTGGCGCCGGTTCCTCTCAGCCAGCTTACGCGCTGTATGTTTTTGACTCTGATACTGTGAATGGTACCTCTAGCAATTGTAATGGTGGCTGTGCAAATGCTTGGCCTCCGTTGCTGGTAACAGATGACATGCCTTCTGGTGTTCTAGGCCTTAATTCAATTACACGTGATGATAATTCCGAGCAAGTCACCTATCAGGGTAGACCCCTGTATTTTTATGTTAATGATACTGCTATTGGCCAGTTTAACGGTGATAATGCACCGGGTTGGCATTCCGTTGTTTATCAGGAAGTTGGTGATGTGCAAATGCTTTATGGTGCTAACACAGCCCTGGAGCCATCCACATCCTTCGAAACAGCTGATGGTGTAATTGTTACCCGCCTTGCCGACCGCGGCCGTGATCGTCATGCAAAAGATTCAGGTGTTCAAGATCATTATGATCATTATCTTGCCCACTACTGGCAATATCGCACCATGCGCATTCAGCTTGAGGATTATGTGCCAGCCGGTCAAAGTCTTATTAAAGTGACATGGATTACAGAGTCTGCTTTAGGTGCTAAGGAATTCCGCGTTTGGTACTCAGGTCAGAATACTACGGGTCAGTTCTGGTTTAATCCGCAGCCAGTGGGTGCTCAAGCTAATCCTAACGAACCTGGTGTAACCTATCATGGTACAGGTGAATGGGATAATAATTTCGAGCGTGTGGGCAATGGTGATGAACACAAATATACTCTAAATATTGTCACGCGCTGGCAGCTAGGTGGCCAAATTCAAGAGCCGCTGCAGTTGGGTATGGATATGGAATTCGAGGCTAGTATGTTCCTCTTGAATCCTCCTGCCGGTTCACGTTTGAATTATTACGGTACTAGTTTTGTCTATAAAATTGGAGAACAGGGTATTCGTCCATTTGAATGGCAGCCGGGTCAACAGGATGGTACGCCTATTCCACAACGTGGGTTAAGCGGTGGTGGTACTACATTAGGTTACAACTATACCAATGAGCCAGCAGGGCGATATATGCAAATGGCGACTAATATGGCGCCAGGTAATGCAGAATCCTTTGTACTGGGCCGTCGCGTTCATCACACGAGTTTTTTAACTGGTGTTCACGGTGAACGTCACGATAATCCTGTCTGGACTGAACATCAGAATAAATCTGGAACACATTATATTAATGAGTCCTGTGCGGGTTGCCATGTTCGCAATGGTCGCGCCCTAGTGGCTGATGTCGGTGGTTCGTTGGATAAATGGGTATTCAAAGTAGGAGATGCTAGCGGCAACCCTATGAGCTCAGTTGGTAGCGTGCTTCAGCCCGCCAAAGTTGGTAATGCCACTTCAGAGGGTTCGGTAACATTAGGTCCATGGACTAATATTACTCAGGGTGAATTCGCAGGATTGCGTTCGCCTAATTATCAATTCACGAATGTTTCACCACCGCAGTTCTCAGCACGAATTGCACCCTCATTAGTGGGTATGGGGTTGCTTGAAGCAGTTGACGAAGCAAGCATACTTTCTTGGGTTGATGAGAGCGATGAAAACACTGATGGAATTTCAGGTCGTGCCTCTATGGTCGCAGACCCTGAAACCGGAGAAACACGCTTAGGCAGATTCGGCTATAAATCCGCAACTTTCAGCGTTAAACATCAGGTGGCTTCTGCGTTTAACACCGATATGGGTGTGATGACATCGATGATTCCAAACCCTGATTGTGGCAGTCAGCAAGCTAGTTGTGGCAATTCGGGTTCTGAAATCGCCGATGAGCATGTTAATAACCTAGTGAAGTACGTTTCTCTTCTTGGTGTGGGTGCCCGTCGAGACTATAACGATCAAACCGGTGAAGCTCTTTTTGAAAATATAGGCTGTGCCGGTTGTCATAGACCTTCAATGGTTACCAGTAATAGTCACCCATTAGCAGAGCTGCGTGGCCAGACTATTTATCCATATACTGACCTTTTGCTGCATGATATGGGTGAGGGCTTAGCTGATAACCTCGCTGAGGGTGATGCTAGTGGCGCTGAATGGCGTACCGCACCTTTGTGGGGGCTAGGGTTGGCTAAAAATGTTATGCTAGGTGATGCCAAAGGTAACGACCTAGTTTCAGAGGCACGTGACTATCCAGCTGATCTTAATCGAATTGGTTATCTGCATGATGGCCGTGCGCGCACCATTGACGAAGCGATTCTTTGGCATGGTGGTGAAGCACAGGCTTCAAAAGTTGCTTATGAGGGGTTGGGTGACTCTGAGCGCAATGCGGTATTGAATTTCCTAGAAAGTCTTTAGGGTAACTGCTTGAGAAATACTCAGGCTTATTATAAAAAAATAGTTCCATTATTGGAACAAGATGTAGGGATGTAATGTTACTAATAAAAGATGTGATCAACTTTTTTACTTGTCTAAAAAGCCACAGTAAAAACACTTTTTTTGTGCTTTTTGCCTCTTTTTTACTCTGTGCTAATGCCAGTGCCGAGATAGATTTTCAGTACACATTCGGTGGATCTGAACGTTTTGATGGTAATAACTTCAGAATATCTTCCGGTGCCGAACCTTGGGCGGGTTTTGCGGCAAATTTAGATAACACTGATCCTTTCACATTTCCCTATGGCGGGGCTGTTTCTTTTACAGCCTCTCTGGCCACTGGTGGATCAGCTGACCTAAGATTTAAATTTGAGAAACAAAGCCATCCCAACACTGAACCCTCTTTTTATACCAGCTGGGTTACTGTGGATAGTGTTGTTGGACGTATTTACACGGTTGAAATACCTGCTCAACCTTCTGCTAATAGCTACGAAAGCTTTTTACTCTATCTCGAGCAAAATAATACTTTTGTAATAACAGATATCGTCGTGTCTGCCAATACCGATCCTAGTTGTCAGTCTGTAAATTCAGCTACTGAAATTTTTATTGAGGCAGAATGTTACGTCTCGACTACAGGGCTTGTTCAGCTAGAAACCACCACAGATGTTGGTGGAGGAAAAAATGTCGGATATATCGAGCAATTTGATTCATTGGTTTATTCACTTGATGTCCTTCAAAGTGGAAATTATCAACTAAGCTATCGAATGGCAAGCCCTGCGGGCAGTTCAGCTGGATACGATGTGAGGGTTGATGGTCAGTTGGTTGATGTCTTTTCGGTACCAGTTACCAATGGTTGGCAGAACTGGCAAACAGTGGAAGGTCGAGTTATTTCACTAGATGCTGGAGCTCAAACGCTACAGCTTGAAGCCAATGCTGCAGGAACCAATATTAATTGGTTTTCTTTAACTCAAACAAATAGTGCCGTTGATACTCCACCCGCGGATATCGATGAAAGTAGTAACTGGCAACCCATAGATTCATCTAAATGGTTTCACCAAACTCAACTGCCTAATGGTTGGGGTTGGTATAACAGTGAACAACAGCACTATACCGATGAACTTGATAATTCATATACAAGCAACGGTACACTTAAAATTGTTGCTAAACGCGAAAATTACTCAGATCAAGGGCATACAAAGCCCTTCACATCAGCGAGATTAAATTCTAAATTTGCCTTTAAATACGGCAAAGTTGAATTTAGAGCAAAAATGCCAACCAACAATGGTGCTGGTAGTTGGCCAGCGGTATGGATGCTTAATAGAAGTGTAACTGAACCCGGAAACTACTGGGGGACTCAAGGCTTTGCAAGTACCAGTTGGCCAGCCTCTGGTGAGATTGATATCTTAGAGCACTACAGCAAAAACCACGGCTACGCCTCGAGTGCAATGCATACTACATCCAGTAATGGTGGTACTGTCAATACTAATGGACGTTGGATTTCTAATGTTTCCCAATACCATACTTACAGCATGGATTGGAATGCTGACAGAATTATTTTTAAGATTGATGGTATAGAGCATTATCGTTACGACCCATTTACCAAGAATGCTAATACATGGCCCTTTGATGATCACTTCTATCTGATATTAAATGTTGCGGTTGAAAGAGAGGAGACTACCTCTGATTCGTTTAACAATGCCACCATGGAAGTGGACTATATACGCGTTTATCACCACCAAACTGATGAGTTACTTTGGTCTGACGAATTTGGTGCCGCTGATTCAGATAACGATGGTGTAGCTGACGATTTCGATGCTTTCCCTAATGATTCCAGCGAGTCTGTAGATACTGATAACGACGGAATTGGTAATAACGCAGATACTGACGATGATGGTGATGGAGCAGCAGATACAAATGATGCCTTTCCATTAGATAACACAGAATCATTAGACACAGATCAAGATGGCATAGGTAATAATGCCGATAATGACGATGATAATGATGGCACCCTAGACGCATATGATGCGCTTCCACTTGATGCTAATGAGATTCTTGATACCGACTTAGACGGTATTGGCAATAACGCGGATACAGACGACGATGGTGATGGTGTAGCTGATACTCAGGATGCATTTCCCCTTGATAGTAATGAATCACTAGACACTGACAACGATGGTATTGGTAATAACACGGATACTGATGATGACGGTGATGGCATTTCGGACGTTGATGATACTGAGCCATTAAATCCAAATAACTATGATAATTATCAAGTTGTTGCTGTGGCCAACTCGCCAAGTGCTGCTCGTGGTCGTAGTATCACGTTGGATATTAGCTATGATGTGACTTCTAATGAAAATCAGCTGACTGGGTTAGGGCTTCGATTACATTACGATAGTACTAAATTAGAGTTCGCTGGAGTCAATAATGTTCTATCCACTGATAATATTATTAATGGTGATTCAAGTCAGCCCGATGATGATAACTATGACTCAAATTCAGCCACAGACAAGTTTGTTCCATTAGCTTGGGCTTCATTATTTGGTAACTGGCCAAATGTAGAGCTGCCCTCAACGCTATTCTCGATTACTTTTACTGTTAGTAATGATATTGCTATTAATAGTATTGAAAGTACAACTATTGGTTTCTCGAAGTCCAGCAATGCACAGGGTTATGGTTTTTCTGCATCTGATTATGAATTACAGATTATGCCGGCCACTTGGGATTTTGATTCTAATGGAACCGCTGATGCACTTACAGACGGTCTATTAATGTTGAGGCATACCTTTGGCCTTGTGGGTGAAGAGTTAACCGGTGGAGTAATTGCATCAGATTCTTCAATGTCATCCGCTGAAGTAGCAAATGCACTTAGTTCGGCCATGATGATTGCAGATATTGATGATGATGGCTCTGTTGACGCTCTAACTGATGGCTTGTTGCTATTAAGGCATCTGTTTGGTTTGCGCGAAGAGGCGCTCATAAACGGAGCGGTTTCTACCACAGCCCTAAGGTCGTCGCATTCGGATATATCAGATTATATTATGAGTTATATGCCTAATGCGGTTACTGCTGAAGATACAACAGCACCGCAAATTACATTAAATAGTGATGCCTTATACCCATTGGCATTTGATGTTACTTATATTGAGCCAGGTGCCATCGCTACTGACGATCGAGATGGAGAAATTGAGGTTACTGTTTCTGGCGCTGTGGGTAGTACCATTGGTAGCTATGATTTGACCTATACAGCCACAGATGCTGCGGGCAATTCTTCATCTGTCACTCGAACAGTGATTGTGGATGTAGCTCCAACCATGAGTAGCATTGAGCTGCTAAGCACTAATAATCCCAGCCTCAATGACGATATTATTCTTGAAATGAATGGCACTACCTTCTCTGGAAGGGTCTCTCAAAATATAGCAGTGAGTGATCTCTATGCCACTTTTACTCACGATGGTGCCACAGTGTCTGTAGCAGAGGTTGAGCAGACCACTGGTTCTACTGCTAATGATTTTACCGAGTTGGTTGAATACAAAGTCAGTAAAGCCAATGGTGTCAGTGCAACCTATACCCTTGATTTGATGAAATTTACCGGCTTACCCATCGTAAATATCCAGACGGATAATAATCTCCCCATAGAATCAAAAGACGATTACATTACTGGAACAGTTACAGTTGATGGTGGCCGTGGTTTTGATGACTTAGAAAGCACCATTATGGAAATACGGGGCAGAGGTAATTCAACTTGGGGGAACCCCAAAAAACCCTACCAAATGAAGCTGGATAGCAAGGAAAAATTCCTTGATATGCCAAAACAAAAAAAGTGGATCTTCTTAGCGGAATATTCGGATAAATCACTACTAAGAAATACCATTGCTTTTGAATTGGGATATTTAAGTACTCTCGATTGGACGCCAAAGTCCGAGTTTGCCGAGGTTTTTATCAACGGTGAATATAACGGAACCTATAATGTATCCGAGAAGGTCGAGGAAAAATCTGCGCGCGTGGATATAGGCGATGAGGGTTTCTTGCTTGAAAAAGATACCAATGTTCAAGATAGGGTAGACCCGGATGATGTTTACTTCAATACCAGCGTCTATCAAAATGATGATGTTATTGTTATTAAAGAGCCTGGCATTGACCGCATTGATCAAAACGATTTTGCCTTTGAGCAAGACCCACGGTTTATTTACATTAGGGATCATATTAATGCCTTTGAAGCGGCTCTTTTCGGTAATGATTTTGCAGATCCTGTTAATGGTTATGCAAGTTTCATTGATATAGATAGCTTTATTGATTGGTTCCTTATCAGTGAAATTATCAAAAATCAGGATGCAAGAAATTGGTCGAGTATCTATTTCACCCATATTCCGGGCGAAAAAATCAAGATGGGACCCCTGTGGGATTTTGATCTTGGTTTTGGTAACGTAGATTACTCTGATGCAAGGTATACTAATGGCTGGCATGTTCGCTATCACGCATGGATAAGTCGCTTACTAGATGACCCTGCGTTTGTATCACTGGTACAGGACAGATTTACCAATCATTATCTTGTTAATAAGCAATATATTCTCGATAAAATAGATGAGCAGGCAGAATTGTTGAAATGGTCGCAGCAAGAAAACTTTAACAAATGGCAAATTTTAGGCGTCTATGTATGGCCTAATCCCATTATTTGGAATACCTATGATGAAGAAGTGCTTTATCTAAAGACTTGGTATGAAGATCGAATGGATTGGATAGAACAAAATATAGACTCCATCTAAAGGCTATATATTTTAAAAACCTCCTTTTGGAGGTTTTTTTATGTCAGATAAAATGACTTTATTTACATACAGGGTGATATAACTTATTTCAACTCACCCAGATTTAGCTATAATTCCATAAAATTAATTGATATTTGGTATTGTTGAAACTTAACGATTAAAAAATAAGGTAACTTACATGTCTAATCACAAAGCGTTGAATATGTTTGGTCGCTCAGGCAACCC
>Ga0209602_1002981_pt1 | contig 13328 bp, 9 predicted proteins | sample COGITO_mtgs_1205_3_FD_184810 | JGI IMG/M metagenome (GOLD analysis project Ga0209602, IMG submission 184810) | Pelagic marine microbial communities from North Sea - COGITO_mtgs_120524 (SPAdes) (version 2) | ecosystem: Environmental > Aquatic > Marine > Epipelagic ...
TTATGCAACAGAATGCATATTAGATTGCAGCTAAGAGGTATTTATTTTTAACCGCGAATAAAGCGATGGATTTGCCGACGTTGTTTCTTGTTGGGTTTTTCATGTTGCGGCATGGATTGGTTTAACGCTTTGCGCTCTGCCTGTTGCTTGTCTCTATTGGCGATACTCTCATCAGTTTCACGATAAAGCTTTTGCGCCTCAGGAGCGCCTCGACGTTGATCAGAGAGAGCCACGACCTCAAGTATTTTTTCGTCATAACCCTGACGTACCGTTAAGGTTTCACCCACATCTAGCATTCGGCTGGGCTTGGGCTTTTGTCCATCAATATGAACCTTGCCATTTTCAATGGCATTTTTGGCTAGCGCTCGAGTTTTGAAGAACCGCGCTGCCCACAACCATTTGTCGATTCGTACCTTATCCATGGGGCTGACCACCTATAAGACTCATAAAGTCATCAATCATTGGGAATTGGCTAATATCTTCTCGCGGCTGGCTACTTATAGGTTGCTTAATACTAAGCAGATGCTTGATGCCATATTGATGAGCTGCGTTTAGTACAGGCTCAGAATCATCAATAAATAATGTGGTGTTGGGGTCAAAATCGAGGCTGTTTTGTAACTGGTACCAAAACTCTGGATCTTCCTTTGCCGCGCGGTAGTCATGGGAGGAAATAACTTGATCCAATAATGGCTCAATAGAACAGTGAGCAAATTTTAATTCAATACTGGGCCGGTCTGAATTTGTGATCAAAACCCGATTTTTTTGCTTTTTACCTAGGCACTCTAGAAATTCTATAACCTGTGGTCTTTCTTGAATAAGATGTTTTACTTCGGCCTGAGCCTGAATAATATTTAAACCAAATTGCCTAGACCAGTAATCAGTGCAGTACCATTCTAGTTGCCCCTGTTTTTCTGCTAAACGATTAGCAATATAAAGGGTTGTTTGTTCAATATTGCCACTCTGGATTTGGTTATACTTTTCGGGGAGATGCTGGGTCCAAAAATAATAATCAAAATGAAGGTCAAGCAATGTGCCATCCATATCTAGTAGCACGGTATCAATGCTATTCCAGTCTAGTGCTATTGACTGACTGATCAAAATAGATCCTCTGGCAGGGGTTCTTCATTGGCGGTGGGGGATGTTCCCTTCGAAGTTAGCTCGGGCACATTTTCAGTTCTAAAAAATTCGTATATCCCTTTTTGATTAGGCGCAATACGCTTACCTGTCTTAGGGTCTATTTTAATGCTGACAATGCCTGTGGGCTGAGGAAGATTACCCGAGGGTTTTTTGTCCAGTGCCACGGACATAAAATCTATCCATATTGGCAGTGCCGCAGAACCACCGTATTCATTGCGCCCCAACTGCGAGTAATCATCAAAGCCAACCCAAGTAGTTGCCACTAAATGGGGTGAGTAGCCTGAAAACCATGCATCTCTGGGGCCGTTTGTAGTTCCCGTTTTGCCACCTATATCATCGCGTTTGAGGGATTTTGCTTTTCTGCCAGTTCCTTTTTTAATCACATCCTTGAGCATGGAATCAATGAGAAAAGCTGTGGGTGCATCTATGGCGCGATCAGCGGGCTCTAGGGCTAGTGGTTCAGTATTCCTCAGGGTTTGACGTATTAACTGATAATGATCTTTATCAGCATCTGGAATGGATTCTAAGGTTAATGTATCTATTAGTTCTTCAAGTTCCTGATCGATTTTATCTGCTGAAAGTGGAGCTTTCTTATTTGTGATTTGATCGCAGGGGTTACAGGCATTTTTTGGCGCCGCTTCAAAGATAATGTTGCCGTCACGATCAATAATTTTATCCAGAATATAGGGCTCTACCAGATAACCCCCGTTGGCAAATGTGGTATAGCCACGGGCAATAGTCATAGGGGTTAAGGCATGGCTTCCCAATGCTATAGATAGGTCTGATGGCATATCGGCAGTTTCAAAGCCAAAGGCTTGTAAGCCTTGTAGCGTTGGATCGATACCCATACGTCTTAGTAGCCTAATAGATACTAGGTTGCGCGACCGATACAGTGCCTCACGAATTCTGGTGGGGCCGTAAAATTTGCCGCCATCATTTTCAGGTCGCCAAAAGTCTTCTAGCTTGCTGTCATCAAATACCACGGGCGCATCATTAATTGTAGAAGCGGGCGTAAAGCCATTTTGTAGGGCCAGGGTATAGATAAACGGCTTAAAATTTGAACCTGGTTGTCGCGCTGCCTGAGTAACTCTATTAAAACGACTATGCAGGAAGTCGAAACCACCAACCAGAGCCTTAATACCGCCATTCTTTGGAGAAACTGCGACCATTGCAGCCTGCGCCTTAGGAAGCTGAGCAAGCTGAACAAACCCGTTCCGTTTTTGGATGCGAATTAAATCACCCACTTGGAAAATATCATGGGCTGATTCTATAGGCTGAGAGCGAACACTAGCAGTTTTAAAAAGACGCAAACCCTCTAAACCATTAGCCCAGTTTAAAGGGTGAATTTGCCCTTGCTTGTCAGTGATTTGCAGATGATCATCTGCTACAAAGCTGACTATTGCCGGTTCTAAATCGCCATAGGTATTTGTTTGATCCAAGATTTCTGGCCAGAGATCAATGGCTAATGCGGTTTGTTCAACGCCGCGATAACCATGACGTAGATCATAGGCAATTAAGCCCGATTGGACCGATGAGGTAGCCTTGGCTTGCAGTTTGGTATCTATGGTAGTGATGGCCGTGTAGCCTTCGGTGTAAGCTTTGAGGCCGTATTTTTCAATGACCTGTTGGCGAACCATTTCTGCGGCATAGGCGGCATCAATTTTAGCAATTGAGCCATGGTACCTAGCTCGATCACTTTCGATGACTGCGGCACGGTATTCGGATTGTGTGATTTTTTCGAGATTGAGCATGCGTCGCAGAATCCAATTTCTTCTTTGCAACGCCCGCTCGGGTCTAGCAATCGGATTGTATTTAGAAGGCGCTTTGGGCAGTCCGGCAATCATTGCCATCTCAGCCAACGACAGTTGCTCTAGGGTTTTACCATAGTAAACCTGTGCCGCAGCACCCACACCATAGGCACGGTTGCCCATGTAAATTTTGTTGGCATACAGTGACAGTATTTCTTGTTTTGTCAGTTCGTCTTCAATCTTAAATGCCAATAAAATTTCATTAAACTTACGCGTGAACTCTTTACGCTTACTAAGGAAGAAGTTTCGCGCTACCTGCATGGTAATGGTGCTGCCACCACTTCTAATCGAACCGGTGGTTATTAACTCGACAGCCGCTCGAGCCAGTCCTGAAACTACAATGCCACCATGTTTGAAAAAGCGATCATCCTCTGCCGCTAAAAACGCATCAACCATAGCCGGTGGTATTTGGTTAAAGTTTACCGGCGTTCGTTTTTTTTCACCGAATTCGGCAATGATTTGTAAGTCTTCAGAGTAAACTTTTAGCGGAATTTGTAATTCAACCCGTTTGAGCTCGTCTACGGAGGGTAACTTAGGGCTGAGATATAAAAACAGGCATGATGCGACAATAAAAAACCCTCCCATACCGAGCGCGGTAAGGGTAAGCGCAACTTTAATGAACTTTTTATATTTTTTAAGCAAGGTCTGCGAGCGCCAAGGTTTCATCCAGTGTATTATAGAGCCTTGAGTGGCTGTTTTGTATTATTTGTTTGCGTATTTTCGATAACCTAGTTGACCCTTTTAAATATGAGCGCCAAATAAGGCGGAATCATTATTAATATTAGTTTACAAAACACGCATTTAACAGATAGCCGATAGAGCATAATGATTAAAACAGAATTAGATTATCAATGAGCGAACAACATATATTTTTAGTAGGCCCAATGGGTGTAGGTAAAACATCAGTGGGTCGGCAACTAGCTGGCTTACTGCATCGTCCCTTTGTCGATGTAGATGCAGAAATTGAGTCTCGATGCGGGGCGGACATCCAGTGGATATTCGATATGGAAGGTGAGGCAGGCTTTCGCAAAAGAGAAACTAAGGTTCTCAGTGATATTGTTGCCAGCAGTGCCAGTTCGGTTATAGCTACGGGTGGCGGTGTCGTGATGACCAAAGAAAATCGCAAGGTTCTGCAATCTAGCGGGCAGGTTATTTACCTTTCGGTCTCTAAAGAGCAGCTCTATGAGCGTATGCGAAGAGATAAATCGAGACCGCTCTTGCAGGTTGGAAATCGCGAGAAGGTGATTGATGATTTGATCGAGCTCCGTGACCCCCTGTACCGCGAAATTGCAGATGTAGTGTTCGCGGCTGAAGCTGGCTCGGCCTATCGCGTAGCCAAAGTGTTACTCGATGAGCTCTCAAAGCATTGAAAATTTTAACTACCAACGCATAATAGTTGGTCTAAATTCTATAGAGTTTTTATTCCTATGACTGAAATATCAAGTACCTCAATAGTGCCAAAAATCAATGTGGATTTAGGCGACCGTAGCTATCCAATTTTTATTGGATCAGGTCAGCTTGCGGCGGTGGGTATTTCCCGATTCATTCAGGGGAATAAAGTTCTTATTGTCACCAACACAACTGTGGCTGCGCTCTATTTGTCAAAACTGAAAGATCAGCTTTCTGATAAACAGGTCGATAGCATTATTCTAGAGGACGGCGAACAGTTTAAAAATTTAGAGACCCTAAATAGTATTTTTTCGCAACTTTTAGAAAAGAGGCATGATCGAAAAACCACATTAATAGCGCTTGGCGGTGGTGTTGTGGGAGATATTACCGGTTTTGCTGCTGCCTGTTATCAGCGTGGTGTCCCGTTCATCCAAATCCCCACGACTCTATTGTCGCAGGTGGATTCTTCGGTTGGTGGAAAGACAGCGGTTAATCACCCCATGGGTAAAAATATGATTGGCGCCTTTTATCAGCCTCAGGCAGTGATTATTGATACCGACAGCCTTGCTACCTTGCCAGAGAGAGAGTTCAGTGCAGGCATGGCTGAGGTTATTAAATATGGTTTGATATTTGATGCTGAATTTTTTACTTGGCTAGAAGACAATTCGGATGCTCTTATGCAGGGTGATCAGGAAGCACTCACCTATGCGATTGAGCGATCTTGCTTAAACAAGGCAAAGGTAGTGAGTGCCGATGAAACCGAGCAGGGTATGCGTGCGATTCTTAATTTAGGGCATACCTTTGGCCATGCAATTGAAACTTTCCAGAATTACTCGGGCTGGTTGCACGGTGAAGCGGTTGCCGCTGGAATGGTCATGGCATGTGAGTTATCAATGTTACGTGGCGCCTTAACTAAGAGCGAGTTTGATAGGGCAAAACAGTTGATTCAGCGCTGGGATTTACCGATTGCACCTCCCGTAGAAATGCGGGTTGATGATTTTGAGCAGCTTATGTATCGCGATAAGAAAGTTTTAGATGGTCAGTTACGGCTGGTTTTATTGCGATCTTTAGGGGATGCCGAAGTCACGGCTGACTTCACTTTAAGTAGCTTAAATTCTGTGCTTTCTAGTAGCTGTTCAGCATCATAATTTGCTATAATTTCACAAGTTTTTACTTCTACGTAAACTATCCTATTTCTTGAATGCGTATAAGTGTTTGTCGAAAGTGTGTCTCAAGTGTAAAATGTGCGCCTTTTTCGCCCAGAAGTGCTAAATGCTGGGCTACTAATCCACCTGTAAACTTTTCAGAGTTCAAATATGACTCAGAGCTTATGTCGGCTTGATGATTTCAAAGATAATTGCGGTTTTGGACTAATTGCTCATACCAAGGGCAAAGCAAACCACAAGTTATTACAAAATGCTATTACAGCACTAACCTGTATGACCCACCGTGGCGGTGTTGCCGCTGATGGTAAAACCGGTGACGGCTGTGGTCTTTTATTGCAGAAGCCCGATGGCTTTTTGCGCGCAAAGGTTAAGCAAGACTCGGGTAAAGAGTTGCCTGAGCGCTATGCAGTGGGCGCTATTATGCTCAATAGCGATGATGCCAAGCGCAACCATTCTAAAGCTATTATCAAGCAGGAAATGGCCGCACAGGGCCTTGAGGTCATTGCATGGCGGCTGGTACCTACGGATGATAGCTGTCTGGGCCCCATTGCAATCGAATCCCTACCGGCTTTTGAACAGGTTTTTATTGCCCCCGGTAAAATTACCGATCAAAAGATATTTGCCGCAAGACTTTACATGGCGCGCCGAAAAGCTGAGATTCAACTAGCACAGGATGATACTTTCCATATTGCTAGCTTGGGCATCGACGTTCTAAGTTATAAAGGCCTTATGATGCCAGTGGATTTGCCAAAATTTTACACTGACTTGGCTGACCCATCACTTGAGACAGCGATCTGTGTATTCCACCAGCGTTTCTCTACTAATACCATGCCGAAATGGCCCTTAGCACAGCCGTTCAGAATGCTTGCTCACAATGGTGAGATTAATACTATTGTTGGAAACAGAAACTGGTCTGTTGCAAGAACCTCAAAATATAAAACTGATCTATTACCTGATCTTAAAGAAGCAGCACCGTTGGTCAACCGCACGGGTTCTGACTCATCAAGCCTAGATAACATGCTTGAGATGTTGGTGACAGGTGGTATGGATCTGCATCTTGCTGTACGAGCATTGGTTCCACCGGCTTGGCAAAATGTTGAAGATATTGATCCTGATTTACGTGCACTTTATGACTATCTTTCTATGCACCAAGAGCCTTGGGATGGCCCAGCTGGCTTGGTAATTACCGATGGTCGATATGCAGTTTGTACTCTGGATAGAAATGGTTTGCGTCCATCACGTTGGGTGATGACCGATGATGATGTAATCACTGTAGCCTCAGAAGTGGGTGTCTATGATTACGCCCCCGAATCAGTAGTAGCTAAGGGTCGTCTAGGGCCTGGTGATATTCTTTCGATTGATACCGAGAAAGGTGAAATTAAGTTCCGTGATGAAGTTGAAACTGAACTTGCCGCTCGCAACCCCTATAAGCAATGGCTCAAAGAGGGTCATTTTTCAATTGCTTCTACCTTTGATATGGACAGCATTGATCTTGAAGGCACTCTAAGCCGCGAGCAGATTCGCACTTACATGAAAATGTTCCAAGTTTCTTTCGAAGAGAGAGATCAGGTTCTGCGTCCATTAGCTGAAGGTGGTCAAGAAGCGACTGGCTCCATGGGTGATGATACGCCGATGGCAGTTCTTTCTGCTAAGCACCGTAATCTATTCGATTACTTTAGACAGCAATTTGCTCAGGTTACCAATCCACCCATTGACCCACTGAGAGAATCTATTGTGATGTCTCTGGGTGTTGAATTGGGCCGTGAAGGCAGTATTTTTGAAGAAAAATCTGATTTGGCCTGTCGAATTGGCCTTTCAAGCCCGGTTCTTTCACCGCGTAAATATTACGCATTGAAAGCCAACAAGTTTGATGAATTCCCGGTTCAAAAATTTGATCTTAACTATGATCCTGCGACAGAAAATTTGTCAGATGCCGTAGTGCGCATCTGCTCAGAGGTTGAGCAAGCGGTTAAGTCGGGTGTATCTGTTTGTATTCTCTCAGATCATAGTATTGTTGAGCCCAAATTACCCATACATATTTTGCTTGCTGTGGGTGCTGTCCACAACCACCTAACCGTCAAAGGTTTGCGTTGTGATGCCAACATTGTAGCCAGTACTGGTTATGCAAGAGATTCCCATCAGGTGGCTACACTCATCGGTTGTGGTGCCTCTTTAGTTTATCCATACCTTAGCTACCATGTGTTATGTGACCTTATTAGTAGTGGTGAAATCACGGTTGATGTGGATACTGCGTTTAGACAGTATCGCAAAGGGATTAACAAAGGCTTATTAAAAATCTTATCAAAGATGGGTATTTCTACTATCGCATCTTATCGAGGCGCACTTCTTTTCGAAGCAGTGGGTTTGAGTGAAGAAATTATTGATCTTTGTTTCCCGGGGCTGACTAGCCGTATTCAGGGTGCAAAATTTGCCGATATTCAGCAAGATCAACTTGAACTCAGTAAGCTAGCGTGGAAATTACGCAAGCCTATCAATCAGGGTGGTCTACTCAAATATGTGCATGGTGAGGAATACCATGCTTACAACCCAGATGTAGTACAAACCATGCATAAGGCCGTTCAGAACAGCGACTATGATGCCTGGTTGAGCTACGCTGAGTTAGTTAACAAGAGGCCAACAGCGTCACTGCGTGACCTTCTCGGTCTAAAGTCTGGCGTTAAGGCGGTTGATATTTCAGAAGTTGAGCCAGTCTCTAATATTGTTAAGCGATTTGATTCGGCGGGTATGTCCTTGGGTGCACTTTCACCTGAGGCTCACGAATCACTAGCTGAAGCCATGAATGGTTTGGGTGGACGTTCAAACTCCGGTGAGGGGGGTGAAGATCCATCTCGCTATGGCACGATTAAATCATCAAAAATTAAGCAGGTTGCTTCGGGTCGCTTTGGTGTAACCCCAGCCTACCTAAGAAGTGCCGAAGTTATTCAGATCAAAGTAGCACAGGGTGCAAAACCAGGTGAAGGTGGTCAACTTCCCGGTGGTAAGGTCAACGATCTCATTGCTCGTTTACGTTACTCAGTGCCCGGTGTAACGCTAATTTCACCGCCTCCCCATCATGATATTTATTCGATTGAAGATTTAGCTCAGCTAATCTTTGATCTGAAGCAGGTTAATCCAGATGCATTGGTATCGGTTAAGCTAGTATCACGTCCCGGTGTGGGTACGATTGCAGCTGGTGTTGCCAAGGCCTATGCCGACCTTATTACTATTTCTGGTTATGACGGTGGTACAGCGGCAAGTCCAGTGAGTTCTATTCGTTATGCCGGTTCTCCATGGGAGCTTGGTTTAACAGAAACTCATCAAACACTGCGTGCCAATGATCTGCGTAATAAGGTGCGCGTGCAGGCTGACGGTGGTTTGAAAACCGGTTTAGACGTTGTTAAAGCGGCTATTTTGGGTGCTGAAAGCTTTGGTTTTGGTACAGGGCCAATGGTTGCGTTGGGTTGTAAGTATCTGCGTATCTGTCACCTCAACAACTGTGCAACTGGTGTTGCTACCCAGAATGATCGTTTGCGAAATGACCATTATCGCGGAACAGTTGCGATGGCTACCAACTTCTTTAAGTTTATGGCCATGGAAACTCGTGAATGGATGGCCTCTGTGGGTGTTCGTTCACTAGAAGAGCTTATTGGGCGAGTGGATTTACTCGAAACATTGCCCGGTACAACCACCAAGCAACAAAATCTTGATCTGGCGCCACTCATTGAAGATCGTCCAGAAATCAGTCATAAGCCACAGTTCTGTCAAGAAGCTCAGAATGATCCTTTTGATAAGGGCCTTTTAGCTGAGCAGATGGTGAAAGATATGCTACCTGCTATTGAGTCAAAAAGCGGCGGTAGTTTTGAGTACAATATAGGCAACTGCGATCGCTCTATCGGTGCGCGTTTGTCGGGTGAAATTGCTTCTCGATACGGTAACAGTGGAATGGCAGATACGCCTGTAGCGATTAAGCTAAAGGGTGTAGCGGGTCAATCACTGGGTGTATGGAATGCCGGTGGTCTAAACATTTACCTCGAAGGTGATGCCAATGACTACGTAGGTAAAGGTATGTCTGGTGGTAAGATTGTACTAAGCCCACCTAGCGCCAGTGGTTTCCAAGGCAATGCAACGCCGATTATGGGTAATACCTGTCTTTACGGTGCTACGGGCGGCTCGCTTTATGCAGCCGGTTCTGTGGGTGAACGATTCGGTGTACGAAACTCAGGTGCCCTAGCGGTAGTTGAGGGTGCAGGCGATCACTGCTGTGAATATATGACCGGTGGTATTGTCACCGTGTTGGGTTCTACTGGTTACAACTTTGGTGCTGGAATGACCGGTGGCTTTGCCTATGTATTAGATACTGACCGCAAGTTTGTTGATCGCTATAATATGGAATTGATTGATATTCAGCGCGTATCTACAGAAGCGCTAGAATCCCATCGTGGGTTCCTAAAATCAATGATTGAAGATCATGCCCGTGAAACAGGTAGTGTATGGTCACAGCATATTTTAGATAATTTTTCTGATTTTGCTTCGAAGTTTTGGTTAGTAAAGCCAAAAGCATCGAGCCTGCAAAGTCTTTTGGCACAAGCCAACGCTGTTTCTAAGTAAGCAGAAAACAAGTAGAGAATAGATATATGGCACAACCAAATAATGATTTTCAATTTCTCGATATAGAACGAGTTGATCCACCTAAGCGCGATATGGAGCGCAGGGTTGGAGAGTTTGTTGAAATTTATGATCCGTTTAATCAGACCGCTGCTGAGTCGCAGGCCCACCGTTGTCTGTCCTGCGGTAACCCGTACTGTGAATGGAAGTGCCCAGTTCATAACTATATCCCGGATTGGTTACAGCTAGTTTCTGAGGGTAATCTTCTAGAGGCGGCAGAATTAAGTCATCAGACTAATTCACTGCCAGAAGTCTGTGGCCGAGTCTGCCCGCAAGACCGTTTGTGTGAGGGTGCCTGTACCCTAAGTGATGGCTTTGGTGCGGTAACTATTGGTTCGGTGGAAAAATATATTACTGATACTGCTCTGGCTATGGGTTGGCGCCCAGATATGTCCAAAGTGGTTTGGACTGATAAAAAAGTAGCGGTTATTGGTGCAGGACCAGCTGGTATTGGTTGTGCAGATATCTTAGTTCGAAATGGTGTTAAAGCGGTTGTATTCGATCGTTACCCAGAGATTGGTGGCCTGCTTACTTTTGGTATCCCAGAATTTAAGCTGGAAAAAAATGTTATTACTACCCGCCGAGATGTTTTGGAAGGTATGGGCGTTGAATTTAGACTCAATACTGAAATCGGTAAAGACATTCTTATTGATCAGTTACTTGAAGAATATGATGCGGTATTTATGGGCATGGGTACTTACACCACAATGAAAGGCAACTTTCCAGGTGAAGACCTGCCAGGTGTCCATGAGGCGCTTAAATTCCTCGTGTCTAACGTCAATCGTAATCTAGGTTTTGAGAAATCAGCTGATGATTTTATCGACCTCAAAGGTAAGCGTGTTGTGGTTCTGGGTGGTGGTGACACTGCGATGGATTGTAACCGTACCTCGATTCGTCAGGGTGCAACCAGTGTCACCTGTGCCTACCGACGTGACGAAGAAAATATGCCCGGTTCGCGCAGAGAAGTTAAAAATGCTCGCGAAGAGGGTGTTGAATTTAGATTTAACCTTCAGCCCGTTGAAATCATGAGTAATGATGAGGGTACGGTTTCTGGTGTTAAGGTGGTTTCTACCCAAATGGGTGAGCCTGATGCAAACGGTAGACGTCGTGCGGAACTTATCCCAGGCAGTGAAGAAATTATCCCTACAGATGCGGTTTTGGTTGCCTTTGGCTTTAAGCCAAGTCCACCCAGCTGGCTAAATGACGTTAAGGTCGACACAGCCGATTGGGGTGGTGTTGTTGCACCCGAAGAGCAGACCTATGCTTTCCAGACCACCAACCCTAAAGTATTTGCTGGTGGTGATATGGTACGTGGTTCAGATTTGGTGGTAACTGCAGTATTTGAGGGTCGTCAGGCTGCTGAAGGCATTCTTGATTATCTGGATGTTTAACTGCAACTTTGACTAATTGAGTATTCGATGACAGAGCTTAAAAATGATCGCTTTCTAAGAGCGTTAATGCGTCAGCCCGTAGACCGCACGCCTATCTGGATAATGCGCCAAGCTGGGCGCTATTTGCCAGAGTACAGAGCAACAAGATCTCAGGCTGGCGACTTTATGAGTCTCTGTAAAAATACCGAGTTGGCCTGCGAAGTGACCATGCAGCCACTAGAACGCTTTGAACTTGATGCCGCTATTCTTTTCTCCGATATCCTAACTATTCCCGATGCCATGGGGCTTGGGCTGTACTTTGCTGAGGGCGAAGGTCCTAAGTTTCGCAAGCCAGTGCGCACAGAAAAAGATATTGAACAGCTAGAAGTTATCAATACCGCATCCGATTTAACCTATGTGACTGATGCCGTGTCCACTATTCGTCGAGAGCTTAATGGTCGAGTGCCCTTAATAGGTTTCTCAGGGAGTCCCTGGACCCTAGCAACCTATATGATTGAGGGTCAAAGTAGCAGAGATTTTGCCCGTGCCAAAACCATGCTTTACACCCAACCAGAACTACTACATCAATTATTAGACAAGCTCGCCTTATCAGTGATTGATTATCTTAATGCGCAAATTGCCAGTGGCGCTCAAGCGGTTCAAATATTTGATACCTGGGGTGGGGTGCTAAGCCATGCTGCTTATAGAGAGTTTTCTCTAGCCTACATGCAAAAGATTGTCGCAGGGCTAAATACTGAATCAGAGGGTCGCAAGGTCCCCGTTATTCTGTTTACTAAGGGCGGTGGTCAGTGGCTGTCTTCTATGGCTGATACGGGTTGTGACTGTCTTGGACTGGACTGGTCCACCAATATTGGTGTGGCTCGTCAAACGGTAGGGGATAGAGTAGCCTTGCAGGGCAATATGGATCCTTCGGTATTACGTGGCAGTGACCAGTCAATTAGAGCTGAAGTGGGTACTATCCTTAATTCCTTCGGTCAGGGGCCAGGTCATGTGTTTAATTTGGGTCATGGTATTACGCCAGATATAGACCCGCAAAAAGTCAAAGTACTGGTTGACGCGGTTCAGTCTCAATCTGCTATCTAGCAATATCTAAAGCCCTAAGCCTCAATAGTCTATTCTTAAATCACATTAACTAAAGGGTGATTAAGATGATAAGGCTACTGATTGTTTGTCTAATATTGGGTGTTTTGGGTGGTTGTTCTGTGATGGATGGCGTAAGGAAAAACTTTTATATGACTGATGAGGAAAAGCTGGCAGAGAAAGAGGCAAGATATGCAAAGCATAGAGCCAAATGTACAGAGCTAGGATTTAATCCTCAGAATGTTGAGCATACTAATTGCGTGCTTGGGTTAGAGCAGTCCTGGATTGAAGCTAAGGCAGTTAAAGATGCGGCAGATTCAATTTGGATTCACTCCTCATCACAGCCGATAAGACATTGCGCACCTGATTATGTGACGGGTGGATGTTTGTAAAAACCCAGTAATGGCAGTGGTTTTATTGGTAACTTGAAGCAAATGATGCGCCCACCTGTACTGGGTTGAGTGCCTCAATATGACTATCCAGTGAAACTGCATCTGGTTTGAAAAGCAAAATTACCGTTGAACCAAATTTAAAACGACCTATTTCATCACCCTTGGCAAAGCTCAGGTTTTGCTCGCTATGATCCGTTTCTCTAACGGCACCAGGGCCAGGTTTTTCCATGCCACCCCAAACCGTTTCAATACCAGCTACTAGCATGGCGCCTACCAAGATAACGCAGAATTGACCAAGCT
>Ga0209602_1003006_pt1 | contig 13274 bp, 11 predicted proteins | sample COGITO_mtgs_1205_3_FD_184810 | JGI IMG/M metagenome (GOLD analysis project Ga0209602, IMG submission 184810) | Pelagic marine microbial communities from North Sea - COGITO_mtgs_120524 (SPAdes) (version 2) | ecosystem: Environmental > Aquatic > Marine > Epipelagic ...
ACAACATAATGACGTCAAAAGAATGCTCGTACCGGGATTTGAACCCGGGTCGAAGGAATGAGAGTCCTTCATGATGGGCCACTACACTATACGAGCGTGGATAGTTTGGCCACCGTCACCCCGTATTTAGCCATCACGCTTTAGCAAGTTGTCAGGGGAAAGGGGGAAGGACAGTTTTCCATTCACTTTCAGTTTTTGTTGAAAGTGAAAAAGGGAGTGCTGCGAGACTTTCACTGATTGACTTTCAAAACACGGGTGTTTCCTCGCTTGATATACTGGTGCCGTACAGTTTGCTTCATGGACAACAACCTTGACCCACTTGAAAACCTAAGACTCGGTGATATGAAATCATCAACTGAACACTCGACGACGGCCTTATGGGCAGAGAAATCGACAACACTCTATGCTCACCCCAGCGGCAAGCTCCCATCTCGGTTTGCCGCTGTTGGGTGGCAACCTTGGCACCGACCAGGCGGATCAGGTGCATCTCTGGTGAGCACGACCGTTGCAGGACTAACCCGACGCAGCCAAATCGCCATTCGAGGTGAGGCTTAATGAGTCGAACACAACGATTGCGCCAAGAAATTTCGACCTATCTTGCGAGTGTTGGCGAAGCGAACACAACGGATATTCTCGACCACGTCAATCAACGGTTCCGCTGGGGAGCGACCATGAATCAACTCGGGAATGTTTTGGCCAGAGATCGAAGATTTGTCAAAGTCGGTTTCGATGAAGGAACCGATATTGGCGGATTCCGCATGCGTGTCTGTGTCTGGTCGATTGCCAGCGCTTAGGACAAAGGAATCAAGACCTTTGCTCCTTAGGGAGTAGCATGTCGGCAGATGTTCGGGCGTTCATTGAGTTGATGCGTCCAAAAAACATGGTGCTTGCTGCAATCACTGTACCACTTGGTGCTCTTTTTGGACTCAATGCATCGCTTACCGAACAACAGATGACTGCTGTCGTGATTCAAATCCTTTCAGTCCTTGCCTTCATGGGCGCTGGAAACGCCATGAACGATATCAAAGATGCTGCAATTGATGCACAAGCTCACCCGAACCGACCACTCCCATCGCAGCGAATCCGTCTTGCGGCTGCAAAGAAGTTCGTTATTGTCTTGTGGCTAATCAGTTTCAGTTTCATGGTGGCTGGCGTCTATCTCCTCATGGAGAATGATGCGACTTGGTGGCCCCTTGTCGCTATTTACGTCACCGCAGTAGCACTCATGCTCACCTATGATTTGGGACCAGAAACCAAAACCAAGGGACTCATCGGGAATGTTTCCATTTCGCTTATGGTTGCAGCAGTAATCTTGTACGGAGCAGCCACAATTGATTCAATCACCCGACTTTCCTTCCTCGTTGCTGGCGTGGTGTTCTTCACGAACTTAGCACGAGAAATTGTCAAAGATTGCCAAGACATGCTCGCAGATGAAGGAGAACGGTATACCCTACCAATGAAGATCGGTTTAGAGCGTGCTCGTATGTTGGCTTACGTGTTCATCATGGCGGGACTCGTGTGCTTGTACATCCCATACTGGAAGGGACCTTTCGAGTTCGGCCGGCTGGTCATGCAGACTCCTGCCATTCTGGTTCTCATTACTTTGAACGGCCCACTGTTTCAAGGTGATGATGTCATGGTATCAAGTCGTATCCGAGTGGCAATGCTGCTCGGACTCATGGGGTTCATACTTACGATGTTCGTATAATCATTCGATGCTCATGAACTCGCCCATGGCATCCCATGCGCCATCGTTGATGAAGTAAGCAAGTAATGACATTTGAGCCCACATGCGGTTTTCGGCTTGGTCAAAAGCAATCGAGTGCTTGTGGTCCATAACCCAGTCGGTAACTTCGTCGCCCCGGTGTGCAGGCAAGCAATGCATGAACTTCCATGAATCATCCATGTGCGAAACCAGTTCTTCATTCACTTGAAAACCTTCAAACGACTTGATTTTATCTTTCATGTGTTCTTCGCCCATGGAAATAAACACGTCCGTGTAAACGACATGTGCATCCGAAACTGCTTCAACAGGATCGTTGGTCTCTACCACTTGACTGCCGTTCTTTTCTGCGAGTGCTTGTGTTCGCATGACCACTTCTTCATCCGGTTCATATCCTTTTGGAATTGCGTAATGGATGTCGATACCGAGCATAGCGCAAGCCAACATCAAGTCATGTAGGACATTGTTTCCGTCACCAACCCAAGCGACTTTGAGGTGTTCCAAGTCATCGAAATTTTCCAGTACCGTCATCAGGTCTGCTGCTGCCTGGCAAGGATGATGTTTGTCAGAAAGAGCGTTGATGACTGGAACATCAGCAAATTTAGCAAGTTCAACGACATCTGCGTGGGCAAAGCATCGATAGGTCATTCCACCTAAGAAACGCGAAAGAACTTGAGAGGTATCGCCAACCGTTTCCGACTTACCAAGTTGAATGTCGTTCTTCAAGAGCGTCAAAGGATAGCCCCCGAGACGGTTGATACCAACTTCAAAGGAAACTCGTGTGCGTGTTGATGGCTTCTCGTAAATCGAACCAATGGCCAAAGTGTCGAGCGGCATGAAGTTCTGAGCGACTTCGTCGCCTTGCTTCCAAAGTCGTTTGAATTCAATCGCCCATTTCAAAATCTTCTTGAAGTCTTCTTCGACATCGTCTATTGCAAGCAGGTGTTGTGCCATGAGCCTTCCATTGAAAGGAGGCTTCTAAGTGTTATGAGTTGAAAAATTGCAATCAATTCTTTTCGTGTTCAATGTCACTGGCGAATCCGTCGCGTGCATCACTCATTCCACCGAACAATGCTTGAGCAAACGTCAAGATGTCTGCAAGGCCTTCTTCAAGTTCGGAAGAAAGAGGCGTGAGGCCGGGTGCCTGAGCGAATTCTTGCATCATTCGAAGTTGATTAATCGCGAACTCTGTTCGCTGTCCACCTGCTTCATCGTACAGTGCCATTTCCAAAATCTCAAGTCGTTCAGACCATTCAAGAATCTTCTCAAGTTCTTCCGGTTCGAGTAAGTCTGACTTTGAGAGGAAGTTCTTGGTCGGCAATCCAAGTCGGAATTCGACAATGCTGGAGAGCAACATTTGCGAAACAAAACCTGACGGTGAGCGAGAAAGCATCGGGTCAAAGAGGTAAATAATGGCGGATTGTTCACGGCCAAGGACTTCGATGAGGTGATTGCTGGCTTCACGGAATGCAAACAATTCGACTTGTCCCGGAGTATCGACAATCATGACCTCACCGGTCAATGCATGGAGTTGAGCTGCGACATCGCCAGCCTGAGCGGCCAGTAAGTCTGCGGCTAAAATCTGAGCACCGTTCGGACCCAAATCATACTCTGCCATGACTTCTGTTAACGATATTAAATCTCGAACGTCAAACTCAGCATCATAATGCACGCGTTCTGCTCCTGGATCGAGGTTGACAGCGATAGCATCGGTCTCTAAAAAGCGTGACCAGCGTTGGAATGAAGTTACCAACGAAGACTTTCCTGCACCTGCAGTTCCAACAACAAAAAGCACTGGGGGTGTGCCACTATCCATTCCGACCATGTGTAATCCTCGAAACCACCCTACATCAACATGATGGCACTGGCACACCTTTACCGACCAAACTGCGTTTTTTTTCTAAACTAAGGGGGCGAACGGTTATGTGCTCAATGAGTATGGGGGTGTTGTTGCTTGAGCAACCTATGCGGAGGAATTGAATATGAGCGAAGAAAAACCACCTATGCCACCCGGATTACCACCTATGCCTCCAATGCCTCCTGCTCCACCGGGTATGGACGCACCTCCTGCCCCTCCAATGGACGCTCCACCTGCTCCACCGGGTATGCCACCTATGCCTCCAATGCCAGAGATGGGCGCTCCGCCTGCTCCGCCTATGGACGCACCTCCTGCTCCGCCAGGTATGCCACCTATGCCTCCAATGCCAGAGATGGGTGCTCCGCCTGCTCCGCCAATGGACGCACCTCCGGCTCCACCCGGCATGCCAGCAATGCCACCTATGCCAGAAATGAGCGCACCACCAATGCCGCCTATGCCTGAGATGGGTGCACCACCTGCACCTCCAATGCCTGAAATGGATGCACCACCAATGGAAGCACCACCTGCACCTCCAATGCCTGAAATGGACGCTCCGCCAATGGACGCACCACCTGCTCCACCAGGTATGCCACCTATGCCGCCAATGCCAGAGATGGATTCTGCACCTGCAGTTGATGCCTCCGCACTTCTTGGTGGCGCCCCTCCAGCACCTCCAATGCCTGAAATGGACGCTCCGCCAATGGACGCACCTCCAGCTCCACCAGGTATGCCACCTATGCCGCCTATGCCAGAGATGGATTCTGCACCTGCCGTTGATGCCTCAGCACTCCTTGGTGGCGCCCCTCCGGCACCTCCAATGCCAGAAATGGATGCTCCACCAATGGATGCACCACCTGCTCCACCTGGTATGCCGCCAATGCCCCCTATGCCTGAAGCACCACCTGCAATGGATGGTGCTGCACTGCTCGGTGGCGCACCACCTGCACCCCCTGTGCCCGAAATGGAAACAGAACCTGCGCCTGATGCTGCCTCATTGCTTGGCGGTAGTGCAGCATTGCTTGGTTCACCTGTTGAAGAATCGACTGAAGAAGCAAAGGAGATTCCTGCTTTGCCGACCACACTTGCTGCTGACCCAGTTCTTGGCACTCCGGACAATCTTGTCGGAGAACAAGCTGGTGCTGTCATTCGAAGCAGTGCCGAAGTTGATGAAGTCCTCGGCGATAAACTCGAAGGTACCTTGCACGAGGTTGAAAAGTCGACATTGAACGCTGACGGTGAAATCGTCAAGCAGACGGTCAAAGGTTTGCTTACAGTGAACAATCCATCTGCTGAAGACCGAATCTACGACATCGATGTTTTGCTTGATCACGCTGATTCAACCGATATCGGCGGAGACCACGTTTCCGTTGATGAATTGGAAGCAGGAACGAACTACAGTATGAAATACAAGGTCTCAGGAAAGCGAATGCTGGTTCTGCGAGAGCGTCTCGATACCAATCCAGCACGTTCCCAAGAACACTCGATGTCTGTCTCTTCCGGTGATGAAGGTGGCCCTGTTGCCATGGAACTTGAAGTTGAAAACACGGCGCCTGTGGCGATCCAAGGCGTTACTGTCACACGACCTCTTCCAGACGAACTCACGTTCGAAAACACTGGAGTCGCGACCGTTGAAGGAAACGAACTCACATGGAATGTTGGGGACATGGCTGCAGGAGAAAAGCAAGTTCTCAGTGTTGAAGGAACCATCGTCGTAACCGGTACCAAAGCCATCGACGCAGGTGCAGCATCTGCGACCTACACATCCGATTCGACGCTCTCAAACTTGAATTTCCGTGAACTCGATGCATTCTGCCGAGGCTTCTCTTACATGCGTGTACGTGAAGACGAACGGCCAGACAATTGGCTTTGCCGAACCACATTTGAAAACCGTTCTTCGTTCGCAGTCGATTTGGTGAAACTCCAAGTCCGAATGAAGGGAAGCGAAGATTTGCTGTTCGACATTGGCGATGTTCGTCAAGACGTCAAACCTCATGGTAAGTGGGAAAGCGACGAGCGCTCCGTCATGGCACTCTCAAAGCCTGATTTCACCACAAACCTCGCTTATACCATATTGCCTCGTGCCTCACGAAGTACCGAAGGTTCCATCTCGTTGCAATCAAAGAAGTTCGAAGTCGTCGAAGCAGACTTGTCAAAGTCGTATTCGACCACTGGACTTCGTTCGTTCCGAAAGCAAACCGTTCACGCTACATTAACCCTAACCAACAACGGTTCGGCTGACATTAACTTGATGCGCATCACCGACGATATTCCAGGACTGTTTGAAGCTCCTGATGCCTCGAAGATTTCGATTAAGGTGAATGGAAAGGATATCGATGCTGATCAAATTAAAGCAGAAATCAACAGCGGTATTACCCTCGAAAAGAACAACCGTTCACCTGATGGTGATGGTTTCACCTACACCATTACGGTCGGAGCACGCGGTCCAGTAGGCCTCAAACCTGGAAAGAACATGACCATCGACTACGAATTGGTTGCACCCGGTCCAACTGAACACGAAGGCCTCACGGTAAGCGCACCTGCTCGAACTGAATTCAGCGCAGAACGGTACGGACCAGTTTGTACCCGAGACGCAACTGAAGCACCTTCCGTCAACATCATCCACAACCGAAGAAAGTTCGGTGCTGGTAAGATGACACAGAAAATCGGCGGAAAGGGACGGCATGAAGTCTTGATTATGTTCAACAACGAAGGCGACACTGGACTGAAAGACGTCACACTCAAGGACGTCATTCCAGAAAATTTCGAGATTAAAGACTGGCTTATCCGTGGTAACGGAGACAAGCGAGATGACTGTGAAATGACCAGTGAAGAAGGCGAAGATGGAACACATCTCGCTTGGAACATCCCGTTGGTGAACAAGGGCGAAGAAATTATGATTTCCTTCGAAATCACTGGCCCAGGAGCCATTGACGGAGAACTCGGAAACATCTTCCACGGCGTTCACTTCGGCGACGAAGACGAATCCATCGACGTCCCTGCACCTGAGAAGGAAGAAGCTGAGGAAACGACCGAAGAATCAACTGAGGAAGCAATGGAAGAACCAGCCGCTGAAGAAGCGTCTGCTGAAGAGACTGCTGCTGAAGACTCCGAAGAGGATGCTGAACCAAAGGTCTCCTGGAGAGAAGATGTCTTACTCCGAGTCATGGCCGCTGCTGGTATTGATGAAAGCAACCGTGATGCATTTGTTGCTCACGCTGCAAACTTCGATTTGGACGACAACGGTTACCTCAAGAAGGCAGAACTTGAAGCTGCAGCTGAGGCATGGAACTCTGAAGATACTGAAGAAACACCTGCTGAAGAAGCAACTGAAGAGCCGGCCGCTGAAGAAGCACCTGCTGAAGAAGCACCTGCTGAAGAAGCAACCGAAGAGCCGGCCGCTGAAGAAGCAACTGCTGAAGAAGCAACCGAAGAGCCGGCCGCTGAAGAAGCACCTGCCGAAGAAGCACCTGCTGAAGAAGCAACCGAAGAGCCGGCCGCTGAAGAAGCACCTGCCGAAGAAGCCTCTGCTGAACAAAAGGCATGCCCGATTTGCGCAGCAATGAACGATGCTGATGCAACCTCGTGTTCGGTTTGTTCGTTTACCTTCTGAACGTGAGACGCTTTACAACCGCCGAATGTTGGTGGTTTGACATGAGTTCTGTAAACGTAGTTGCAGTGTAAGCATGCACACTTAGTGAGAGCATCAATTCTGAAACATCCTTTGATAAACATCACCGACCGGCATCGGCTCATGGAATCGTCTACCGACTCCTCTCTGTTTGAAGGCCGACTGTTTTTCCGACTTGGTGAGTTTACGCACGACCATCGTAAGAAGGTCCTCGCGTTCGGAATACTCGCTTGCCTCGGTATGGCTTCATTGATTTCAATCGGTCCTGACTGGGCCGAAGGATGGGGCGAAGGTGACCTTGAATCGGTTGATGCTTTGGCCATCATGGACAATGCCTTTGTTGAATCGGGTACCAACGTCGAAAGTACGCAAGGTTTCGTTTACCTCGTACGACACGATACGCTCAATGATTCCTCGGCACTGTGGCAACAGGAAGTGATTGATGCATTGGCAGAATTTGCGGCACTTCCAGATGTAACCATCGACTATTCGTGGGACACTGCAGACGATGAGCGTGCCGAACTTACTTTTGAAGGCGAAGACGGTTTTTGGGCTCAAAACCGCGTCATCATGAACATGTCTCGTAAGGATGCAAAAGCCCTCTATGCAGACCACTATGAATCAATTGACATTGACAATCAATTCGATGCGTGGAGAACCGATGGAATGGCCATTGAATATACTTTTGACCACAGAATCGAAGAAGATCTCGTGAAGGCTGAACTTGTTTCTGGACCGCTCTCACTCATCATTCTCGCCATTGTTTTCGGTACTTTCCTCGCTGCTCTCTTGCCGGTTGGGGTGGGTATCCTCACCGTATTGTCAGCGATGGGTGTAACCATTTGGCTTTCGAACGTCACCGACGTTACGCAGTATGCAGTCAACATTATTTCTTTGATAGGTATTGGCGTTTCTATAGATTATTCGTTGTTCCTGGTGAATCGTTTTAGGGAGGAAATGGGCCGGCATGAAAACGATATTCGCACCGCCACTGCGATGAGTGTGGCAACAGCTGGAAAGGCTGTTTTCTTCAGTGGCATCACTGTTGCAATCGGGCTTATGGGCATGTTGTTCTTTGCCAACACAAGTTTACCGAGTCTGGGAATTGGTGGTACTTTAGCCGTCACCATTGCGATGATTTACTCGTTGATTGTTCTACCAGCAGTTCTGGCTATTCTCGGTCCGAGAATCAACACAGGTCGCAAACTTCCGTTCTCCTTCAAGATTGAGACCAACAACGATGGAGAAGGCGTTTGGGCAAAAATTGCAAACACCGTGATGGACCGTCCTTGGGCAGTACTCATCCCAACACTGATCATCTTGCTTGGAGCCGGCCTACCGTTTTTCCAGGCTGAGTTCTCGCTTGCCAACAGGGACGCACTTCCTCCCGATGATGAATCACGGCTTGGCCTTGACCACATCGATACCATCTGGCCAAAGAGTTCCTCAAATGCGGCACTGGTCGTTATTGATTTCGACGGAGAAGACCCATTGAACGAGACAAACTTGCGATTGATGCATCAGTGGATGGTCAAACACGTGAGTGATGAGCGCATCGATGAAGCGTTCGGATATGCTCTACCAATGGTCGGCATGAATGAATCAAGTGTGGTTCAGTTTTGGTCGACACCTGCCGAATACCTCACCCCGGAACAAAATGCATCCAGAGAGTATCTGCGTGACCAGTTTATTTCAGGCGATGTCACTTACGTCATCTATGCCATGAACGGACCGAGTACAAGCAAAGCGAGCCACGAATTTGTCGCCGACTTACGAGAAGAAAGAAATGATTTCACTTCCTCACTTCTGACCGGTGAATCCTCTTCGCTCAATGTCGCCGGATTTGCCGCCTACAGTCTTGATACGCTCTGGGCCATCCAAGATAATCTCCCGATTGCCCTTGCTTTCATCCTCATTGCAACCATCGTGTTGATTTTCATTCAGGTGCGAAGTATCATTATTCCAATCAAAGCCATTGTCATGAACATCCTCTCCATCTCAGCCTCGTTTGGTATGTTGGTCTTTGTGTTCCAATGGGGATACGGTGCTGACTTGCTCAACTTTACACCACAGCCGATAGAGGCGACGAATCCCGTCATCATGTTCTGTATCGTCTTCGGCCTGTCGATGGATTATGAGGTGTTGATGCTCTCCCGCATTCATGAAGAGTGGGAGCGAACCGGTGACAACACCCTTGCTGTCGCCAATGGATTGCAGAAGACTGGACGTCTCATCACCGGCGCTGCAGCCATCATGGTCGTTGTGTTCAGCGCCTTTGGACTTTCATCAATCATCATCTTGAAGCAAATTGGTTTCGGTTTGGCTTTGGCCATTCTACTTGACGCAACCATCGTTCGTGCACTTGTCGTTCCTGCCACCATGCGTCTCATGGGAGAGGCGAACTGGTGGTCACCTAAGTGGATGGACAAGTTCTTCCCAACCAAATCTCACCCGAGCGGTGGCGATGAGAAGCCAGAAGAAGCCGAATAGGTCAATGCTAGCAAAGAGCGAAGCATCAAGAAGGTCCTCTTCTTGAAGCAGCCATGGGAGCACACCAACCGTTCACGTTGCCTCGAACCGGTCATGTTCTTGAGAACCGCAGCGTTCTTGCTGCCATGACCAATAAGCAAAGCCACGAGGATGGAACACTCTCTCAAGAGGAGATAAAATGGCTTGTTCGACGGGCAAAAGATGGTTTTGCAATCACGACAACCGCTGCAGCAAACGTCACTGAACACGGACGTGGATGGGATGGGGAAATGGGCGTATGGGGTGACCATCAGCTGCCTGGCCTCACTGCAATGGCAACCCAACTCAAGGAAACTGGAACACTCAGTCTTGCTCAAATCTTTCACGGCGGTATGCGAGCACCGAAATCCATCAACGGCGTTCAGCCCGTGTCTGCCAGCAGAAATACCGAACCAGGTATGGACGGACTCTACACGAGAGAACTGACGCATGAAGAAGTACTGGAGATGATCCAATCGTTTACCGATGCGGCTGTCCGTTGCCAAAAGGCAGGTTTTGATGGCGTTGAATTGCACGGTGCCCACTCCTACCTCATCTGCCAATTCTTAGGCAGTGTCACCAACCGTCGCGAGGATGAATGGGGGGGCGACATCATCGGGCGAAGCAAGTTCTTGCGCGACATGATTACTTCAGTTCGAAATGCAACTGGGCCCGATTTCATCATAGCAGTCCGCATTTCACCCATCATCGAAAAGGCAGGTATCTTCCTTGATGAAAGTCTCCAACTCACAAAAATTCTCTGTAAGATGGATATTGATCTGCTGCATGTATCATGCTGGGATGTATTCCAAGGAGTTACAGGTGATGAAGACGGTCCAAGTCTGACCAAGAGATTCGCAGAAGTTGTTCCAGAGCATATTCCTCTCATTTCTACGGGTGCAGTTTGGACTTCCAAAGACGCTCAATGGCTGATGGAAGAAGGCGCTGACTTGGTCGGTGTGGCCCGAGTTGCCATTGCGCATCCGGATTGGCCCATGCACCTCGCTGATGTGGACTACTCACCGCAACGGCCACCGTTCACCGAACAACACTTGCTTGATGTCGACCTCAGCCCAGTGTTCGTTGAATACATGAAGCGTTGGAAAAACTTCGTGAGTGATGGAAATTGAGTCGAGGCATTCCTAAATCCGCGGTGTAACCGTAATTATGTCAGTCCAGATTCACTCCGAGCCGGTGATTTTCAGTTCAGGGGCTTTTTGAAGAAAGCGAGGTAAGAGCCGTCTTTGGCTTGCAGAACAGTCACCATTTCCCAACCACTTTTACCAAACTTATTCCATTCAGCATCCTTGTTCGATTGCATGTACTTCCATTTCTGCATGTACATTCGTAATACTGTACTCCTTAAACGGTTTTGGAGAGTAAAATTCAACGAAGGTGATTGGGTTTGGATTCGTTGATGCGCACGTTCCACTCTCGTTAAGTCAAATATCATTGAGAGTGGACGTGCCGAGCAATCAACAAAGGTGTTTGGAATCAGTTTTGTTGATGCGCACGGTCCACTCACGTTGTATTATGTTTCAACAAGAGTGGACGTGCCGAGGCGAGTTCTCATGTCTACAAGCCGTTTACAACAACCTCTTTCCTTTGCCACCTGCACCTCGGAATTGGGTTTGGTGTTTCATCAACTTACGCTCGCCCAATGGCTCTCGAATTACAGTCCACCCCTGAATCATATTGGGGTCGGCCTGAGTTGCTAACTCATCAATGTCGAAGTCCGTTGGGTTCGGGAATAGAATGAATTGATTCTGAGCAGTTGGGTATTTGCTTGAGGGATTTACTCCCGCTGGATATGCTAAGAATCCATTTGACGACTTGATGAGTTGCTTGACCTCCTTTTGCTTGTAAGAGTCGCCATCTCTCTTCATAGGATATTCAGCAATGTATTGGTTCACTGCATCCACAGCATCAAACCACTTGTCAAGGGCTGTCTCTCCGTCCGGATAGACATAGGAGTTCCATTGCTTGAATATCTCATAGAAGTTCGATGCCCAAGTGTGGTCTCTACCGAATGATTTACCAACCTCTCCGGGCTTTTTGAGCCGCCCTTCGGGTGTATCTCCGTAAGTGAGCATCCTCGCCCATACAGTGCGATAATTCCGACCTGCACCCTTACTGCCTGAGCCTCTCAATTCGGCTTTGGGTTTGGTGATATACCCAATGTCAATTTTCTTCTCAAGAGCGGTGCGAGACTTGCGAGATTCGCCCTTCTTTGCTTCGCCTCCCCACATCAATTGAGTGGTGATGATTGATTCATCAAGAGGATTCGGCGAACCGTAGTAGAAGGATTCCTTTAGGCTCGCAAATTGCTTACCATTCTTTCTCCAATCGTCTAAGGCGGCAGTTGCGAAGTCCAATGGGTCTCGGCTGTATCTGTCGAGGGTCTCAGCGAGAACAGCGTCATACTCTCCCGCTCGCATTCGTTTCAACAACTCTCCGAGAACAACTCTCTCCCTCGCTGAATCAAACGCTGATTCTCCGTCGCCCTCGTTGAATATGTCTCCCGACCTCGCCAAATCCCGTGAGGATTTGAAACGACCTTCGGCCTTGGTATACTTGAATTGACGGCCAACGATTGAACGGTTCACCTTCTTGATTTTCTTTGCCTTCTCCAAGGCCCGTATGAGCGGCTCTATGCGCCCTAATTGAGATTCGGTGTCTCCGGTGTCCCCCTTCGACCTTCGGAGGTAGATAGCCACCTTCTTGTTCTTCCAATCGGCGGTCATTCTTCTTCACCTCCTTTGGTAAGTTCTCGGATTTGCTGGCGGCTACCCCACAATTTGATACATGCCTTGAGAAGTTCGTCTTCTTCCTTTGTCATCGCCCTCATTCGTCTTCACCTCCTTTGGTAACTTCTCGGGCCACTCCATGAGTGGCGAGGAGGTTGAGGATAGCCTCAGCGAGTTCGTTTTGCGTCATTTTCTTCATTCATTCACCTCCTTTGCCTTGTTGAGTCGTTCGTCACGTATTGCGTTCCACTTTTTGTGCATTTGATATCCTGCATTTTGGATTCGGACATTTCTCGATGCCACTGCGTCGGTTCGCCAATCGAACGACCAAGTGTTGCCCTCGGTTTTCCGAGGCCGGTTTCCGCAAATGTGGCAGGGGGTCATCTGTAGAGGCAACTTTTTCGAAGTGGAGGTGATGTTCCACACTTGGCATCCCGTGGCCTCAAAGCCCTTTCTACGGCCTCTCGTTTCGCTTGATGGGGTGCATTGCCAAACGATGTGTTGCTTCATTAGAAATCACCTCGACGGAGGGGCGTTCTTTTGTTTAGAATATGTTCCACGTTTTCGGTTGTTTTCTGAGTCTGTCTCATCGGTAATTGAGTGAAAGTTCAGGGTATTAAATCAACTGAGTAAAACGGTATATTGGCACTTTACTCACACTTCACTCAATAATCAGCATCGCTTTTACTCAATTTTCTTAAAACCGGCTTGGCAATCCACTGATTGCACGCCGTCATTTCATCGGAAAGGGTGGATTGCTGAGCAAGACACCCTGAACGCCATTTCATAGGCATCTCGGCGTTTTATCCG
>Ga0209602_1003025_pt1 | contig 13203 bp, 10 predicted proteins | sample COGITO_mtgs_1205_3_FD_184810 | JGI IMG/M metagenome (GOLD analysis project Ga0209602, IMG submission 184810) | Pelagic marine microbial communities from North Sea - COGITO_mtgs_120524 (SPAdes) (version 2) | ecosystem: Environmental > Aquatic > Marine > Epipelagic ...
AAAAACAAAAATTATTATACTACTCAATCAATCAAAGAGTGTATTAAATCTCAGTTATTCGAAAACGAATATGAGAAAAGGAAATTAGATAAGGAATGGGAATCACTTTGGAAGTGACACCAAACCCTCACTAATAGTTCAATCACAAATTTCATTTTTCCATCGTAATTAGGGAGAGGATTCACCCACTCTCCCCAATTATTCCTCTCTATAGCATGACAAATTGTCTTAAATTTGTTAACTTTGCACCGACCTACACATTATATCAATGTTTGGATTAGTAATTGAATGAGGGTAACTAATATTTAGTTAAAATATACCCTCATAGTTAGGATTTAGTATAGAAATGGAAAAAGTTAAAAACATAGTAAACACCCATAAGAACCCCAACAAGCATAATGGGACTGTGTTGGATATACCCTCATCGTTACCCTCATCAAAAACGAATGATAAAAAAGATAACTTAACTGATAATCAATTAGTTAAGAATAAAAAAGGGAACAGAAAGAACCTATACCTAGAAAGTTATGGTTGCCAAATGAACTTTTCTGATAGTGAAATAGTAGCCTCTATTCTAGACAAAAACGGTTATAAAACCACTAGAAATTTAGAAGAATCAGACTTAATCCTACTTAATACCTGCTCAATAAGAGAGAAAGCAGAATTTACAGTCAAAAACAGGTTGAAATCTTTTAAAAAGCTAAAAAAACAAAACCCAAAACTAATAGTTGGTGTACTTGGTTGTATGGCCGAAAGGATGAAAGAATCTTTACTAGAAGAAGAAAAACTAGTTGACTTAGTGGTTGGACCTGACGCTTACCGTGATTTACCAAATCTGTTAGAAGAAGTCGAAGGAGGACAAAAAAGCGTTAATGTTTTATTATCAAGAGAAGAAACATATGCTGAAATTAGTCCAGTTAGACTTGACAGCAAAGGGGTTTCTGGATTTATTTCAATTATGAGAGGTTGTGACAATATGTGCTCATTTTGCGTTGTTCCATTCACAAGGGGAAGGGAAAGAAGCAGGAGTCCACTAACTATAGTTGCAGAGGCAAGGGAGTTGTATAGTCAAGGTTATAAGGAAGTAACTTTATTAGGACAAAATGTTGACAGCTATAGATGGAATATTAATAAAAAGGGAGAGAAAATAGATCCCAATACTTCAACCACAATTTTTTCTGAATTATTAGAAAAAGTTGCGCATGTTGCTAATGATTTAAGAGTTAGATTTTCCACATCTCACCCAAAAGACATGACTAATGAAGTAATTCATGTTATCAAAAAATACAAAAACATATGTAACTATATTCATTTACCTGTTCAATCAGGAAGTTCAAATATTTTAAAAAAAATGAATAGAGGATATACTAAAGAATGGTATCTTAACCGGATAAAAGCAATTAGAGAAATAATTCCAGACTGTGCTATTTCTACAGATATAATTACAGGTTTTTGTGGAGAAACTGACAAAGACTTTAATGAGACATTAGACCTTATGAATAAAGTTAAATTCGACTTCTCCTATATGTTCTTTTACTCTGAAAGGCCTAAAACATTAGCAGAAAGAAAATTTACAGATGATATTCCAACAGAAATTAAAAAGTCTAGACTTCAAAAAGTAATTGATCTTCAGAAAATTCATTCGATTGAAAATAATGAATCATCTATTGGTAAAATAATGGAAGTTTTAGTTGAAGGAACATCTAAAAAATCCCCCCTTGAATATAGTGGTCGAAATGACGAAAATTACAAAGTTGTTTTTCCAAAAGAAAATTCAAAAATAGGAACTTATGTTAACGTGAAAATTGAAAGATGTACTTCGGCAACATTGATTGGAAAAATAGTATAAAATGAATCTACAAACAGTAAAAAATAGATTTGGAATAATTGGTAATTCTGATGCTTTAAATAGGGCTTTAGACGTTGCTGTTCAAGTAGCCCCTACTGATATTACAGTTTTAATCACTGGAGAAAGTGGAACTGGAAAGGAAAATATGCCAAAAATTATTCATAATTACAGTTCAAGAAAACACCACGAATACATAGCTGTCAATTGCGGAGCAATCCCAGAAGGAACTATAGACTCAGAACTGTTTGGTCATGAAAAAGGTGCTTTTACAGGAGCGACAGATAATAGAAAAGGATACTTTGAGGTTGCTGACGGAGGAACTATTTTTTTAGATGAAGTCGCTGAATTACCCCTGCCAACTCAAGTTAGACTTTTGAGAGTGTTAGAAACTGGAGAATTTATTAAAGTAGGTGCTTCTAAAGTAAAAAAGACAGACGTTAGAATTATTGCAGCAACTAATGAAAATGTACAAAGTGCAATCAAAAAAGGCAAGTTTAGGGAAGATTTATTTTATAGATTAAGTACTGTTCCTATTTTTTTAGAACCTTTAAGAGAAAGGAAAGATGATATTCATTTATTATTCAGGAAATTTTCATCTGATTTTGCTGAAAAATATCGAATGCCTGGAATTAGGCTAGATCAAGAAGCAGTTAAAATTTTAGAAAAATATTTATGGCCTGGAAATATTAGACAGCTTAAAAATGTTGCAGAACAAATATCGGTTATTGAAAAATCTAGATCTGTAAATAAACTAATTTTAAGTAAATACTTGCCCGATATTGATTCTGACAGAAACCTTCCAATGGTCATCGATGGAAAAAAAGAAAGTGACCATTTTTCAGAAAGAGATATACTATATAAAGTTCTTTTTGAAATGAAGCAAGATGTAATAGAAATGAAAAGAGTTATTGTTGATTTACTGAATAATAATAATCTTTCAAATAATGAAAAAACTGCGTTAATTACTAAATTAAGTTCAGTTTCTAATGATGAAAAACAAAGCTTTCAAAGTGAGGTTGGTCAAACTATAGATTACAACGAAAAAGTTGAAAATAGTGAATCACCATCTTACAATATATCATTTCAAGAAAGCGTTGAAATTGAAGAATCGTTATCTCTTGAAGAAAGAGAAAAAGAACTTATACAAAAGGCATTAAAAAAACATAACGGAAGAAGAAAAAATGCTGCTAAAGAACTGGGTATTTCTGAAAGGACATTATATAGAAAAATCAAAGAATTTGAAATTCTAAAATAAATGAATCAACTGAAAATTATATTACTAAGTTTATTATTAACAACATGTTCCTTTCCTCAATTTAGTTTTAAGTCTGGTGGATCTGAAACTAAAGAGATTGATGCTGAAACAGTACAAGTAAATTATTTTGACAATAAAAGTGCAATTGGAGGACCTTTTCTTGGAGCATCATTTACAGAAAGTCTTAGAGATATAATGCAGGCTCAAACCAAGCTAAATTTGGTAGCTAAGAATGGGGATTTACAAATATCTGGGATTATTAAAAATTATCTAATCTCTCCTGTTAATATACAGGCAGGGAGTGAGAGTGCTGCTCAAAACAGACTTAAAATGTCAGTTTCTGTAGATACCTATTATAAAAAAAACGATTCTATTGGTCTTAATAAAAGTTTGTTTAGCGCATTTGTTGATTATAATGCGTCATCTGACTTCACTACTGTTGAAGAAGAATTGGTAGAAAATTTAAACTATCAAATTACTCAAGATATTTTTGATAAGGTTTTTGGTGGAGAATGGTAGAAAATTCTTTAAAAAATATCAGCGAGGTAATTATTTCACCTAAAAAAGTATCTGAAAAAGATCTTAGAAATATTTTTGATTTAACTTTAAAGTATTCCTTTTCTGGTATTTGTTTTCTTTTTTTAGCAAGAGTTTTAAATTCTCAAAAAAGAATAGGGTTTGAACAAGTACTAAACAGCACAGCTCTAAGAATTGCTAACAGGTCATTACTTTATGATTGTATCCATAATGAGAAGAAGTTAAAAACTAATCTTAAAGTTGAAGTTGAAGATAATATTTCTATTGAGAAAAATATTGATTTAAATGAATTAGAAAAAAATATATATGGAAGTTTAATTCAAAATCAATTAATAAATGAACTAGAAGAACAAGTTGACAACGAAAAAGAAGAAAATGAAGAAAAAAATAGTTACCTAAATGAAAATAAAAAAATGCCATTTGAAAAATGGCTTTCTGGAACTGAAACTTTTAAATACGAAGAAAAAGAAAGGCATATTGATACAATAATTAGAAATTTAAATGAAAGAAAAATTTCAAATGAGAAAAAGAATTTTTATTCGTCCTCTGTTGCTGCTAAAAAAAGCATCAAAGAAAATAATGAGATGAATACTGAAACACTTGCTGAAATTTATTTAAAACAAGGAAACTATCCTAGAGCAATTGAAATCTATGAGCATTTGATGTTGTCTAATCCAGAAAAAAAACTTTTCTTTGCAAGCCGAATAAATTTTATTAAACTGAAAACTCAATTATAACATGGCTACTTTATTAATGATTTTATCTACTATTGTTGCAATTTTGTTAATTGCTATAGTTCTGTTACAAAATTCCAAAGGAGGAGGGCTTGACTCTTCATTTGGTAATGTCAATCAACTTGGCGGTGTAGCACAATCAACAGAGACAATTGAAAAAGCGACATGGACATTAGCTGCGGTAATGGGTTTCTTGAGCTTACTTGCTGCGTTCAATTTTGGAAATGGTGAAAATGAAATTTCAACAGAAATTGATAAAAATGAAGGAATAAGTTTACCCTCAAGTACAGATCCTATAAACTTGCCTAATGATATGACCAAGTAAATAATGTCATGATGTCATTTTAATTTTTTCCTTAGGTCAAATTGTCAATGATTATATTTTAAAATTCTTATGGCACAAAATGTGTACATAAATAACCATTAAACTTAAAAAGATAAATAATGTCTATAAATGTAAAACCACTAGCTGATAGAGTAATTATTGAACCTTCACCTGCAGAAGAAAAAACTACAGGAGGAATTATAATACCTGACACAGCTAAAGAAAAACCAAAAAAAGGTAAAGTAATTGCTGCTGGAAGCGGAAAAAAAGATGAGCCTGTTACAGTCAAAGAAGGTGATACTGTACTTTATGGTCAGTACAGTGGAACTGAAATAAAAATTGATGGAAACGATTATCTTATTATGAGAGAAAGTGACATTTTTGCAATTGTTAAATAAATTAAAAAATATAAAATGGCTAAAGAAATAGTTTTTGACGTAGAAGCAAGAGATAAACTTAAAAAAGGTGTTGATGCACTTGCTAATGCAGTAAAGGCAACGTTAGGTCCCAAAGGAAGGAATGTTGTAATAGATAAGAAATTTGGTGCTCCACAAATTACTAAAGATGGTGTAACTGTGGCAAAGGAGATAGAACTTAAAGATCCAGTTGAAAATATGGGTGCTCAAATGGTAAAAGAAGTTGCATCAAAAACCAACGATATTGCTGGTGACGGAACTACAACTGCAACTGTTTTAGCGCAGGGTATTATAAACGCCGGGCTTAAGAATGTTGCAGCAGGTGCCAACCCAATGGATCTCAAAAGAGGAATTGATAAGGCTGTAAAAACAGTTGTTGCTGAACTTAGAAAGTTATCGAAAGATGTAGGTTCAGACAACGATAAAATTAAACAAGTTGCGTCAATTTCTGCAAATAATGATGAATCTATAGGTGCTCTTATTGCGGAAGCTATGAAGGTTGTCGGAAAAGATGGTGTAATAACTGTTGAGGAAGCTAAAGGAACAGAAACTGATGTAAAAACAGTTGAAGGTATGCAGTTTGACAGAGGATATCTATCCCCTTATTTTGTTACTAATCCAGAAAAAATGATTGCTGATTTAGAAAATCCATACATTTTAATTTACGACAAAAAAATATCTAATATGAAGGATTTACTTCCAGTATTAGAGCCTGTAGCACAAACTGGAAAACCGTTACTAGTAATTGCTGAAGATGTTGATGGAGAAGCACTTGCAACCTTAGTTGTGAATAAAATAAGAGGTTCTTTAAAAATTGCAGCTGTAAAAGCTCCTGGTTTTGGCGATAGAAGAAAAGCTATGCTGGAAGATATTGCGATTTTAACTGGCGGAACATTAATTTCTGAGGAAAGAGGATTCAAAATGGAAAATACTACATTAGATATGCTTGGAACTTGTGAAAAAGTAGAAATAGATAAAGACAATACAACGTTGGTAAACGGTGCAGGAAATAAGAAAGATATTTTAGCAAGAACAAATCAAATTAAAGCTCAAATAGAAACTACTTCATCCGATTATGACAAGGAAAAGCTTCAAGAAAGATTAGCTAAATTAGCTGGTGGTGTAGCTGTACTTTATGTAGGTGCTGCAACCGAAGTTGAGATGAAAGAGAAAAAAGATAGAGTTGACGATGCTCTTGCAGCTACAAGAGCCGCAGTAGAAGAAGGTATAATTCCTGGCGGTGGAGTTGCATATATTAGAGCAGCATCGTCTTTGGACGAAAATAGTGGTTTAAATGAGGATGAATGTACTGGAATTAAAATTGTTAAAAGAGCTATAGAAGATCCTTTGAGAACAATAGTAGAAAACTCTGGTGGTGAAGGTGCAGTAATTGTTCAAAAAGTAAAAGAAGGAAAAGGCGATTATGGATACAATGCAAGGACAGATAAGTATGAATCATTACTTAAAGCTGGTGTTATTGACCCAACAAAAGTCTCTAGAATAGCATTAGAAAATGCTGCTTCAATTGCAGCAATGATGTTGACTACTGAATGTGTCATTTCAGATGAGCCAGAAGATGAAGCTCCAATGCCTCCAATGGGTGGAGGAATGCCTGGAGGAATGCCTGGAATGATGTAAAATTTAATATTAAATTATAGTTATAAAAGTCCATAGTAAAATATGGACTTTTTTTATGTTGATTTTTTGATTATCTGATCAACTACTATAGGGTCAAGCAAAGTTGATGTATCTCCTAAATTTGAGGTTTCTCCTTCGGCAATTTTTCTCAATATTCTTCTCATTATTTTACCCGACCTAGTTTTAGGAAGTCCTGTGACAAATTGTATTTTATCTGGTTTAGCAATTGAACCAATTTCCTTTACAACAGTCTCTAAAACCTGCATTCTAAGTTCATCTTCAGAAGTTGAGTTCTTTTCTAAAATTATATAAGCATAAATACCTTGCCCTTTGATTTTATGAGGATACCCGACTACAGCGCTTTCAATTACTAAAGGATGCTCATTAATTCCATTTTCTACTTCTGCCGTTCCCATTCTGTGACCAGAAACATTAATAACGTCATCAACTCTACCAGTAATTCTATAAAAACCATCATTATCTCTTTTACAGCCGTCGCCTGTAAAATATTTTCCAGGATAAATTGAAAAATACACATTTTTACACCTTTTATGATCTCCATAAATAGTTCTTATCATACTAGGCCAAGGAAATTTTATACATAAATTGCCCTCAACCCCATTTCCGGAAATTTCATCACCATTTTTATCTACTAAACACGGCTGAATACCTGGAAGAGGAAGCGTTGCATAAGTAGGTTTTGTCTTTGTTATATGAGAAAGTGGTGAAATTAAAATCCCACCTGTTTCTGTTTGCCACCACGTATCTACGATTGAACAATTTTCATTGCCAATATTTTTATTGTACCAGTACCAAGCTTCTTCATTAATAGGCTCCCCTACACTACCAAGTGTCTTTAAAGAACTTAAATTATACTTTTCAGGATAACTTGTTCCATAAGCTTGTAATGCTCTAATTGCAGTTGGAGCAGTATAAAAGATATTCACTTGATACTTTTCACATATTTCCCAAAAACGACCTGGATCAGGAAAAGTAGGCACACCTTCAAACATTACAGAGGTTGATCCAGAAAGCAAAGGACCATAGACAATGTAAGTATGTCCAGTAATCCAGCCAATATCAGCAGTACACCAATATATATCGTTTTCATTGTATTGAAATACATTTCTAAAACTGTATTCAGCGTAAACCATATATCCCCCACAATTATGTTGGACTCCTTTGGGCTTACCAGTAGATCCCGACGTATATAATATAAATAATGGATCTTCAGAATCCATTTCAGTGGCAGTAAGAAAATCACTTACTTTTAAAACTTCATCATGCCACCAAAAATCTCTTTTTGATTTCATAGAAATTTCTTCGCCGGTTCTTTTAAATACAATACAACTTTCAATGGTTTTGCAAAAACCTAAAGCTAGATCAACGATTTCTTTTAAACAAATTTGCTTATTTCCTCTATAAGAACCGTCAGTTGTAATCAAAATATTACATGAAGAGTCATTGATTCTATCGGCAAGTGATTTAGCAGAGAAACCTGCAAATACAACAGAATGGATTGCCCCAATTCTGGCACATGCTAAAGTAGCAATTGTTAGCTCTGGAATCATAGGCATATACAAGCAGATTCTATCCCCTTTCTTTGCACCATGATTTAATAATACGTTTGCAAATTCACATACCTTTTTGTGCAATTCTGAGTAAGTGATTTTAACCGAAGAATCATTTGAGTCATTAGGTTCCCAAAGGATTGCAACTTTATCACCATTATATTTCAAATGTCTGTCTAAACAATTTTCTGAAATATTTAATTTTCCACCAATAAACCATTCTATAATAGGTGACTCGAAGTCCCAATTTAAAACCTTATTCCATTTTGATTTCCACTGAAAAGTTGAAGCTTTTTCGGCCCAAAAAAGTTCAGGATTATCTAGGCTTTTTTTGTATTCATTTTTATATTCTGAAAAACTATCAATTTTTTTCATGTTATTTTTTAAATCAAAATAAGAAAAATATTTAATACAATTAATTTAAGAATGTCCATCTAAGACCAAATTTAAAAAGTCTATCTGGAGATGGGAAATGTAATGCTGAAAAATAGTTATAACCCATTAATCCTGAATTTAAATGGGATAACATAAAAAAGATAGTAACAGTCTTAATACTAGTTTTTGCTATAAAATCTACCATGACATAAGCAGGCTGAGATTTCTGATTGCTAATTGTAAATTGATTTAATTCAGATGAATAAGTGGGCAAAAAATAACTGCTAAAAAATTTAGCGTTAAGTCCCAAATCTAATTTTAAATTACCAATACTATTTCCTAAAATATAGTTAAACTTAAATTGTCCCACCCACTCTGGCAACTGAAAAATATTTGCACCACCCTGATATTGATAAATGATTTCAGAGAACAAACTGTATTTCTTCTTAGAAATAGTATGGTTTAAAGACGTTTGAATAACCTGAGAAGAAGAATTAAATTGTTCTGGAATTGAATAATTAACTAAATAAATTGGTTTGTCAATCTTGCTAAGTTGTGCTTTTAGTGAAAGCGCATTAGAGGATATTTCGGCTGATGCATTCCAAAACATAATATCATCAAAGTTATTATTGTTCCATATATGATGATTACTTCTATAATTATTTATTTCAAATACTGGTTTAAATCTGTTAAAATCAGCTAAGAGTTTTAATTCCTTGTTTTTAAGAATCTTTTTATTGTATAAAAAATTAAAAGCAGAATTATTTTTTTTGTAACCATATGGAAAATAGACTAACCCTAGGTTTAAAGAACTTTTGGGAGTTATTTTGGAATAATTTAAATTTAAAGATTGGTTAGTCAATAAAGTATCAATAGTATGATTTTTTTGGAATATAAATTCTGATCTCCAACCTGTAGTAAGAGAATGATAAGTTGAGTCCTCATTGTAAGTAAAAATATAATTGATAGTTGAAGATATATTCTCAATTATCAAAGAGTCGTAGGTGACTTCGGAGCTATCAAAATTGTATAGAAATAATTCTGAGTTTAAACTGTCGAAATAAAGCCTAGAACTTCTTTGTATGGAATTATTAAAAAGAATTTTATTAGTTGTTTTTGGAATCAGAGAGTCTATGTCTTTATTTTTAAAAGTCCAGCTTTGATTTAGAAATAATTTTAAAAACTTGTTAGTAGAATAAGAATCTTGCATATTTACGTTTAAAACTTTTCTGTTACTTTCAAAAGAATTTGGATGAGTAAATAAAGAATCATTACTTAGCCCTCCATTTAATTGATTATATATCTTATGCCTTTTAATACCAAAAAATAATTTATAAGTCGAATCTGCTTTTTGATTCATGTAATGTATCTGTAAAAAATTATTATTTGTTGATTGATTAAGGTAATAACCTTCATGAGTCCTTTTTAGAAATGAAATCGCGTAATATGATTTATTGGAGATCGATTGATTATGATATAATGCTAAGTTTTGTTCTAATTCTGGACCTAAGATATATTGCGCATCTACAGTTGGAACTTTATTTTTAATAATAGGCATGTTTGGCATTTCATTATAAAACATAAAATGACTGTCGTAAATAGAGAATAAATTTTTGTTGAATTTTAAAGACCTTACCCTACTTCCTGGACCTCCAAAAGATAAATTATAAATATTAGAGTCTTCAAGTAAGGATAGTTGATTCCATACAGTTGGTCGAAAAATAGAGTCATTAATACAATAAAAAGTACCAAAAATAGAAATAAAGAAAATTGTGATACATTTTTTCATATTTAGTGAAAATAAAAAAAAAGGTCATTACTATTAAGAAATGACCTTTAAAGCGTAAAGAAAAATTCTAAGCCTGAGTTGTTGGACCACCAAAATTCAATGGAATTGTGGAAATCTGATCTGACTCTTTTATCTTTCCATGTGATTTTTCATACTTAGATAAATTATCAGAAAGTGCACGATGTAGTTTTTTTGCATGCTCAGGGGTCATTACAATTCTTGATTTAACTTTTCCCTTTGGTACACCTGGCATTATTCTTATATAATCAACTATGAATTCAGATGAAGAATGAGTAATAATAGCTAAATTAGAATAAATCCCTTCTGCAATTTCTTCAGAAAGTTCAATGTTTATTCCTTGTGGTTTTTTTTCTTCTGACATATATCAACCCTCAATTTTATCTTCTACAATTTCTTCTTCTTTATTAGTCATTCTATTTAAATCATCTACAGAACCTACTAATAAATCTCTAAATTTTTTCATTCCAGTACCAGCAGGTATTCTATGTCCAACAATAACATTTTCTTTTAGTCCAAGCATGTGATCAACTTTTCCACTAACCGCTGCTTGATTTAAAACCTTTGTTGTTTCTTGAAATGAGGCAGCTGAGATAAAACTATCTGTATGTAATGAAGCTTTAGTTATACCCTGTAATAATGGTTCAGCAGTAGCAGTTAAAGCATCTCTAGACTCAACTAGTTTTAAATCATTTCTCTTAAGTGCTGAATTCTCATCTCTTAATCTTCTTGCTGAAACAATTTGACCAGCTTTTAACTCCTTAGATTCTCCTGGATCGGATATTACTTTTTTGCCAAAAATCTTATCATTCTCTAGCATGAACTCCCACTTATTTACTGCAGTATTCTCCAAAAATTTAGTATCGCCGGCTTCATTAATTTGAACTTTCTTCATCATTTGTCTAACAATAACTTCAAAATGCTTATCATTAATTTTCACGCCCTGTAATCTATAGACTTCTTGAATTTCATTAACAATATATTCTTGAACAGCTGTAGGGCCCTTAATTGATAGAATATCTTTAGGAGTTATAGCGCCATCAGAAAGGGTTTGTCCAGCCTTTACAAAATCATTTTCCTGAACTAAAATATGTCTAGAAAGTGGTATTAAATATTTTTTAATCTCTCCTGTTCTAGCTTCAATGATAACTTCTCTATTACCTCGCTTTATTCTGCCATAAGATGCAACACCATCAATTTCTGAAACCACTGCTGGATTTGAAGGGTTTCTAGCCTCAAACATTTCAGTAACTCTAGGAAGACCCCCCGTAATATCACCAGATTTCCCAGATTTTCTTGGGATTTTGACCATTATATTACCTGATTTAATTTTATCCCCATCTTTAACAATAATGTGAGCATCAACTGGAAGATTGTAAGATTTAAGTTCATTTCCAGTTTTATCTAAAACGGAAATTGTTGGAATCATTTTCTTATCTCTATTTTCTTTAATTACAATTTCCGTAAAACCAGTTTGTTCATCAACCTCTTCTCTGTAAGTTACCCCTTCAAATAAATTATTGAATTTTAAAGATCCATCGAATTCTGAAATAATTACTGCATTATAAGGATCCCACTTACAAATAACATCCCCTTTTTTAAGTTTGTCTTTATCAGAAACTAATATTTTAGACCCGTAAGGAATATTAGCAGTCATAGATATATTTTTTGACTTATCAATAATCTTTAAATCTCCAGCTCTTCCAATAACAATATTTTCAATTTCACCATCATCACTAATTCGTTCTATTGTTCTAAGCTCTTCAATCTCGATAACACCGTCTGTTTTAGCTGAAATTGAAGCTTGATCTGCAATATTTGAAGCAGTACCTCCAACGTGAAATGTTCTTAGCGTTAATTGAGTACCAGGTTCTCCAATAGACTGAGCTGCAATTACACCAACAGCTTCACCTTTTTGAACCATTTTACCAGTAGCAAGATTTCTGCCATAGCATTTTATACAAACACCTCTTGTTAGTTCACAAGTTAAAACAGATCTAATCTCTACTTCGTCAATTCCAGCATCTTCAATCTCTTTAGCAAGATCTTCATTAATCTCTTCTCCTTCAGAAGCTATAATTTCTAAAGAAGTTGGATGAACAATATCAAATAATGCTACTCTTCCAAGAATTCTGTCATATAAATTTTCAACTATTTCATCACTCTTTTTAAGTGCGCTAATTGTTAAACCTCTAAGCGTACCACAATCGGGATGATTTATTACAACATCTTGAGCAACATCAACTAATCTTCTAGTTAAATAACCTGCATCAGCAGTTTTAAGAGCTGTGTCGGCTAATCCTTTTCTAGCTCCGTGAGTAGAAATAAAATATTCTAGAATTGATAGGCCTTCCTTAAAGTTAGATAAAATTGGGTTTTCAATAATATCTTGACCTCCAGTTGCTCCAGACTTTTGCGGTTTCGCCATTAATCCTCTCATTCCAGATAATTGACGAATTTGTTCTTTAGATCCCCTAGCACCGGAATCCATCATCATATAAATAGAGTTAAATCCTTGTTGATCGGCTTTTAACTTTTCCATTAGAGTATTAGTTAATCTTGAGTTAGTGTGAGTCCATATATCAATGATCTGGTTGTACCTTTCATTGTTGGTTATTAGACCCATGTTGTAATTCATTTTAACTTCATCAACTTCCTTTCTAGCTTTTTCTATAAGAATATCTTTTTCTTTTGGA
>Ga0209602_1003037_pt1 | contig 13161 bp, 22 predicted proteins | sample COGITO_mtgs_1205_3_FD_184810 | JGI IMG/M metagenome (GOLD analysis project Ga0209602, IMG submission 184810) | Pelagic marine microbial communities from North Sea - COGITO_mtgs_120524 (SPAdes) (version 2) | ecosystem: Environmental > Aquatic > Marine > Epipelagic ...
ATCGTTGAACACAAAGGGTTCATTGAGAACACAGAGTGTTCTAAAATCAACATATTTAGAACACATGGTGTACTAAGGTGTTTCTTAAAAATCTGATTATCAGTAGGGTTACGTTAGGGTTCGAGTCACTCCCTATTTTTAAAAATATAATGTAATTGTATATAAATCAGTAGGTTATACTGATTTTTGAAAAGAGAAGAAATACCTTGAAGTTGACCTGAAATATTATCATTTAAGTAAGAAACCTCAAATTTTAGTTCATCAATTGAAGAAAGGATTTGGTCACTCATCATTTCAATTGTATTAGTCAAATTATCAATTTTTGAATTTAAATCAATTAAATTTTGATTTATTGAACTCAATGAATTAATAACATCATTTTGATATTGAGAATTAAAAATTCTAAGTTTATCAAACTTCTCATAAATCTCATAAAACCTAATTCTATCATTGTAAATTACTGAACGAATCATTTCAATTAAACCAAAAATAATAGTGGAATTCAATGAAATAAATTTATTATGAGATTCTGTAATTTTTTCTATTTCTCCAAGGGTCAAAAATTCGTTCCCATTTACTTTCCTTTTAATATCCATACATAATCTAATGTTCATCGACCAGATTACAAGAATAATTGAATTAAAAAACGAAATAGTTGAAACCTCTAATAAACACAATTCAAAAATCATTAAAAAAGAAATTTATTCTAAAGAAATAAAAGATTTGAAAATGGTTAAGAAATACTTTATTTGGGGGACAAACTCATCTTCAGATGATTACCCTAAATTTGTTTTTTATAAAATAGATTATTCACCTTCAAGAGGGGATAAACTTCGTAGAGAAATTAAGGTGTCAAATAGCCAAACACAAATAAAAAAGATTTTTTCTGATCAAATTAAAACAGATATAAAAAAGGGTTGGAAGTTGATAAAAAATTAGATTGATTTTATATTTATAAGAACGATTGCGCTGATAACATTAATTAAATTAAATTAAAAAAAGATATAATTTCACCAATAAGTTTTGAAAGAAATAGCATGAACGGAATAAAGATTATTGTTTTAAAAATAATCCATCTAAAATGAAGTTTTTTATGAAACAAATACATTTCTATATTTTCTAAAAAATGTCCTTCAGCTTCTTTCATCTTTGTTTTAAATGAAATAAGAAAGTTTTCAGGTAATACTACTTTTGGTTTCTCTCTGTAAACATTTTTCCTTATTGCATCATTTCTAAATCTTCCGTTAATTTTAAACAAATCATTACCCTCATCTTCTTGTATTAATGTTTTTCCTTTATTTATTTCTTCTAATTCTTTTATACTGTAATCTTGTTTATAAATTATGTCATAATCAAAGAAAAAATTATCAGATATATTTGCTTCCCTTTCATTACTGGTAACTTTACCCAAAATAATATGGCTTAATTCATTATAAGCAAACATTGCTCCTCTAGTTTCATCTAAAAAATCTTCACTTATTTTTAATTTTTCAAAAATAGAATTATCGTTCTCATATTGACTATGAAGTTTTTCAAGTTCACTATATTTTTTAAAATCGGAAAAACCTATAAATTTTAAAATTTTTTTCTGTCTTTTTGGAAATTTAATGAAAATATAAAAAAGTAACTTTGTTATAAAATTTTGAATAATTACCTCAAACCACATAAAAATTGGAGAAACAATTATTAGAGATATCCAAAAGGAAGATGGAAGGTTTTTAATCAAAGAAATTATTTGCAATAAAATTTCATAAAAAGGTTTCATTTTTTGATGTAATTATAAATATTAGTTCTAATATATTTTATAATATCATAATATAAAATTAATTGCTTAATAAATTTTACAGTTGAAGTATATGGATGGTAATGTTACACAAAAGCAAAGAGTATTTCAAGATCATTTGCCTGATCATTTATAAAATTATAACACAGAACTGATTTTTGAAAAGAGAAGTAATTAAAGTGTGTTATAATCCCTTTAAATTAATCTCTGGGATCACTTCTTTGGAGCTATATTTACTTATTCTACGTCTGGTCCTCCAAAACCTATCTCATAATTCATTTCCATTTCATCAAATATTCCTATATATTTTTGGTGAAATTGAGTTTTTTCTTCCACACTATTAAACTCAATTTCATTTCCATTTTCATCTAATTTAGATAGATCATCGTAGTATCCGTCATCATCAACATAACCTACAATATTTTCATTGTTTATTTTTAAAACAACTTTATATAATCCTTTATTGAACTGTTTGTTTTTAATAATTATTGATTTATCCATAATTCATTTTTTATTAACCTAATTTACAAAATTATGAGATAGGTAAATTCGTACAACACAAAGTAATATTACAACCAATACTATTATAACACATCGTGTTATAAGGTAAGATAATAAAACACTGACATACATGTGATTAAAGTCTTGGTTTGAGTTGAACTTAAGATGAAATACTTTTTGAGATTGACTTTTCAATTGTTTTTGATAAATTATAACATGGATGATGCATTAGTTTTTTTTATAAGATGAGATAGATTTCAAAAGAGAGGAGATCAAAGGGAGTTTAAATTACACACTGTAGTGGTAAATAATTACTTTATTTCCATAATAGTATAAACAAATTGGTTCCATATTAATTTGATTATCTTTAAATTAAAATAATTTTTATGGATTACAAGGGATTATTAGATAGAGTAATTGATCAGTTTTATTCTAAAAATTATGATCCAGACCTCAAGGGTTATATTCAATGGAGAGAACCTACTCAAAGGGAAAAAGATAAAATTTTTAAAAAAACTGGAAAAGAAATTCAAAATCAAAGAAGGTCTTACGATGTAATAGAACAGTTTTACTTAAAACCAATAGTGGAGAGAAAAAAAAGTCATGTTGTTCATAACTATATTTACATTAGTCCTTTAGAAGATGATTTTTTTTATGTTGTAACAGACACTAAGTTTGGGATGGCTGGTCAAGTATCCAGAACTAAGTATCAAATAAAAAAAGTGATCTGTTCAAATTGTGGTCACCATGAAGATGAAGTAATTAATAAAATAGATGATTATCAGATCATGATAAGGTAAATTATTAATAAAAGTCATTTCAAAAGTGAATGTATTTTCAAATTTACCCCTAAACCCAACCATTTGTGGGTGTTAAAAAAAGTTTATACTTATAATGATTTTTATTATGATTTAAAGTTTTTTAACTCATGATATATCCTTAATTAACTAATCTTCAAACAAATTTATTTTAAAACATTTCATCTGTTATTTCGTTTATATCATCATAAACTCTATCATCATCGTCAGTTTCGTATTCAATATATGGATTTTCATCATCTAGATTTAAATTTATACACTTAATATAATCCCTTTCAGAAAGTGTCTTGAGAACTTGTTTTTGATCACTAAGGTCACACATAGTTAACTCCTCAATTTTTTTCCCGTCTATTTTATACATAATTCAATTTTTTATATTTCTAATTTACAAAATTATATCACACGGTATTATAGGAGAGAGATTAAAACAATGATATACAAGTAGTAAAAGGTACTGACTGTACAGTTAAAACGAAACCTTTTCATTTTGATGAGGTTATTTCCTTTTAAGGGTGCTTCAAATGGGTATTAGTACTAATTTTTGTATAAAATATAAAGTTTTGTTAGAAAGAACAGAAGCTATAATTATCACAAAAACATTAAATAATAAAATTAAGCTCAACTTTTAAAAGCAAATGATTTTAAAAGTTTCAGTGAAGTAAACTTTAAAGCTTTTTGATGTGTAGCCTCTAAGATGATTGGGGGTGCTTTTCCCTGTTCAACGGCTTCTAACCATCTCGAAATACACAAACACCATTTATTTCCTGAGGAGATATACTTAGAAAAAGTATCTAGATTGGTTTAATAATTGAATTTTCACTGATTACTTGCATATCATAAAATTCTTCGCTAACTTCACTATATGAAGGTTAAAGTATCCTCCCTCAAACATCATCCCAAGAACAAAGAAATCTATTCCCTATCCTCTATTGAGGAACTAATGGAAAGTATTTCAGAAGTTGGATTATTGCAAGTCTTAATTATTGATCAATACAATCAAATCATCAGTGGAAATAGAAGATTTGAATCCATTAAAAGATTAGGATGGGAAGAAGTTGAGGTTGAGGTGAAAGAAGTTAAAGATGGAGAAGAAGAATTACTCCTTATCCATTTCAATAAACAAAGAATAAAGAGTTTTAAGGAACTCATAAATGAATATCTAACACTTGATGGGTATTACAGAAAAGGACAGGGGAAACGAACCGATTTAACTTCTGTTAAATCTAACAGAAGTTGAATTGGTTTTAGATCCATTTATGGGTAGTGGAACTGTTGGAAGAGTTTGTGACAAGTTAGGGAGGAGTTTTATAGGGTATGATTTATTGGGGTATTAGTATAGTAGATGTTTCTTTGAGTTATTTCTCCATCCACTTTGTGATTTATATTTTACAAAATAGATTTTTAAATCTGATTGTGAAGGGTAATCCACAAAGTATATTTTCTTATCTGATTGAGAAGGATTTTTTACAAAATACCATAGACCTTCATTTCCTTTTGATTGAGATTGATAATCTACTTTGAATACTTTTAAATCTGATTGAGATTCATAATCAACTACAAATACTTTTATATCAGATTGAGATGGATAATCTGTAGTAAAAATCTTTTGTGAGAAAGAGAATAAGGGTAATACAAAAAGGAAATATAAAAATTCTTTTTTCATCTGATCATTATCATAGTATTATCCAACAATTCAAAATTAATATCAGAAATATTCATTGGTTGTTTAAAATCTTTTATTTGGAACTTATATCTTGTTTTTTGTCCCATCCTACCCATTGTTCTATAATCGTATATACAGTAGAAAACACCATCATCTTCTATTTCACTTATTAATAGTTGACGGTAATCTGATGAATCCGATTTATAAGAAGAACTAAAATTTTCAATAACAGAATATCGAACTCTTTGTTTGGTTAATTCTTTCCCTTTTTTTAAAAGTGTCTTTTTTTTTTGTCTTTCCGTTACAGGATACCATTCTAATTTACCGAGTGAGTTGAATTTATTTTTCGAAAAATAATTCTCAATTACTTTATTAAGTATTATTTGATAATCCATACTAACAAAATTAATTTCTTATAATTGTTTTGAAGATACCCTGACAACTTTTTGAAGAGGTTGAGACATATAAAAATCATCAATAACTTTTAAAATTGTATCCTCACGAGATACTTTTGTGTAAATCACATCAGTATAAACATCTTGATTTTCTGTTTCGATTGAAACTATCCATCCGGATACTTTGTCTCTCAATTTATTATTATTTTTAATATTACTCATTTGAAGAATCTATTTTATTTCTTCATATTTTTCAATATCATCGTTCCACCTAACAATCATCTCTTCATCAGTCAGTATTGATATTGATTTAAATTCACGGTAATCTTTTGACCATTTTTTTTCTAAATCACTTAATAATTCATCAAGTTTTTTTGATTCACACCCATTCAGTTTAAAGATGATAAGTTTAAAAAAGAGTTTATTTCAATGTTTCAACAGGTTGAAAGTGATTTTCTCGAAAATGTTGTAGATGGTGGAAGATTTCTAAATATTGAATTTTTCACTTTAAAAGATATTTAAAACTCTTTATAATCTAAATGAAGCTCATACTTCAATATTAATTATATAGAATGTAATATTGAAATATTTAACTGAATAAGTTTTCAATTCCCACTTCTATCTCTTTAAGATGTATTCGTAATTGATTTGACATGACGGTTTAAGACCATATTCTAAAACCTCTTCCTTGTCATCCCATAAAGGGATTCCATTTAACCAATTACATAACGAACTATCCCCTCTAAAATACATTTTAGTTCCCTCTTTTAATGTTTTACTTGTAAAAGGATGATTCGATTTGTTTACCTCTTTAATAACTTGAAATTCTTCTGGAAATTCTCTGAAAATTTCTATTTGATTATTCCATACTTCAATCCATAATCGGTAGTGGTATCTTAAAATAAAAAGTAGGTTGTCTCTATCAAATTCTTTGAAAGTAAATTTAAAATTCCCTGCCTCTGGAAGATTAAGAAAATAGGATTTTACTAATATAGAAAACTCATCAGGAGTAACGATTTTTCTTTCCTTTCGAGATTTTATATTTCTTGAGATACCTTTCTTGGAATCATTAACAAAATTCTTAAAACCAGTCATAACTTTTTTACTTCAGTAATCATTAATTTTCAACTAATTGAAGATATTTTATACTTATTGTTTCCAAATTCAAACAAATCTCCTTCCTCTTTGAATCTTAAAATCTTTCCCAAAGTTGATTCAAAGAAAGTAACTGAATATTCTGAGACAAATTTTATTTCTTCTGTCTCTTTATCGATTAAGACCTTTTTTTGAATAATTTTACCATCAACAGATTCAAAAATTACTTTCGAATTTAAATCTATGGTTTTAATACCTTCATCTAAGGATTCTTTCCAATCCTTGAAAGATTTATGACCATTATATAATTGGTATACACCATTATCCCAAATTCCAATTTTATAAGGTATACCTCCTTGAGGATGGTGGATTATTACACCGTCATAAGAATAATTCCCTCCAAGATATTTATACTCTCCACGATTTACCCATTCTAATATAGGATAAATGACGGACATCCCTTTATTCCAACGATTGTAACTGTAAGCAGCCACATTCTTTACAACAAAAGTTTCCTCATTTTCAATAAACTTCCGAAGTTCAGAGTGAGAGTAGGTTTCTCCAATGTTGAATTTAGAATCAAACATTTTTACTATTTCCAAATATCTTTCATCCATAATGTGTCTATAAAATTTAATGAGTTTTTGAGTTATTTTATGATTTAATATAAAAGTAGATTTTTAATTCACTAAACCTTTGAAAACAATGAAATAAATCCCTACCTAATCATTGTCATTCTCTTATCTAATAATTCATATTCACATTTTGAATAATCAGATAAATTCAAATAATCTATTATTATAAATTTATATCTAAAGGTTTGTCCCATTCTTCCAAATTTATGATCATTCATAATATAAAATATACCATCCTTTTCAATTTCACTAATAACAATTTGGTGGTGTGATGAACCATTATCATCTTGGTTCTTTCCTTTCCAAAAGACTTGTTTAATTTTATATCTACTTTTTTGAGGTTTTAATTCCTTCCCAAACTTTTTAAAATGTCTTTCTTTTTGTTTCTCCGTTGTAGGGTACCATTCCAAACTCCCTTTTAAAGTAAAAACATGGTTTGGGAAAAATTGAATAATTAATTCTTCAAGTAATTCATCTAATTTAATTTTCATGTAAAACCCAACCTTTTTTTATATCCTTTTCTATCTGTTCTGAAAAAATTGTGAATATTTGATCTTGATTATTAGATACCTTAATGTCCCTTTGTAATTTATCCCCCCTTGTAGGTGAATAATCAATTTTATAAAACACATATTTTGGATAACTTTCTGAGGATGAATTTGTTTTCCAGATAAAATATTTTTTCACCATCTTAACTCCCTTTACTACTTTGATATAGACTTCTTTTTTTAGGATTTGAGAATTTGATTTATTGGAAGTTTCAAGGATTTCTTTTTCTAGTTCAATAATTCTTGTAATCTGAGATAATCCAACTTGATCTGACTGAACTATTTTATCATCTCTAAATCCCTTAAATATTGGAGAAATGAGACTTACAGAAGGAGAATAATTAACCTTCAAAAATTTGTTCTTCTGAAACTTAATAACAGATTTTTTAATTGGTTGATTCGATGTATAATTTATAATATCTATAGATTCAATTTGTATTACTTTTTCTGGTCTTATAAAAGTAAATGGAGTTTTTGATCCAGAGGGTTCAATTAAGTTAGATTCTATCTTGATATTCTTTAAACTATCTAATATAGATGTTCTTTGTTCTATGGTAAATCCTCCCCCTACTTTACCTATAATTAGGAATTCATCCTTTTCAATCATGATTCCAAACAATAATTCCTTTAAAAGATTAAAATTATTCGAATACCCTAATGAATATCCTAAAACAACAAAGTCAAAAGTTAGTTTGGGTTTTATCTTAAAAATGGGACCATTAAATCCTTTTACAATTAAACCCTCTTGATTTTTATTGATTACTCGATCTTCAAATTCACTTTGAATATCCTTTCTTGAACTGACCTCTATTTCTTCAATTGAGAAGATATTTTTTCCCTTTGAAACTAGTTTATCAATTAATTCTTTTTTCTCTTCCCATAAACTTTCTTCAAAAGATGCACCATCGTATCTTATTATATCAAAAACAACAATCTTAATTGAAGAATCTTTGTTTTTTAAATTTTTAACCAAATCAAAAGATCTAGTTCTTTCATCTTCTTTATAGTTGAAAATTTCACCAACTAAAATTCCTTCTTTATCTAAAAGGATATTTGATTCATCAATTAAATCTTGCCTCTCAAAAGGTTCTCCATTAAAATTAAACAAGTAAATTCCCCCTTTATCTTTAACTATAAAACATAAATGTCCATCATACTTAGTTGAAATACTATACTTTTCACAATCAAAAACTTTAGTAAGTATTTCATCCCCTCTCACCGGGATATATTTACTTGCTTGATTTGATTTATATGATCTTAAAATTTGTTTTATTTTTTCTTGATCTATCATGATATTGTTTTGTATTCTTGATTAGATAAGTGAAGTATCAAACAATATGAATTATTTTTTACTTTTCCTTCTAAAAATCCTCTGTAAGGTTTTCCTCCATCATTAAAAATTAAAGGTTCATTACCTTTTCCACCACCAAGTATCATAAATGAATTTTTATCTTGAAGTGTCTTTGATATGTTGAATAAAAAATCAAATGTTAATCCATTGATGTGTTTTATTTGATATTTTGAACTTAATACTACTTTGTTATATAGTTTGTCTTTAGGAATGTATTTACCTGTCCATTTTAGGATACTTTCCCCTGAAATATTAGAATACAGATAATTAGGAACTCTCTCCTCTTTAAGATTCCCATCAGTATCAAAAACTTTTTCAGTTAACTTTACATTGTAAACAGGATTTAAGTTTTTGTCAGTGTAAATTCTATCTGTTTTTTCAATAAACTTTCCATAAAGTTCAAAATCTATTTCTCTATCATCACTTATTAATTTTTCAGAAAAACTATCGTAATCCTCTTGTGAGGGTTCTGTTTTCCCAATTAAGTTTTCCAATGTAAAATCTCTAGAAGATTTTATAACCTTCTTATTCGTTGGTTTTTTACCATTTTCAAGAGCGAGATAAACTGTGTTTTTTTGAGTTACTGATTTAAAAGTAATTTCAGCATCTCTTTTATTCTCGTCTTCAATTTTAATATATCTTATCATAACTAAAACATTGAAAAATCTAAATCATCTTCTATTTCTATATCCTCATCTGTATCTTCTACAGATATATTTGATAGTTCTAAAAATTCAAATTCGTTTCTTTTTCCTATTGAAATAAAAAAACCTTCTTCATTAGAAACCAAAAATGCATCATCTCCTTCGTAATCCTCTCGATAATTAAATTCAAATAAATACACCTCATCATTTGTGAAATATTTCTTCCATGATTCAATTTCATTCTCATCTATAACTAATTGATAAATTGATTTAATTGAAGAGGAAATAAAATCATCTATCTCTACTTTTTTACATATGTTTTCTATTGAAAAGATTGAAGGAACTTTCTCTACTTTTTCACCTTGAAGGTTGAATCCAATGAGTTCAGATCTAGAAACTGAATTTCCATTTTCATCAATTAGGACTTGTCCAACTGAACCCCTTGGAAGAATTATTGATCCCTCATATAAATCGGATAAAACACATTCCTCTTTATTTGTATCGTATACAATTTTTTCCGAAGTACCATATAGTTTTGTTCTATCAACCTTTACTATTTCTGATTCTAATAAACTCCCTTCAATTTTAAAAGAAACTTTTCTACCCATAATTATTTTGTTTTTTCTAAAAAATGTTCAAAAATCATAACCATTGCCATAGTATCTAACTCACAATACTTTAAAAGTGATTTTTTTATACTCTCCCTTAAATTTGACTCCAAATCACCAAATTGAAGATATGCATAAGCTGTCATTGCTGCTCCCCCATCATTTATTGTATTAAAAGATAAATTCTGTCCGTTTACGAAACCCACATAATCATCATTAATATTTGAAAAAACTGGAGGCAAACTTTTATATGGATCCAATTCCTTCTCATTTAACCATGAATGATTAGAAAAGTTTTTAGATGGAATCTGATCAGTTCCATAGATAGGCTTAGAATATTTTGATTTTAAAAATGATGAATCATTTATTACTGATGGTAATATGTATTTTATACTATTTGAACCTTTAGAATAAGGAGAATAATAAAGTGATACAATCAATTTATATAAATCAACCATATTATTATTTGATGGTTTCCATTCCCCTTTATTACCTCTTGTAGGTTGAGAAATTTCTTTTATGAAATCAATGAGTTCATTTCTATCTTGATTTTGATTTAACTTCATATATATTAATCTCATTATCCTTTTTTTGAAGTAAATCTACTCTTATAAACAGATTTTTATACAGAAACGCAGGTTCGGATATTGAAACAAATTTGTTTTTTAATTTTTCATTAGTTGATTTTATAGACTCTTCATAATCTAAACTCTCTACGGTTATATTATCAATATAGGGTTGATCGGATATCAAAAATTTTGCTAATTCACCCACTTGATAGCCTCCTTCAGCTAAGGACTCTAAAAATGGATCATCAAGTTGATTATTTTGATAATCTTGATTCTTTGAATAAAAAAGTTTTGTGGAACATTCCAATCCTTCTTTAAATCTAGATTTTGTTAAATATCTCTTGTTATTCAACATTCAAGTATTTTAAAACACTATTCCAATTGGGAAAATCTTCATTCCCAAAATGAATCCATTCACCTGTGAATTCTGATGCTCCGTTAAACCTTCTATCATCAATCAAATAATCTCCTATCATGAGTTGTTTGTGATGACAGAGTATTAATCTTTTTCGAATTAATTTTTCATCAAAATATTTTGCTATCCAAAGTCTTTTATGAGTCCATGCATCAGGATTATCCCATGGAGCAGTTGAAAGAAAATAAACATCAAATTCTGAATGATTTAATAGTTTGTTTACAGATTCTATCGCCCCTTCAATTGGTTCCAAATTTTCATAAATACCGGGTAATTTGTCTGGTCTTCCCTTGTAAGGGGTAACACTCCCAAGAGGATGTTCATTTTTACCCTTATCAAAATCAGCTACTACTCCATCAAGATCAATAAATATTATTTTCATATAGTGAATTTACAAAAAAATTAAACAATTAATTATGTCAAAAATTACAGGTTTCACAATAGAGAAACTGTTTCAGTATAACTCATAAACATTAATTTTAAACTATTACATAATTACGTTTTATGTAGTCCATGATTTTTTTAAACTTTTTGCATATTCAACACCTATAACTCTAGATGATTTATTTTCATTATTGACTATACTATCTTGAATTTCATTATCTCTTTTCCAATCTCCTCCAGTATAGGTCTCCAGAATAATAAGAAGTTAAAATATACTTAATCATCATATTTATTAACTTCTGACTAGTACCAATAGTAAGTTTTTCATACTTGTTTTTCAAATATTTGATTGAGGATTCATACCACTCATCAACTTTTGATTTATCAATAGGAAAATCATCAATCATAGAAAATAAGTCATTCTGAATTTTTTCCTTATTGTTAATTAAGTCTTTCATACCCCCTTTGGTCATATAAGATTGAACTATTGTTTTCCATACACCACCAAACCAATGATCTTTATCAAAAGTTTTTAAATCTCTATGATAGGGATGATCATCTAAAGTTTTCACAAACTTTTCTGAAAGTACATTTATAAGTTTCATCTATAATTCAATTATTTATAATTCTAATATACAAAATTATAACACAGGTAAAATCATATAACACAAAGTAACATAAAAACTAACTCCAATAATTGAATAAAAGTCTTTCAAGTTGTTTAAGAGTTATATCTTCTTTTTTAGATTTCTCAATCATCTGTTTCCAATAAAACTCGAGATGTTTGGGAAGGTTATTTTTTAAATTGTTCCCTTCATTTTCATTAAATTTTTTTCTTATTCTATCATCAAAAATTGGTAAACTTTGATCTTCTAATTTCTTATATAACCAATATCTTACATGTTTAGTAGAAAAAGAAATATTAAAATTATTAATACCACCTTTTACCCCCTCTTTTTTACAATAAGATTTATGAGATTCAAATGTCCATTTTGAAAATGTTTGTACCCAATCACCATCTTTTTCAAAACTAAGACATCTTTGAACTAATTTCCTGTATGTTTCAATATCAAAGTTTTCATGAAATCTTCCACCTGTAGACGGTTGTTCCAATTTTGGTTTATTGTAAATAAGTCTACCACCCTTTCCTCCCCAAACTTGTATTGTATGAAAAATATTAATTAGTTCTTCATCTGATATATCTTCTATTTTAGAGAAAGAACTTATTTTATTGAATAAATATTTTTCTACTTCATCGAGTGTGGTAAATTTTTCAACGGGATTTTTCAAACCATATTTAGTCAAAAGATTTATCATATATTTTACAGAAACAGAATCCTCTATTTTATTGATAACTAAAGGAGGATATACAGTTTGTTGATAATCTATATTAGGGAAATTTAAAGTTTGATTCATTTTCCTTTGTTTTTCTCTTATTTTGGATTTTGTATTTTTTTTATGTTTGACTTCCTTACCTGAATCATCAATTTTATTGACAGTCATATACATTGTCTTACCACCAATTACAACCTTCTCACTGTTTATTATTTTATTATTAAAGAATCTTCTTATTTCACTCTTAGACTTTATCTCCTTTACTGGTTTGTCCATAATTTAATTTTTTATAACCCTAATTTACAAAATTATAACACAGGTAAAATCGTATAACACGAAGTAACATAAAAACCAACAATTTTATAATACATCGTATACTTTATTTTTTGATTAATTCATGTTTGAAACCATTTTTAG
>Ga0209602_1003065_pt1 | contig 13098 bp, 9 predicted proteins | sample COGITO_mtgs_1205_3_FD_184810 | JGI IMG/M metagenome (GOLD analysis project Ga0209602, IMG submission 184810) | Pelagic marine microbial communities from North Sea - COGITO_mtgs_120524 (SPAdes) (version 2) | ecosystem: Environmental > Aquatic > Marine > Epipelagic ...
CCGCAGCTCACTCAATCGCGGCCTCGGCAAAGGCCCGGTTCTCGAGGGTATGGTCAATGGTCGCGGCGGACATGAAATTGAAGAGGGCCTGTGGCTCTACGACTACAATATGCAGTCCGAGTACACTGAGGTGTCGACCTTTATCCACGAGTTTGGCCATTCCTTAGGGATGCCCGATATCTATGCTCGCTCAACCAATAATTCCACCGCCTCTTGGGAGGCCATGTCCTCAACCGCCTCTCCAGAGCCACAAGAACTCAGCGCCTGGTCGCGAATGGTACTGGGCTGGATGAATCCCTGCATTGTTCGCCCACCGGCTTTTGGCGGCGACAAGCGCAGCTCCATGTACTTAAAAACCATGAATGACTGGTCGAATAAGGCCGGCACTGAAAACAGTCGTGGCGTCTGCGACGCAACGATGATTATTCTGCCGCCAAAAATACGTCAACTGCACCTTGGGCCCCTTGGCAAAGATCAGGGTAACTATGCCGCCTACACCGGCCAGGGCAACGATCTGCATCACTTCCTTAGCCGCAGCGTTGATCTCCGTGAAGTCGCTGCCGAGCAACCGTTGATACTGAGTTTCGATACCTGGTTTAAAATCGAATCGGATTGGGACTACCTCTACATAGAAGCCTCTACCGATGGCGATGACTATCAGCGCCTGCTACCCACCGACAAAGACAATGCCGCGGATACAAACAGCACCATGCCCTCGAAAAAGGGCCATGAGGGCGAGGGCTCCCTACCTGGATTTAGCGGCCGTTCCGGTGATATGGACGGTGATGGCAAAGTCGAGATCGCCGCCGGCTGTGACCCCTCGGCGAGCAAAGTGCTGGCTGAAGATCGAGTGGGTGAAACCATAGAGGACGCCTGCGAAGAGGCCCAGTGGATCACCGCAGAATTTGATCTTGAAGCCTATCGCGGCAAGCAGGTATCGCTTCGCCTGCACTACTTCGCCGATGGTGCGGCGGTGGAAGATGGCGCATTAATCGACAATATCCGTCTCGATGCAGTGGCTTATTTCGAAGATTTTGAATCTGGCGTCTTAAAGGGCTGGAGCAGCGATGGCTTTACCCTCAGTGGCGGAGAGCATCGCATTGCCGTGCCCCACTATTATCTGCTTGAATACCGCGACCCCTACGCCAGTTTCGATCGAGTGAAAAATTATGATGCGGGCCTCGCCAAGCCGGGATTTTCCTTCTTTAAAGACAACGACGGCGAAATGAAGGCCTTCAGTGCCAACTATCGCCCCGGCGTCTTGGCCTGGTATTACAACGGCGAGTATCTCTGGAGCCAAAATGAACCAGCCCAGTTCGGACCCGGCAATGGTTTCTTATTACTGGTGGATGCCAACCCCCAGGAATTTAATCTGCCTAGCGTGCCTGAACAGTATTTTGTCGACGACCAGGGCTGGACCTCTTACCAATTCGATGACAGCGCACAGCCCTGGCTACAGCAGAGCTATGTCGATGTGATGTGCCATCAGCGCCGCTCGGCTTTCTACTCCAGCGATGTCAGTGTCACGGATCGAAAGCGCTGCTATGAGTCTCTGGTTAATGGCCTGCCCGCGGTGGAATCATTGAACTGGGAGGGCCGTCAGTTAATGTATGGCTACACATTGATCAATAGCCTATTGCCCGGTGCCGACCGCCTGAAATATAAAGGCGTTACTTCTCTGTTTGACCTGCGTATTCGCGGTGGCAAAACGGAGTATCGGCTCTATGATCGCGCCCTGCGCAATCGTCATTCCGGTGATGCCCCCTTTGCCCTAGAGAGCTTTGCCAAGGGCACCTCGGTGTACTCCATTGATGGTGATCGCGTGCTTGAACGGAGCAGTGAAGCCTACCCGCCCGTCAGTGAGTTTTCCGATGCGCGACCAAACCGCTATCAGAATCCAAAACTGCCCTTTGGCGGTGCCAATATTCCGGAAGTCGGTTTGCGCTTTAAACTGGGTGAGCCATCCTCAGAAGCACCGGATGAAGCACGGGTAAAAGTGGTTATTGACTGGGATTAGTATTGCGAGGGATTAGTCGTGAGAGAGCGCGACATAGAGTGCCACTCCTAAAGAGAAATCGGAGAGTCCCCATCCTGCCAGGGTGGGGATTTTTTCATGGCTGACAAAAACAGTTCAGATATCAGTAACTGTTCCAGCCAAGCGCGCAGCTTTGGGTAGGGCGACTGATCAAACCAGTCTTTATCAACAAAGGCGAACTGACGAATAAAGGGAAACAGGGCAATGTCCGCCAGGGTTATTCGCTCTGCCAGCAGGTAGGGTTGTCGGGTTAACAGTACTTCAAGTTCAGCGAGAAATTGCTCACCGCGAGCGCGATACTGCTCCTGTGACTCCGCGGGAAAGCGCTCCCAGTATTTATACTGATCTAGATCGGCCTTAAACTGGCCGTCATTGCGGGCCACTAAATCGTCAATTGCCGGGGCGAGATCGGCACTCCACCACTGCTCGGGATCACTTGCATTCAGCGCCCAGTGAGCAATGTCATAGCTCTCATCGAGGACCGTCGCATCCGGCAACTCTAATACTGGCACTGTACCCTTAGCTGAAATAGCCAGCATTTTCTCCGGTTTGGCTTTCAGCAGGACTTCCCGCAGCTCTAGGTTTATACTCGCGTATAACAGAGTCATTCGCGCCCGCATTGCATAGGGGCAGCGACGAAAAGAATATAAAATGGGTATGTTTGTGGGCACAACCGCTCCGCGAATTAACAATAAAAATAACCGTATGCAACTATAAGAATAATAACCTATGTCTACTAACGAAGTATCCAGTAAACCCTATGATCTGATCGTTTTCGGCGCCACCAGTTTTGTCGGCCAAATCCTCAGTAACTATTTAGTCGAGACCATTGGCGTCAATGGCGATATTTCCTGGGCTATCGCCTCGCGCTCAGAATCCAAACTGACAATATTAAAAAATTCTCTCGGCACTGTTGCCAGCGAACTGCCAGTGTTGATCGCCGACTCTCACGATGAAGCATCACTGCAAGCACTGTGCAGCCAAACCCGAGTGGTTATTTCCACTGTTGGACCCTATGCACTGTACGGCGAGCTGCTGATCAAAACCTGCGCAGAAACCGGCACTGACTACACTGACCTGACCGGCGAAGCCCATTGGATCGGGCAGATGAAAGAGAAATATAACCAGGCCGCAGAGGCCAGCGGCGCACGCATAGTCAACTGCTGCGGCTTTGACTCTATCCCCTCGGATATGGGCGTCTTTGCCATGCAGCAACGCGCCCAAGAGCAGTTTGGTCATCCACTGCCCCACGCTAAGCTGCGAGTAAAAGCCATGAAAGGTGGCGCTTCTGGCGGCACTATCGCGAGTATGATCGAAGCCCTTAAAGCGGCCAAAGCCGATCCTAAAATGCGCAAGAAAATGGGCAATCCCTACCTCTTATGCGGCAGTGATCATCAGTACAGCATTCGTGCCAAGAGTGTCTCCGGGCCACAATTTGATCCAGACTTTAATTGCTGGATTGCACCCTTCGTGATGGAAGCGATTAATTCCCGTGTCGTGTTGCACTCCAACGCCCTGCTCGACATGGCCTATGGCCGCGACTTTTCCTATAGCGAAGGCATGCTTACTGGCAAGGGCTTGAAGGGACGCATTGGCGCCTTGATGACAACGGCGGCCTTTGGCCTGCTAGGACTGGGCCTCTACTTCAGTCCCACCAGAGCACTGCTGGAAAAATTTGTTCTTCCAGCACCGGGCGAAGGTCCGAGTCCAGAGGAGCAACTGAATGGCTACTTTGATGTGCGTGTTCACGGCTGTGATGATCAGGGTAATAAGCTGACTGTAAAAGTGACTGGTGACCGTGATCCGGGTTATGGCTCCACCGCGAAAATGCTCGGTCAGGCGGGACTCTGTTTAGCTCAGGATATTGCCAAAGAAGATCGTGCTGGTGGTTTTCTTACACCATCGGTTGCCATGGGTGATTCGTTGCTGAAACGGTTGGAAGCGCATTCAGGGTTGGCTTTTGTGACCTGTGATTAAAGTTTAGAGATTCCTCGTCGCTGCCTCTGTCGGGATAACAGAATCGGGACCCCGTCAGGATGACAGAGTGGGGCCTCTGGTGGAATGACAGTGGATCAAAATGCGCTGTTGGAATGACAGATCAATCCAACCACTCAAGCTTGTCCAATGGAAAACCCAAATACCATTTGGCGCGCTCCAATATAATCCGCACCTTGACCTTTTGCACACCCAAATCAGGATTACCACTAATCAGATCGCAGAGCTCATTGAGTGCAGAGGTATCGGAACAGCAAGTAAAGCAGATGTAATCCACATCCCCAGTAACCCGCAAACAATCCATAAATTCCGGAATCACCTCAATTGCATTTTCAAAGGTCTTTCTGGCACTGGGGCTATTTGATTCAAGCGTAAATTCAACATAGGCCAAAACATTTCTAGCGATCCGATCAATATCCAAGTCAGAATGAAACGTAATAAGGTACCCCGCTTCTTTAAGTGCTTTGGTACGTTGAAAACAGGCACTGTTAGACAAACCAACACGTTCACTGAGCTCCTGATTAGAGATATCGGCTCGGGTGTGCGTTATAGCTATTATCTTCTTATTGATCTCATCGAGCTTAATGTTCTTTTTACTGGTCATAGGCGGGCCATGAAGGGTTTAAAAAATATAATTTTGTAACAGTGACCTGCAACCAAATTTAGGCGTTGTTTAAGGCATTTCTTCAATCAAGTATTTTGCGTGATCAGTAATATACTACAGCAGAAGGAAAAAATAATAATAGTTACTTAAATACTGCCCCGGGAGTAAATACCATGTCATACCGCTTAAACAAATTTTTGGCCGGTTTAATTGTGCCTAGTACATTGCTGTTTGGTGCAACTGCACAGCTAACCGCTGCCGAGGAAGCACTAGAGGCGGCCATAGACGAAGTCATAGTTACGGCTCGTGGCCGCGAAGAGAGCCTTCAGGAAATTCCTGAATCTATCACCACCTTTAATGCCGCGCAAATTGAGCGCGCCGGTATCAAGAGCTTTCGCGATGTCGCCGACCTAACACCGAACCTCAGCCAGCTGAGCAATTTCCGTCCTGGTCTAGCGCGCATCCAGATTCGTGGACTGATCACACCTCAGGTGGGTGACGCCCCAATCGCCTTCGTTGTCGACGGCATTACCGCTTCCGATCTCGAATTTATGAACCAAGAGCTATTTGATATCGAACGAATCGAAGTGCTGCGCGGTGCTCAGGGCGCCCTCTACGGTCGCGGCGCTATTGGTGGTGCAGTCAATATTACCACCAAGAAGCCAACCAATGATTTTGAAGCGCGAGTCAGCACTTCTTTTGCCAGCGGCAGCGATAAGCGCGTCTCTGGCGTAGCCTCTGGCGCACTGGTTGAAGACCAGGTTTACTTCCGCGTCGGCGCTTACAGCCGCGATTACGATGGACAGATTAGCAATACCTTCCTCAACGAAAAAGCTGACTTCCATGAAGAGAGCTCAGTATTTGGTACGCTAAATATCGAACTGTCTGATACCTCAAGGTTAGATTTAAATGCCCGAGTCACCAATACAGAAACGGGTATTGGTTACTATCAAGCTGTTGATGCAGCTAGCTTTGAAGATTTCTCACTGACTACTGAACACAACGTGCCGGGGCTGGATAAGCGTGATCTCACTGAATTCAGTGCTAGATTCTCCCATGACTTCGCCTCTTCAACGCTTGAGTTAGTGACCGGTTACAGTGAATCTGATCAGGTCGGTTTTTCCGATGCCGACTACTCTAGTCAGCCAAGTGATTTTGATGGTTTCCATTATGCTGGTGCTCAGGAAAATATTTTGAAGGTTGAATCAACCACCTTCGAAGCGCGTCTAAAGTCTAACGATGATACTCGTTTGCGCTGGGCTGTGGCCGCCTTTATGCAGGATCGCACCCGTGATAGTGAGTACCACAACTACGACGACGCAGTAGGCAATCAGGCCATGACCCGGTCTGACTTTGACCCAAGTACAGTCGTATTTAGTATTTTAGATGACAACAGCAGTGATGCATGGGCTCTATCAACTCAGCTTAACTATGATCTCACCGAGCAGCTCGAAGTGACCGCTGCAATCCGTTATGACAGAGATGAACGAGAGTCTTTTGACTCACGCTTTATCGAAAGCACTTATGAAGAGAAGACTTTCTCTGAAGTGCAGCCAAAACTGTCTCTAGCCTATCAAATGGATGCCGACACCCTGATCTATGCTGGCTTTTCCCGAGGCTTCCGCAGCGGTGGTTTCAATGAGCCGCATCCGGATATCAGCCGCACCTTTAACAAGGAGCTCTCTGACAGCCTTGAGTTAGGTTTTAAAACCACGATTATGAATGGTCTTGGCACTTTAAATGTCGCGGTATTCAGCATTGACCAAGAAGACGCACAGGTCACGCGCTTCAATGGCAATACCTTTACCCTGGAAAATATCTCGGTTGATGATGTCAGCACTCAGGGTATTGAATTTGAACTGGCTGTTCAGGCTAGCGACAACCTAATGTTGATGGTCAATGGCGGTAAGATCGATTCCGATATTGAAGCCTTTGGTGAGCGTGCTGATCTAATTGGCTCTTCGCTACCCCATGTCGCCGACTACAACCTCAATGCGGTTGCCGAATATGAGCATGAAATGTCATCGGCAATGAATCTGGTTCTGCGTGCTGATGTTAATCACACTGGACCGAGAATCTTTAGCTTTGATGTGCCTGAGATCGAATCCTCCAAACAGACATTTTTGAATCTGAGAGCCACAGTTGAGGCCGATGGCTGGTCAGCGACAGTCTTTGCCGACAACCTGACTGATGAACGTCAAGTTGAAGATTTAGTCTTCATGGGCAACGCTGTTGTCTCTATGGGTCGATTCCCGAACACCGGATCGAGCTATGGTGTTGAATTCAACTATGACTTTTAAACCCTTAATCTGTCGTGATTTGATACTGCGAAGTAGCCTCTTGTTAAATAGCCCTCAGCTATGAAACAGGAACTCAATGAGTTTTCCGCAGTAAAAATAAGCGACAACCAATTGGTACCATGGCCCCGAGTAGCAGCAGTCGGGGCCATGGTGGCCTTTTCGTTACCGACGTTTATTACCGGTCTTGAGGTCTATCAAGCCCTCGAGCCCATACAGGCTTTCTCGGCCCTAGTTATCGGCTCGATTATTATTTTTGCTATTGGTGGCGTGATGGGCGTGATTGGTGCCCGCACTCGCATGAGCTCTTACCTGCTAGTGCGCGTAGCCTTTGGCGACAAAGGCGCCAGTGTGGTAAATATCGCCTTTACTATTTCCCTGCTCGGCTGGTTCGGCTTGAATATTAATTTATTCGGCGACGCCGTCTCGCGCTTAGCGATAGATGTATTTAACCTCGGAATAGCACCTTTAACTCTGGCCATTATTGCCAGCTTCTGCATGACATTAACCACTGTGATTGGCTTTAAAGCAATCAACTGGTTGGCCACTTTGATGGTGCCAGTTTTGGCTGGAGTCACCCTATTGCTCGGTTACTCTGCGCTAAGCGAAAAATCATTTGAACAAATTCTTGCTACCCAAAAGGTCGCGACACTGACATTAGGTGACGGCATCTCAGCAGTAGTGGGTGCCATCATTATCGGCGCGATTATTCTGCCGGATATAACCCGCTTTGTTAAACATTGGTCCAGCGCGATTTATATCGCTTTTATTTCCTATGTTGTTGTGCAATTAGTCGTGATGGGCTCTGCCGGTCTAGCAGGGGCTACGTCAGGAAAGGCCGACATCTTAGATATCATGATTGACCTGGGCTTAGGTATAGGCGCCTCGATTATTGTGATTGCCGGAACTTGGGTGCTCAACTCACTCAATCTTTACAGCGCCGTACTCGGCACCACAGCGACCTTCCCAAAATTAAATAGCACTGCTGTGACTATAGGCCTCGGCTTGCTCGGCATCTTTGTTGCTCTACTCAATCTGTTGGATAACTTTATTACCTTTATCTTTTATCTGTCGATTATTTTTGTTCCGGTTGCCGGCATTATTATTAGCGACTACCTGTTTATCCGCCCCCAGGCCTATAACATTGAGTCCCTAGCGGACAATCGCGCTATAGCCCCCAAAGGCTTTATTGCCTGGGTAATCAGTGCCACTTTTGCGGTATTAAGTACCAAAGGGTTGATTGCCACCCCATCAGGTATAGCCGCGATCGATGCAATCATACTTGCTGCCATTGTTTATACCGCCTTATCTTGGAATGAACGCAGTTCCAAGCACAGTACTAAGCACAGTAAAACGAACTCTTAGAGGCGAAGACATTGAGAATTGGAATTGATGTGGGCGGCACCCACACAGATGCAGTTATACTGCAAGGCGATAAAGTTTTAGCTTCAACTAAAGCACTGACATCCGCCGACGTTATCAGTGGCATCACCAATGCCCTAGATGTAATTTTAGACGACAGTGGTATAGCCCAGTCTGAGATAGAGACTGTAATGATCGGCACCACTCAGTTTACCAATGCCATTATTGAGCGCCGCGAGCTGGCCCAGATTGCCGCCGTGCGCATCGGCCTGCCATCAGGTAATGGGTTGCCACCTATGTTGGATTGGCCCCAAGACCTAAAAGACGCTCTCGACAGCGAAACCCATATGCTCCACGGCGGCTATCTATACGATGGCTGGTCCCTGGCGGATATAGACGATGCTGAAGTTGAACGCATGATTCAAAGTATGCTTAAAAGCGGTGTTAAAAACATCGCTATTGCCTCAGCATTTTCACCGATCAATGCGGAACCGGAAAAACAGGTAGCCAGTAAAATCCTTGAGGCTATCCCCAACGCGAAGATCACTCTCTCCCATAGCTTTGGTCGCCTGGGTTTAATGGAGCGTGAAAATGCCGCTATCCTCAACACCACACTACTGCCCTTTGCCGACAAAGTGGTCAGTTCATTTTTAGGCGCATTAAAAAAGCGCCAGCTGCACTGTCCGGTCTATGTCAGCCAAAATGATGGCACATTGATGAGCGCTGATTTTGTCCGCTCCTACCCGGCATTGACCTTTGCATCAGGTCCAACCAACTCCCTTCGTGGTGCCTATAAGCTTACCGGATTAAAAGACGCCGTAGTGGTGGATATTGGCGGCACTACCTCCGATATTGGTGTACTGCAAAATGGCTTCCCGCGGGAATCCAATGTAATTATTAAAATCGGCGGCGTGCGCACCAATTTTCGTATGCCCGATATTCTGGCGATCGGCTTGGGCGGCGGCAGTATTGTCTCCGCCGATGGCAGCTCAATAGGCCCCCAGTCAGTGGGCCATCGACTGGTGACCGAAGGCTTGGTGTTTGGTGGTGAGACGTTAACCACAACCGATATTTTAGTCGCCAGTGGCAATGCCGATATTGGCGACAAAAGTAAGATTACGCATATTGCCCCAGAGACTATTAGTAACGCCCAGGCAACCCTACATACCATGCTCGACAGTAATATCGATATGATGAGGCCCGGCGGAAAACCCATGCCCGTGATCCTAGTGGGCGGTGGCGCAGTGCTGGTGACCGACGGACTCCAGGCTGCATCCAATATTCACCGACCAAAACATGCAGGTGTCGCCAACGCAATTGGCGCCGCCATTGCTCAGATTGGCGGCGAAGCAGAGCAAATGGTCTCCTACAGAACCTTACCTCGAAAAGAGGCTATCAAACAGGTTACCCAGATTGCCGTGCAACGGGCTATAGACGCCGGCGCTGACGCGAAGACTCTGCGCACCGTGGACATTGAAGAAACACCTGTGCCCTATATGGATGAATCCAGCACCTGTATTCGCGTCAAAGTGATCGGTGAATTAACCGCCTCCATATCGGCAACTGCCAATAACAATAGTGAGGCTTTGGTATGAAAATCGAACTTAAACACTTAGAAGACCTCGCACTGGGTTCGGTTTTTTTAGCCACCGGTGGTGGTGGTGATCCCTATGTCCCACGATTAATTACCGAGCAGGCGGTCAAACAGTTTGGGCCTGTCGAGATTATCCAGCCAGATGATGTCAGCGATGATGCCTATGTAGTGGCCATTGGCGCCGTGGGCGCACCCACGGTTAGCTTGGAGCTACTCCCCTCTATTGATGAAGCAGCTAATACATTGAGAGCCTTTGAGCAGCAGGTTGGTCGACAGATCGACGCAGTTGCCTCTTTTGAAATTGGCGGTGGCAATTCATTGATCCCGATTGCAGCAGCAGCAGGTAGAGGAATACCCGTTATCGACGGCGACGGTATGGGCAGAGCCCTACCGGAAGCACAAATGATGAGTTATGCCATCGCCGGGGTTAAACCCACTCCCGCGGTTGCCCTTGATTATGATGGCAATATCACAGCCTTCTCGACCAAGACAACTGAGGTCTATGAACGCCATATCCGCAGTCTTGCGATAGCTGCAGGTGGCATGATCACCACCGCCGAGCACCCCATGAGCGGGCTTGAACTGAAGCGATCAATTATTCCCGGCACCCTCTCATTCTCGATTAAGCTGGGGCAGACCCTGCGAGAAAATCGCGGCTCCGCCAGGGATATGCTCGAACCATTACAGACATTATTTAGCGATTCAATTTACGGTGAATGCCGACTGATTTTCGCTGGAAAAATAACTGATAAGGCAACTCGCATTGTCGGTGGTTACGATATTGGCGAAGCGGTTATTGAAGCCTTTAGTAGCGACGAAAAACCACTAAAAGTAAGCATTAAAAATGAATACCTGCTTGCTCGTCAGGGCGATAAGGTAGTGGCCAGCGTACCGGATCTGATTGTCATTGTTGACTATGAAACCTCTGCGCCAATTAATGCAGAACGCCTGCGGTATGGGCAAAGAGTCGCGGTTTTTGCCGTTGGCTGTCCGGATTTTTATCGCTCGGAGAACGCGTTGAAGGTGGTTGCGCCACGCTGTTTTGGATTTGATATTGACTATGTGCCACTGGAGCAAATTTAGGCGTCGGAGCAATCCTGCTGGGAGGTCCCTCGGCTGCGCTCGGGATGATCAGTAAGGTGTAGCGATAGCAGAACCAGTTTCACGTCTGTACCGCAATAATCCAGATAGACCCTGGGCATACCCTTGCGATCAATCAGGGCCCGCTTATGGGTGCCATTATTTTCAGAAGAAGAGAGCACTTGTCTGAGCGCCAGCGAGTTGTGCGAACGCTGAAAATCATGGCATCCATGGGACCGATCGCAAGGGTATGGTCAGGGTCTATTCGCACCCGGCACTCAACTTAGCCGCCAAAAACGAACCAAAGATCTCTCGTCACTGCGTTATGTCAAAATGACAATCGACTAGATTCATGTACTAGGCGCAATCGAAGGATTTCCGAGTGGACTGCATGAGACCCCTCGGCTACGCTCGGGATGACAAAAAAGGTACCGCGATAACTCAGATAGACCCCGGGCAAGAAATCAGAGCCGCACCGAAACCCCACGCTCTGCCATATAACGCTTCGCCTCAGGCACCGTATGCTCACCAAAGTGAAAAATACTCGCCGCCAACACCGATCAGCCTTGCCCAGAACAATACCATCCACCAGATGCTGTAGATTGCCCACACCACCAGAGGCGATGACCGGCACATTTACCGCATCGCTAATCCGCGACGTCAGATCCAGATCAAAACCATTCTTAGTGCCATCGCGATCCATACTCGTCAGCAAAATCTCACCGGCACCATAGGCCGTCATCTTCTCCGCCCACTCAATCGCATTAATCCCAGTAGGCTTGCGGCCACCGTGAGTAAAGATTTCCCAGCGCGACTCATCGCCCTGCTCAACCTGCTTCGCATCAATCGCCACCACAATACACTGGGAGCCAAAACGCTGGGCCGCTTCACGGACAAATTCCGGGTTGTGAATCGCCGCCGAATTAATCGCCACCTTGTCAGCACCGGCATTCAACAAATTGCGAATATCCTGCAACTCACGCACACCACCGCCAACCGTCAAGGGAATAAACACCTGCCCGGCCATACGCTCAACCGTATGCAGCGTAGTATCCCGCGCCTCATGGCTAGCGGTAATATCAAGAAAGGTAATCTCATCCGCACCCTGCTCGTTATAGCGACGGGCCACCTCAACTGGATCTCCAGCATCGCGAATATCAACAAACTGCACGCCTTTTACAACACGGCCTTTATCCACATCGAGACAGGGAATAATACGTTTTGCCAGACTCATTTTTCGTCCTTAAATAGATGGCCTAATTTGCCAGCCTTAGTCGACAGATATTGAACATTATGGGGATTACTATCAGCCTGAATCGGCTCACGCTCAACCACATTGATACCCAAGGCTTTTAACGCGTCAATCTTGCGGGGATTGTTGGTCATCAAGCGAACTTCCATGGCACCCAAATGCTCAAGCATCGAGGCGCAGATAGAATAATCACGCATATCAGCACCAAAACCTAAACGCTCGTTGGCTTCCACAGTGTCAGCACCCTGATCCTGAAGATTGTAAGCGCGGATTTTATTCACCAGACCAATGCCTCGGCCCTCTTGGCGCAGATAGAGAATCGCGCCGCGGCCCTTTTCGGAAATCCGCTTCATCGCCTCTTGCAGCTGTTCGCCACAGTCGCAGCGCAAACTGCCCAGAGCATCACCGGTCAGACACTCGGAGTGAATCCGAATCAGCAGCGGTTCGTCACTGGCACAGTCACCCATGCTGATGGCGATATGCTCTTTGCCTTTAAAGGGGTCTTCAAAACCATGAATGTCAAAAGTGCCCCAGCGGGTGGGCAACTTTGAGGATTCGATAAAGCGAAGCGCCACGGTTTTCTCCAAGATAGTATTCAGCCGCGTATTGTAGCGGCAAAGCCCGCGTTGTGCAGGCTTTTCAAATAGCTTGGATAGGCAAATTAATCAGTCGCCAATACCGGCTTAGAGAACCTTTTCGAATCACGTAGATCATAGATTACTCGATACAAACAGGGAATCAGAACCAGGGTAATGGCGGTCGCGAAGACAATACCAAAGCTCAGAGATAGCGCCATGGGAATCACAAACTGCGCCTGCAAACTGGTTTCAAACAACATCGGCAGTAGACCCACAAAAGTAGTCATAGTGGTGAGCAAAA
>Ga0209602_1003085_pt1 | contig 13040 bp, 10 predicted proteins | sample COGITO_mtgs_1205_3_FD_184810 | JGI IMG/M metagenome (GOLD analysis project Ga0209602, IMG submission 184810) | Pelagic marine microbial communities from North Sea - COGITO_mtgs_120524 (SPAdes) (version 2) | ecosystem: Environmental > Aquatic > Marine > Epipelagic ...
TAATAAAGTGATCAACATAGAAGGGAAGGTAGGTAATTTTATTCCCAGAGAATTAGTTACCAACGCCATATCACGACAAAGAGAAATAGAACTTACCATAAGCCGCATGGATCAACGGCTGAAAACTTTGGAAGCAAAGATAAAGGATATGACCGATGGGTAAATTAATGGATAAACTAAAGTCAAAGAAGCTGCCAGAGGGCCAGCTATCTGAACACTTCCATGAGGACGAATTTCGCTGCCACGGCACGGGCGCACTGCCCCCCGGCGGGATGGCCCCGAAGCTGATTGATTTGCTGGAAGAACTTCGCGCGCACTTTGGACAGTCCGTAGTGATTAACAGCGGCTACAGGTCCGAAAGCCATAACAAGTCCGTAGGCGGCGCGACCAACTCCCAGCACATTAAAGGCACGGCTGCGGACGTAGTGGTATCGCGCGTTTCGCCCGCAGAAGTCTACAAGTGGGCAAACATAAACAACCCGGCTGGCGGCGTCGGTAAGTACAATAGTTTCACGCACATAGACGTGCGCGACGGAAAGGCCCGCTGGTAATGAACGCACACGCAGCCATACCAAATCGTCGTGCAGAAATACTGCAAAGGCTACTGGCTGCGGACTTAGCTAAAGACGATATATTGGATTATGTTCGGTTTACTATGCCGGACCCAAAAGACCCTGCGACCATCCCAAGGTCGCGGTATGACACGGGCGCACACCATGAATTTCTAGCGCGCAAACTCATGGGCCTTTTGGACGGCAGCGTTAAGCGTCTTATTGTAAACATGGGTCCACGGCACGGAAAGACGGAACTGGCGTCCAAGAAGTTTGCGGCCTACTGGTCGGCCCTACACCCCGAACTTTCCCTTATCTTTGGCACATATAACGAGACCTATGCGAGCGACGTGGGGTCGGCGGTTAAGGATTATATTAACTCGGCTGAACATAAGTTAGTGTTCCCGGACCACAAGTTGCGCGACGACAAGCAGTCGTCTCAGTTTATTCAGACCACGGACGGCGGCATCCTTGCTTTTGTCGGACGTGGCGGGTCCATTACCGGACGTGGCGGACACGGGCTAATCATTGACGACCCCATCAAAGACCGCAAAGAGGCGGACAGTAAGTTAATCCGTGAAAACCTATGGTCGTGGTTCAGCCAAGTTATCGGCACACGTCTAATGACGGACGATGCGTGGATTATGCTTATTCAGACGCGCTGGCACAGTGACGATCTGGTGGGACGACTTACGGACCCGATGAACCCTTTTTACGACAAAGACGAAGCGAAAGAGTGGGAAGTCGTGGACTTGCCCGCGCTGGCCGTAGAGGGGGATATTCTAGGTCGCCAGCCGGGAGAGGCTTTATGGCCCAAGCGTTTTGGCGTATCGTTTCTTGAGAGGCAGCGGCGTCTGGACCCCAGAGGTTTCCAAGCCCTGTACCAAGGCCGTCCGTCCGCGGAGGAGGGTGCTTTCTTCCAAGCGGACTGGATCAAAACCTATAAGCAAGACGAACTGCCGGACAACCTACGGCACTATGCGGCCAGCGACCACGCGGTTTCTACACTGCAAGCGCGCGACAAGACGGCCCTTATTACTTGCGGCGTAGATCAGAACGACAACATTTGGATACTACCGACAACGCAGTGGGGCCAGTTTGCGGCGGACGTGGCCGTAGAAAAAATGTTATCTCTTATGGCGCAGCACAAACCTACCTTCTGGTGGGCAGAGCGCGGACAAATCACTAAGTCACTCGGCCCGTTCTTGCGCAAGCGGATGCACGAAGAACAGGTGTACGCAGCCCTTATCGAAGTCACGCCCATAGCGGACAAACAAACACGCGCGCAGTCCATCCAAGGGCGCATGGCGATGGGCAAAGTGTTCTTCCCGTCTTTTGCGCACTGGTGGCCCGAAGCCCGCGATCAGATACTAAAGTTCCCGCACGGGGCGCACGACGACTTTGTGGACGCAATGGCTTATATTGGACTGGGATTAAACCAACAGGTGTCGGCAGCGGACGTAAGAAACGCCCGTAGCTTCGGACGCCCCGGCACGTTTCAAAGACTACTTCAACAAACAAGGCGTCAGGAAAAAGACGCCAATCGCAAGCGCATAACTGAGGGCTGGTAATATGCAGAACTATGATGAAAACCCCGAAATGATGGAAGAAGCCCAAGAGCAATCTACTATCGAACGGGACGCTCCCGACCCCGCTCCCGCGCGCGCGGCACTGGTTGCACAGTGGACAAGCTGCGTTCGTGACGCGAGAGAGTTCTGGCATCAAAACGCCTTTAAGCGGATGTTAGAGGACCAGCGGTTTGCAGCGGGCAACCAGTGGCAAGAAAACCCAACGGCAGCGGACCACGCCAGCTTTAACGAAACAATCAATGACCGCTATGTGGCTAACATCACTTTACGGCACATACAGAGCCGTACAGCGTCCATATACGGCAAGAACCCCAAGGTTGTAGCCCGACGTAAAGAACGGCTGTTATCAACCGTGTGGGACGGCAACAGCCAGTCTCTACAGACGGCCATGCAGACAATGCAGATGGGCATACCAGACCCACAAGCAATGGCTATCTTACAAGACGCGCAAACAACCATGCAGCAGACAGCTATGCTAGATAAGATGGCAAAGTCTCTGGAACTTATGTTTGAGCATGAGATAGACGAACAGCCTATCCCCTTTAAAGTACAGATGAAGGCCACGGTCAGACGCGCGCTTACAACAGCGGTGGGCTACGTTAAGGTGGGTTTTGAACGGGTTATGGCACGCCAACCAGACATAGACCGCCGGATTGAGGCTACAGAACAACGCTTGTCCGCAATAGAAAGACTTGCTGCGGACATGGCGGACGGGGAGTTTGACGAGAACGCAGCCGAAGCAGAAGAACTGCGGCTGGTCCTAGATCAACTTATGAACCAAGAACAGACCGTCGTGCGCGAGGGTCTTACGTTCAACTACCCCGATAGTACGTCCATTATTCCTGACCCGGAAATTAAACAGCTTCGCGGCTTTGTTGGCGCGACTTGGGCGGCAGAGGAATACTACCTTACAAGCAATCGGATCAAAGAAGTCTACCAGAAAGACATATCTATGTCAGCGTCCGCGACAAACAACGAAGCAATGGCGCGGACGTACCTCAAGACGGACAGGGGCCAGTACCGCGAGATTGACGGACGGGACCACAAGGGCGAGACATACCACGCGGTATGGGAAATATATGACCGCTCTACTGGTATGAGTATGACAGTATGCGACGGCTACGGTGACTTCCTACAAGAACCCGCGTCCCCCGAAATATGGTTAGAGCGTTTCTTCCCGTGGTTCCCTTTTGTTGTAAATGAAGTGTATGACGACGACAGCGTTATCCCGCCGTCAGACGTGCGCCTGATGCGCGATATGCAGAAGGAAGTGAACCGCAACCGTCAAGGTTTAAGAGAACACCGCGTAGCCAACAGGCCAAAGACTTATGTGCGGTCCGGTATTCTAAACCCTGACGAAAAGGACGACATACAGTCCGCGCGGGCGCACAGCGTTATTGAACTGCAAGGCTTGCAGCCAAACGAAAAGATACAAGACGTACTGCAAGCCCACGCGGGGCCGGGCATTGACCCTGCCTTGTACGACCCCAGCCCTGCCTACCAAGACTATTTGCGCGCCGTAGGACAGCAAGAAGCCAACCTTGGCGGTACGTCGGGCGCAACGGCCACAGAAGCCGCAATAGCGGAAGGCTCGCGCAACTCCTCAGTATCGTCCACCGTGGACGACCTAGACGAGTTCCTAACAGAACTAACGCGCTGCGCAGGGCAGACGTTGCTACTTAATATGACACCCGAAAAGGTTAAGAAAGTTCTTGGCCCCGGCGCAGTATGGCCCGATCTGGACCGCGAAAGCGTTGCCCAAGAGATATTCTTAGAGATTGAAGCGGCCAGTACAGGACGGCCTAATAAGCAACAGGAGATACAGAACGCGCAAGCGGTATTCCCGTTACTTATGCAAATCCCCGGAATGTCACCCGAATGGCTGGCGAAAGAACTGTTACGCCGCATGGACGACAGACTGGACGTGGCAGACGCCTTTGCTGCAAACCTACCGTCCATACAGATGATGAACAACGCGCAGCAAATGACGGCTGGTGGCCCGAATGACCCGAACGCGCAAGGATCAGAGGGCGGTAACAACGCGCCGTCTACTTCCCCGGAACAAGTAAACGCGGCTCCACGTCCGCCGGAAGCGGGGCCACAACAACAGTTTTAGTCTGCACAGTCAAAAACCATAAATTTTTACGTCTGACCTAGAAGTGTCTGTTGATCTTAACAGACAAATCAGACAAAATTACATAGTCACGCAGTCAACAAGGGTGCGAATATGCCAGATGAGGCACTAGAAGAACAAGGCGAAATTGAATCGTCGGCTACGCCAGCCGATAATGTGGACGCGACTGATACCGCTACGTCCAGCGGCGAAGGTGAACACACTGAACCTAAAACCGAAGAACCGCAGACTATGGCTGACGCCATTAACGCGGCACTTGAGGCAGCACCCGACGGTGAGGCTCCGAAGCCCGACACTACGGACGAGGACGCCGAAGAACCCGAAGAGGCTCTCTCAGGCTCAGAGGTAGACGGCGAGGGTGGTGAGGCATCTAAAGCGGAAAAATCAGAAGTCGAAGCAAACGACGATATGCCTGATGATCCAACCGACGACGAGTTAAAGGCTATGAAGCCCAAGGCTCAGAAACGGATTGCCAAGCTATTGTCACAACGGAGAGAAGCCCGTGCAGAAGTTAGCGCATTACGCGGTGACGCGGACAATTTCCGACAAGTTCAGACGTTTATGTCTGAGAACAATCTTGTGGACGCAGAGGTTGCCAACCTGTTTAAAGCGGGCGCGGCACTGAAGTCTGGTACGCCAGAAGGCTACAAGTCGTTTTTAGAACTGGCTACGCCGATGGTGCAACAAGCACTTGAAGCAACTGGTCAGGCTGTTCCTAAAGATTTAATGGAACAGGTAGACGTGGGAGAAATGACGGAAGCTGCCGCCTATGAGGTTGGTAAGTCACGTCATGCTGCAACTCGCGCCGAAGCACAGGCCCAACAGGTCCATGCGCAAGCGCAACAGAGGCAGCATAGCCAATCGCAAGCAAACATTGTGCAAGCGGTAACGGCTTGGTCCCAACGAACTGCGAATACTGACCCTGACTTTTCCCGTAAAGCCGACGCTATGAAACGTGTTTCGCAAGCGTTAGTCGCAGAGCGAGGTTTACCCCCATCGCCGGACGTTGCGGTTCAGATGGCTCAAGCAGCCTACGAAGAAGCAACGACCATGATGCGGTCCGCCAATCCTCCGCGCGCTACACGCCCGCAACCCACGGCTTCTGCGTCCTCAACCAGAAACGGAGTCAGAGCCGCGCCGCAATCTTTAGCAGATATTGTGGCCCAAGGATTAAGTAGCTGACTTCAAAGGACTTGAAAGGTCAAGACTATGCCAACACAGGCACAACTGGATTTCATTGCTAACGCAGCACTGGACTTCTATTTAAACAAGGGCGACGCGTTTCAGCAAACCCTTCAATCTAAACCTCTTGTCAAAGTCATGGACAAGAAAACCCAATCATTCCCCGGCGGCAAGGGCGACATTTCTGTTGCTGTTGTTGGTGCTTATGGTGCGGGTGGGACTAACGACAGTCTCGCGGGTTACAGCTACGACGACACAGTAGCGTTCTACAACCCGACCAATTTGGATCGCCTTAACTACACATGGCGTGAACACCACATTGGTATCACTGTTACCCACACGGAACTAAAGCACGACGGCATTAGTGTAACGGACGAAATGGGCGGTACTTCTGCACATTCTGGACGTGACCAGACAATGCTTATCAATATGTGGGAAAACAAGCTGTTCGACCTTGGAGAGCGTTATTCACGTTCTTACAACGAACTGCTTTGGGGTGACGGTACTGCGGACGCGAAAGCACTGCACGGCCTTCAGCATTTCTTGGTAGAAGATCCGACAACGGGTACAGTGGGCGGTAAAGACCGTTCAGTAGCGGACAACGCATACTTGCGTAACCGTGCGCGCACTGTAGCAAACGCGGCTAACGTCGCGCATGGCGGCGATGCTGTTACCGTAGACGGTACAGACGGCGGCGCGTTGGTTCAGACGTTGCAGCAAGAAGGTCGTCAACTACGTCGCTACGGCGGCAGACCTGACGTATTCTTGGCAGGGTCCGACTTCATCGACGGTTACGAGCGTGAAATTCGCGCGAATGGTAACTACACTGATCGTGGGTTTAAAGGCTCACAAGACGGTGCGATGGGGCCAGTCATGCACGACGGTACTGTGATCCAGTATGACCCAACTTTGGATGATCTAGGTCTTTCCAAACGCGGTTACTGGTTTGATAGTTCAAAAATCAAAATGGCAAAGATGGATGGGGAATGGCGCAGAGCGCACAACCCAGCCCGTCCGCCAGAGAAATTTGTTCTCTATCGCAGCATCACGTCCACAGGACAGATGATCGCTACCCAGCTTAATTCCAGCTTGGTTATCGACATTAAATAACAGGTTGCCCCGGACGCAAGTTGTCCGGGGCTTCTCCCTTCAACAATCAAGGACACGCCTAATGGCTAAATTTCAACTTCTATCTTGTTACGTTCACCTTGGCGGCGAGCGCGGTAACGTGGTCTTTCGCGGAAAGTCTATGCCCGTGACATACCCCGAAACATTGTTGCTACAAGCAATTCACGGCGGACAGGAACACGTCCATTCTCTTATTGCGATAGGCGAAGTAGAGCGTACCCACGAAGAAGAATTTATGCGTTTGCAAGAACGCTATGGCGCGATTGTTAAGACAGCATTTCCAACACTGGCGGGGCGCGTAAGCCTACCCGAAAAAGACGACAGTGTGCCTACACAAGAAGAAGTAGATGAAGTTAAGTCCGTTTCGGACGCGGCTATGAAGTCCGTCAAAGCAAAGCGCGGTAGGCCCAAAGCCACGGAAAAGAAAAAGCCAGCAGACGTTCCGTCACTGGAAGAACTGCCCCAATAAGGATTTGACTTATGCGGATAATGACGCTGAACAGAATGTTGAAAGAACTCCGCTATGAAGCCCGTCTATCACCCGCAGCTTCGCACGGGGTCCAACTACAAGAACGCCACACGGCATTACTGCGCCGCATACAGGAAGAAATATATGACCTGTACGACTGGCCTATGCTTGAGACAGTCGGCACTGTAGAGATAGACCCCGGCCAGCGTCGTCAGATATACCCCGAACTTATAGATATGACGGGGATACAAAAAACGTGGGTCCGCATGGAGAACGACGAGGACTGGCACGAACTCACCTACGGCATCCATGCAGAGCAAATGAACCAATATGACAGTGACGCAGACGAACAAGAGGAACGTGTCACGCGCTGGATGCACTTCTTGGCAAGCGGTGCAGAAGTCATAAACACTAATATGTTTGAAGTGTGGCCTATACCTAATCAAAAAGCCACGGTGCGTTTCGCGGGCAAGCGCAAGCTAATGCCTCTGGCGGACCCTAACAAGGACTACTCAACGCTAGACGGTATGTGCATAGTGCTACACGCCGCGGGCGAACTCTTGGCCGCGCAAAAGTCTGAGGACGCGCAGCTTAAACTACAGACGGCAGCAGCGCGCGTAGAGCGCATGAAACAAGCACAGGTGGCCCCGGACAACCGTAGAGCTTCCATGTACCCGTCAGGCCCGTCAAACACTCGGACTACCTCTTTCCGGTACACAACTTAGGGCGGGCGCATGGCGTATCTTTTCATAGAGGACTTTTCTAAGGGCATTGATTTGCGCAAGCAAGCCCTGACAGCCAGCCCCGGAAGTCTGCGCCAGCTAGAAAACGGCGTTGTTACTTCTGGCGGCGAAATTGAGAAGCGTCTGAAGTTTACCTCATTGGGACTTCTTCCCGCAAACACGCACGGGCTTGCTTACAAAGATAATTTTGTATGGGTCTTTGGCAACGGCAACGCGCCCGGCGGTATGCCCACATACGCCAAATACCATAAACTTAATGGCGGAACTATTGATAAGGTTTTAGACGTACAGGTTTTTAACAACAAGTTTTACGTTGTTGCCCGTCTGACTAACGGCGACACAGAACACTACTATAACGGCTCAGTCGTCGCGGACAGCGGCGCACAGGGACACGTCGTCCACGCACACAGATCAAAACTATACGCAGTTGAAAAAGAGAACTTACGTTTTTCAGCGGTGCTGGACCCTACAAAGTGGACAAGCGGCACAGGCGCGGGCTTGATAGATGTAACTACGCAAGACGCGGACGCGACAATCTTGGTGGGATTAGAGAAATACTACAGCAACGTCGCGGTGTTTGGACGGTCAACTATTCAGATTTGGTTTCTTGACCCGGACCCTAACAACGACGTTCTTATTGAAACGCTGGGTAATATCGGTTTGGTCGCACCGCGCGGACTTGCGCGATACTCCAACGGTAACGTATTGTTTCTAGCGGACAGCGGCATACGAAGCCTACGCGCGCGTGACGCTTCCAACAGCGCAGGGCTAAACGACGTGGGATCACCCGTCGATGCTGTTGTAGCGGACTTACGCGCTACGCTTACAAGAGATGAAGTAGATGAAATTAGAGGGCTGGTGGACCCGCTTTCTGGCCGCTTCTGGCTAACTTGGGGCGATAAGGCTTTAGTTTATACTACCTTCCCGAACAGCAAAGTCTCAGCTTGGTCTATGTTTGATATGGATGTGCGCGTGACCGACGCCATATCCGCCAACAGCCGCGTAGTTTTTCGATCAGGAGATGGGTTGTTTATCTACGGCGGGGTTGAACAAGGCGTAAATCCTTTTGATCCAACGGTAGGGACGAACATCTACAGCAACACTGCGCCGCGCCAGATAGGTCCAAACGATCCGTTTGATACCCGCGATGAATACGACAATACTTCCATGCTCATTGAAACCCCTCTTATGTCAGCCAGCGACCCTGCAAGAGTAAAGAACTGGACGGGCATTGATGTAACCGTCCAAGGGGACTGGGACGTGTATGTAAACGAAACAACAGGTTACGACCCGCAGTGGACGAAAGTAGCAGTCATTAACTCTGCGACGTGGGACAACGGGCGTATTCCGCTGGACAGCCACAGCACGCACCTATCCGTTCGGATGGTTTCAAAGAATGACGGCTTTGCGTCCTTGTCCAATATGGCGATACACTATGAAGGGGGCGAGACTTCTTGAGCGTAATTTTAAAAGCAGAGCCAAAATACAATGATTGTCTCTATGTTGCTCGCAACTTACGGGAGCGAGACCAAGAAGAAATATACGCAACAAAGTATAATCCCAATCCCGAAGCACTAGCGAAAGAAGCGGTCAACTCTGGCGCGTTTCGCTGGTGTGCTTATTACGAAGGACGGCCCGTTGCGCTAATAGGCGCACTACCGCGCTGGCCCGGCGTTTGGTCCGTATGGGCGTATGGCACGGACGAATGGTCAAAGGTGATTGTAAGCCTCACGCGACACGTCCGCCGCTTTATGACCCCGGCAATATTCAACGCGGGAGCGCATCGCGTGGACGCTTGCGCACTAGCCAGCCACACGGACGCTAGAAAGTGGTTAAGACTTCTAGGAGCAAACCAAGAAGAAACACTTGAAAGCTGGGGCAAAAACGGCGAGAACTTTGTATGTCACGTTTGGACGCGAGAAAAGACAAAACGACTTATCGACAAAATAGATAGTCGTCAAAGGAACGCCCACCGATAACACCGCGTCCGTTATCGCAGGGGGGTTTGCACAGTAAAAGGGCCGAGCCTTATGTGTATGTTAAAAAAATATAGCGCGCAGCCAGAAGTAGATACCACTTACGTTGAGCAACAACAAGCGGACGCCGAAGAAGCGCGGGACTTAGAGGCTGAACGCCAGCAGCGCATCAAAGACGGTAAAGTTTCTATCGACAATAACTTCTCCAAGTTTAACGACAATTTTTATAACGGTTTTCAGAATAGCTTTATGGACTACTACCAGCCCCAAATTAACGATCAATTTGCGGACGCTAATAAAGCACTAGATTTTCACTTGGCCCGTACAGGCACGTTTAACTCTACTAATGCAGCGGACAGTCGCGCGGACCTGACTAGCGCGTATGATAACGCGCTGGCTGGCGTAACATCAAACGCAGCCAATCAAACATCCTCACTACGCGGCAGAGTGGACAACGAAAAGTCTACCTTGGTTTCCACGCTCAACTCCACAGGGGACAGTGAGCGAGCGTCTAATGAGGCACTATCGCGGTCACAAAACCTGTTTGCAACAACGCCAGAATACAACCCTCTTGGGGAGATTTTTGCGGGACTTACTTCCGGGTGGGCAGCAGCCAACTACGGGAACAGACAGCAAGATATATACGACAGTTATAAAAATGCCGGGATAGGTATGCCTTCGTCTACGTCCAGCAGCCGAATTGTAAATTAGGGGTTATGTGATGTGCGATCCAGTATCTATCACCCTTGGCGCAACGGCCCTATCGGGGCTTGGCGCGGCGGGTTCTGGCAACACAACCAGAAAATACACTCAAGAAGTAGAGAACCAAAACAGAATTGCTTTTGAAAGAAGCCAAGCCTTTCGTCAAGCTGAGAAAGAACGGCAAGCACAGTTTCAAACTCAAGCCAACCAAGTGTTTACTGACCAGCTTAACAACACCACGCGCGCGGAATATGACAACGAGCGTAACGCCAACGCTAAAGACTTTACAGATTTACTAGCTGAAAGACGGGCGGACGTTAATGAAAACGGCTTGTCTGAAACTGCGTCTGGGGCAGTAAAAGAACGGACCGCGGCCATAGCCAGCAAAGAAGCGGCAAAGAGCCGTCAACGTATTGCTGCGCTGGCGGACTTAAATTCCTACGGCACAACCGGACAGACACGCGCGCGTGGCTTCCAAGACAGTGCCAACGCGCTGAACACCCTTGGCGGGTTTCGTCGTGGGTCCATGGGCGTTGCAAATCAAGAACAGCAAATTGGCACGGCAAACGTCACACGCGGCGACGATACTTTTGCTCAACTCTTATCTGGCGCGGGTATGTTCTTAGGCATGGCTGGCCCAGCAATTATGGGCGGCGGAGCGGGCGCGACAGGCGCACCTATGTCCGCGATGGGCGCACAAGCGGCCCCGGCACCAGCGGGTACGCTTTATACGCCAATGTATAAAGGCAATCCTTTCCTTCCGGCAACGTATTGAGGTCAGTCAGATGAACGTAAACATGGGAAATCAAAGTGGCATAGCCCAAGGGTTTGCAAATCTGGCAAAGATATTCGCCCCACCCGGCGGCGATTTAATGAAGACGGAACTGCTAAAGCAACAGGCTTTAGCTGCACAGGCGGGCGCAAAAAACGGGGCAGTAAACGCGCAAGCTAATTTGATGAACGCAGAAACAGCACGGATCACGGACCAGCGTGACGGGGTAACTTTTAAAAATCGCCAAAATTTAGCGCAAAGCATTTTGGGTCTTAATCTTAAAGACCCCAACGATAGAACGATATTTTTTAGCAATATGATCGGCGCGGGCGTTGACATAGATAAACCGGAAGTAATCGCGGGCGTTATGACGTTGTTAGACCCGAATTTTGTAAATCAAGACGATTTAGCAAATATATATGTAGGCACAGGGGCGGTAGAGGGTTACGGCAAAACTGCACCGGGGTTTGCGGCAGAACTCCAAAACGAATTAGAAAAAGTACAAATTACTACCGACGGGCAAATAGTAGTAGCTGGAATTAACGCAGAATCGGATGCTAATGTAGCGAATATAAACGGGGCAACTGATCGAGATGTAGCGAATATAAACGGGGTAACTGATCGAGATGTAGCGAATATAGGCGCAGGCGCTACTATAGAAAGCGCGAATATAGGCGCAAACGCTACTATAGAAGCGGCAAATATCGCACTTGAGGGGCAACAAGGCGACAATGCTACAGATGTAGCCATTGCTCAAATCGTCTCTGATACAGACAGGGACATCGCTGAAAAAAACAACCTATCAGCGGAAACCGTAGCTAGAGCCAGAACTGAGGCCGAAATAACTGTTCAACGCTTGGCCGCTGCCGGACAAATTTCAGTAGCCGAAATAGGAGCAGAGACCGATAAACTGACCGCAAAAATAGCCGCGGAAAGTAATGAAAACGTAGCGAATATAAATGGCGGGTTTGACTTACAAATAGCCAAACAGAATAATTTGTCGGCAGAAACCGTAGCTGCGCTAACAGCGCAAGCGAAAGCCACTGTTCAGCAAATGGTTAATGACGGCATAATAAAAGTAGCCGAAATGGACGGCGCAGTAGACATAAAAGTAGCAGAACTAGCAAAACAGCAAGGGGAAAACGTAGCTAATATTAACGCAGAAAGCGCGAGAGAAACAACAAACCTTCAAGGTCAAACGGCCCGCGCGGTAGAACAACAAAGAGCGCAAAGTGCGGTAGAACTAGAGCGAATAAAGGCTGCTTCTTCAAAAATAATTCAAATACTTACTAACAAAGGAAACGTAAACGTAGCGAATATACAAGGACAAATAGACAAGTATATCGCGGACGGGGCCAATGAGAACGCGCTGCAAGTAGCCGGGCTTAATAACGAAGCAAGCATGGGCGAAGCGCAACTAAATGCAAAAACCCAAATAGATATTGCTGATAGAGAAAGTGCTACGCAAAAGTTCTTACAAATCCTTCAAGGTTCTCAGAATTTAGAAGAAGCCATAGTCACTGCAAACGCGGGCATCCAAGAGCGTAGGATGCAGGGCGACACAGACTTGGAAATAGCCGAACAAGACCGCGCGCTGCGAGAACTTATTGCGGTAATGACTAATCAAACGCAAGTGGATGTAGCGAAAATACAAGCAACTACCACTTCAAACGAAGGTGACAAAAACAGAGAAAGTCAAGAACGCATAGCTGAGATCAAGGCAGTCAGCGATAAAGTGGTTGCAGAAATTAACGCAGCCTCAAAGAGTGGTGTGCCGTTTAAACCTACAGACAG
>Ga0209602_1003092_pt1 | contig 13022 bp, 14 predicted proteins | sample COGITO_mtgs_1205_3_FD_184810 | JGI IMG/M metagenome (GOLD analysis project Ga0209602, IMG submission 184810) | Pelagic marine microbial communities from North Sea - COGITO_mtgs_120524 (SPAdes) (version 2) | ecosystem: Environmental > Aquatic > Marine > Epipelagic ...
CTATTTTAAAAGTGCCATTATTCCAATACCAAATATTTATTCTATTATTATCTGAACCACTACTTATACTAATTGCCCTAAAAGTGTCAATTTCTGTTAATGCTGCTATATCAGCAAACAATACTCCTTCACTATCATTAAACACTTCACTATTACCACTTTCATTAGCGGTTTCAGCAGCACGTTGGACTGTTGAGCCAGAGGTTGGGATGTAAGATGTATCGTAGCTTCCTTGTTCGGCTTGAGAACCCCATATTAAAATATCGGCAGTATCATTTATTGCACCGCCACTACGACCTCTTAAACCAATAGCTGATACATAAGTTGATGTTGAATGACTAAAAGTAAATCTTTGCCATTGTGGTGTTACTGTAATTGTATCTCCACTCGTTTGTGTATTAGCAAAGTATATAGTTTGGTTTTGCCCATTATTAGATTTAGCGTATATTGAAATAGTTTGATTTCCACTACTTGAATATGAATTGTAAATTAAGGACTGATTAGATGAAGATGAACCACCACTATTTAAATCACATTGTAACCTTGAAGCATTTTGTGTGCCATCAGGCGAAACAGCATAATCGCTTGTAACAATAGCTGTTGTACCTGTACCAGCACCTAATTTTACCCAACTACTTTGACTAAAATCTTCACTATAAGTAATCAAATTAGTAGCAGTATTCTCTAACAAAAGAACACCCTCTGCACTATCTGTATAATCTATTCTTGGTATATCATTACCAACTACTTCAATTAATCCCTCTTTGTTTACTCTTGTAGCAATACTATCTCTAGTAGTTGTAAAAGGTAGAGGTTTATAGTTATTATTCTCGTCATTATATGCTAATGTAGAACCCTCTTTTGTCGCCCAAGTTCCGTTACCGAATTTTAGTTTCTGTGCCATATCTATTCTATTGTGTATAATTGTCCGTTAGCCATATCTGAAAAAGATACCCAAGATGTTAATGTTTCTAATTCGCTATCTGTTAATGCTGAATCGTAGTATTGGATTTGTTTTGTTTTTCCTTCAAAATCATAAGAACCACTTGCTCCCTCAAATTTTAAAACATTCAATCCACTTGGTACATAATCAAAAGTATTATCTGATTCTAATTTGAAACCATTAATCCATAAAGAATAATCATTAGCTTTGTACTTTAATACTATTTTATTGTATAATGTATTATCTGAAATTGTAACAGTTTTATTAAAACTTATTCCAACTGAATTTCTAACAAAAACTTGTATTTGATTTGAAGTTGCAGTATTAGATATAAATAACCTATTTGTATCAGAGGAATCCGAAATACTAATTCTTTCTATTTTAAAAGGAGAAGATGTACCTCTATCTTTTAAATAAGCAATCTCCGCCATCAAAACACCCTCTGAATCATTAAACGTAGCTGCATCTCCAGAACCATTAGCAGTTTCTGCTGAACGAGTGGTTTGTGAACCTATTAAGCTTGGTATGTAACTTGTTATGTAGCTTGAATTGGATTCTGCTTGAAGACCCCAAATATAAATAGTTTTACCAATAGTTCCGTTTGTTTGTCCATCTCCGTTTGAAGCTGAAATTCTTGTTCTTACAGATGTAAGAGAGCAATTAAAAACAACAATACACCTAAACCATCCGTTGCCATAGTTTTCAATTGATGCACTATCAACAGATATACCGCTACCAAATGTAGAAGAACTGCCTATTGTTCCGTTATTTACATCAAACCATTGTCTTGAACCATTTGAACTACTGTCCCATAACAGTATGTGGGAAAAATCGTTAGTACCTTTTTTAACAAAACAAGAAACTGTTTGTTTAGTGCCGCTAACAGTTATAGTTACATTGGTTTGTACATAATTTTCAGCTGTGTCTGTTACAGTTAATAAATCAGCATTTAAAGTTCCATTAGGCGAAATAGTTTGATTTGATAATATACTCGCCCTTACTTTTGACCAATACGATTGAGTAAAATCTTCTGAATAAGTAATCAAATTTGTTGAACTATTCTCTAATAAATGACTTGGGCATCCAACAACCTTACCATCAATCAAAGGATAGTTTAATCTTGATACTCCGTTTGCAACTGTTTCTATCAGTCCTTGTGAGTTTATTCTTGTTGCTGAACCACTACGAGTAAAGTCAAAATCCCCTACACCACTTGATGGTAGTACGGAATAAAACTTGCTTCCTTGTGCTGCTGGTATTAATGCTAATTTTGGTTTTGCCATTGTTTTTAATTTTGTATATCTTGTATTCCTATTCTATGAATTGCATCTGCTAAACATTTTACTGCTTCAACTTCTTGCCTATCCTCCATATTAAACTGACCTTGTATCATTTCAGTTACTGTTCCTATTGAAACTGCAGTTTGTATTGTGTTACCCCACCAAGTACTATCGTATATTTCGTTTGCCATCTTTCTCTTTCTTGTCTTTGTTAAACTCGTTATAAAAACTATTTAGCTTTATTATGTTAACTCTTTTTGTCTTATATGTCTTTTTTTTAACACTCATTATAAAACAAAACTTGAAAACTCATTAGCATCCTTATCAGGGTACATATCTCCATTACTATTATTATTGTACTCAGGGTACTTATTACTATTAAAAGAAATGTAATCTAAAAACCTCTTTGTATAAAATTCAGACCTATCATTTATCTTACTCATCATTCTATCAACATCACTATAATTAACAGAATCAGAATCTTCTCCTCTATGCTTCGATATACCTCCATTATCAATTTTAAACATAGAAAAAGGAAAGTACTCTGACTGAGTAAACCAAATTAACATTGGCTTTATGTAAACGTCTCTAAGGCTCTTATAATCGCTATTAGCAGGTAAGTCTATATCACCTGATATTATTAAAGCCTGTAACTTGTCGTATAAGCTACCACCTAAATAATTCTGAATGTGAATATCCTGTGCCACCTCAATAAAGTGAATTAGCTTATCAGCATCAGTATTACCACTAATTATTGATTTAGCCTTTAAATCTTGTATTGTTATGAATAATGCTTTCATATGCCTAAAGTCTTTCTTATTTTATTTAAAGTACTTCTATAAGCACCTTTATCTGCTCTATCTATCATTCTCTCACCCATTTCACTTGGATTCTTAGGTTCTTTTAAACCATCCCCATAAGCATTAGATGAATCTACTTGCTTACCACCTTTCTTCTTGTAAACTCTTAACTCCCAATAGTGATGACAGTTCTTACCACCTTTGTATTTTAATAAGCTATAGTTCTGTTTTTTATGACCTAACTCTTTGTTTACACCTCTAAAAGACATCATATTAATATCTTCCTTTCTAAATACAACCTTTCTACCTGTTAAGATTTCCATCCTCTTACAGAAATCTCTACTATTAGGAGACTTTCTCTCTGGCATATAAGCGTATCTAATTTTATATACACCATCGTCTTCAGATGATGCTTTATCAGAATACTTGATTTCAGCCATTTTAACGGACTCATTCTCGTCTTGGTATATCTCACTATGGATTACCTCCCAATCATCGCTTAAAACCTCTCCTAAGGCTTCTAATTGGCTAATCATATCATCGCCCTCCTCTTGAGAAAAGTCTTTATTGTCTTCAGCAGATAATTTCTCTCCTGTTTCTTCTTCTTTTCTAATCTTAGTAGATACGTTATCTAACTCTGTAAATTCGATTGGTTGTAATGTTACGAAGTATAAATCTTGATATACTTTATTAAATTCAAGTATCTCTGTTAATCCGTATATGATACCATCTTGAAATGGTCTGATAATTACGTTATCCATTAATACAGATGCAGTTCTTAATTCTTCTGCATTGTTACCAAAACCTGTGTTGTCTTTAATACCTAAAAGTATTGGAGATACAATTCCGTGTCCTAACATTATCTTCTCTCTTGCTTCATCAGATAAGAATTGATATTGTGCGTGAGCATCTGGTAAGTGTATAGCTTCTATGTCAGCTTTAGTTTCTGCTGATTCATTAAATGCGATAATTGCTTTACCACTATTAGAGCTACCACTAAACTTCTGATTAATTTTACTCTCTATAGATTGCTGAGTCTCAGCATTAGGTATCCCATTGTTAAAGTTTACAAATAAACTCGGTTGTAATCCGTTCTCTATATTCGATAAATGATAATTTGATACCTCTGATTCTAACTCACTATATTGTAAAGATGCTTGATAATCTACTGTAGAGTAGTAATAGAAACCACTTCTGTAAGGTTTAAATACATAAAGTTCGTTTACTTGAGATTTACTACCGTTACCAAATGTAGGTATTCTTTTAGGGTTATCTGAATTCTTTAAATCCTTCCAAGATGGATGGTAGTAATAAGCCTTTATAACACCTTTAGTAGCCTTCTCAGCTCTAAGAGTTTCCATAGGAAAGTGAGATACCTTTAGTATCTTTGTTTTAGCCTTGTTGTATGTTAGTTGCATAACACCTTGACCTAACAACTTGTAATCATTAACAAGTCTCTTAACTTCTCTTGGTCTAAGTAGTTTCTTCATTCTAACATAATCCTCAGGAAATAAATCAGAGTTAGTAGATTCCAAACCTCTACCATAAATCATATCAACAATACCATTAATACATCTACCGTTAGTAGGACTATCAAGGTATCTGTCTATAAGGTTATCAAAATAATCGTTATTATCCCCAAATGCAACCCACTCTTTATTGTGAACCTCTTTGATTGTAGGAACTTGGTAAGAAGACATATTGACAACTCTAATGCTATCCTTGTATTCTTTACTAACTGTATTTTTCTTATTTGAACTCATTATATTATGTATGTGTTATCATCTACTGTACTGTAAGGCTTATAAAGTGTGCCATTCCCTATTTCGTGTTTCTCAGTTACTCTTTCAGAAGCAGTTTGAGAAGTTACGTATATCTTGTCTCTATACCACAATTCAGTATCTTTAGTTATCTCTAAATAATAAGTAGAGTCTTCTTCAAGTATTGCTGATTGAAAAGTAACTTGAGTAAAGTTTACTATATTGCTTAAAGTAGCATTTGTTATAGATTCTTCCTTACCATCACCATCTCTTCTTATATTTAAAACAAATACTCCTGACAAGTCTGAACTTCTCGGTGCAATAGTTATTGTTTTATCTCCTACTGTTGGTTGTAATATTAACATACTATGATAACTAAATAATTTATTTTTGTTTTATTTAATAAAAAAACCCCACCAAAAGGTAGGGCTTAGTTTAAATTAATCAGAAGCTATTACACAATAGTGAATCCAGCAGTAGCAATGTCGGCAGCTACACTATTAGTGTACACACCAGAAACAGCAGGTCTATTTATGAAATTAGCAGGTGCTTTTTCCATACCTGTAAAACTTAGAGTGTACCCACTCATATCAGCCATAGCTCCACCTGTTACTACAGTACCTCCTGTTACGTCAGCACCATACTCAGCTCCAGCTAAGAATACATTTCCGTTATTGTCTTCTACAAGAATGTTTGGTCTTCCGAAAGATAATAATTTGATAGTATTGTGGTCTTCTTTAGTTAATTTTTTAAGTGTCAACTCTAACACTTGCTCGAAAGCAGTAGTTCCATTCTCTCTACTTGATTGAATGTTCTCTGTATAGGTAGAGTTTCCTCTAACTTCGTATTTGTAAGCACTTGGAGAACCAGCTACAGCATCAATTACATCTGTATCTGTACCATCATATGTTATACTGGTTATATCTCCAAAATTTACAAAATAAACAGCATTGATTCCTCCAACACTATCTTTACAAGGTTCTGTTCTACCTAAAGTAATATCACAAGCCATAATATTTATTTTTTATTTATTAGTTATAAAAAAAGGGTAGGTAGTAATTACCCACCCTCTTTCTGTTTATTTATTTGAATCTTAGATTCCGTAAGTTACGATGTCTTCAACAACTCCGTACTGTACACCAGCAGTAAATCTCATAATGATTCTTACGTTTTGAGAACCATCTAAGTCTGCCATATCCAATACTTTTACTTCTTGGTGGTCTGATAATAAACCAGTTCCAAATTGTAAGTTATCTTTAGTAGTTGCCACTGCAGTATTTGCTGCTAATCCGTTAGCCATAAAGATTTTTACACCATCAAAGTATAAGATGTTGATGTCTTGGTTGTTTCCTTGAGAACCTACACCAGCAGCACCTTGTCCTCCAGATTGGAATCCTCCTAATGCTCTCTTGTATGCTCTAAAGATATTTTGAGATACATAGATGAATAAATCGTCTCTACCATATAAAGCAGAAGGGATTTGGTCAACTACTTTTCCTAACTCGTCTATTACGTTAGCAGCAGTTACAGTAGTTCCTGCAATTTGTTGTGCGGCTGGTAAAGCAGCATCAGCAGCTAATAGAGTAGAGAATCCGTCAAATGAACCTTCTCCATCTGCTCCTGCCCATATGTTCTGCTCATTCTTTTGTGCTACTTTAGCAGCAACATAAGAGATTAAGTAGTCTTGGAAAGAAGATGGTAAGTTGTCAAATGCAGAATATCCCATTTGGATTGCATCCCAATCTGAACGAAAATCTTTCTTACATAATTCTAAGTTAACTTGTAATTCCTTTGGTTCAAGGATTCTTTCAGTTAAAGTCAAAGTTGAAGTGTCATTGAAGTCGCAAGTACCATTCTTAGTGATACCATCTAATTCCAATCTTTTAACAACCTCTTTGAATTTTACGTTTGGTCGGATAGTTAGTCCGCCATTTGCAATAGTGTTACCTGATAATAAAGCAGCAGAAATGTATTTTCCTGCACTTTCTCCAGCATAAGTTGTAGTAATACTTGTAGTAGTAGCCATTTTGTCTAATTTTTAATTAAATAACATTCTATTAACTCTTTGTTCAGTAGTCATAGTTTTGTTTGGGTTTGATAATAAACTTTTTTTCTTTTCGATTTGAGCCTCTGGAGAATGTACAACTTCTTCTACATTTTCAGATAATTCAACCTCTTCTTGTTTAGATAACTCCTCAGGAACTTCTTTAGCTTCTCCCATAGGCTTATCTTCGATTAATGCTTTAATCATCGAAAGTAGTTCTGATTTTACTGCTGCTAACTCATCAGAAGTAGCATAACTCATAGCAGGTGCTTCAACTTCCTCCTCGATTACAACCTCTTCTTTAGGCTCTTCAGCAAGTACAACCTCTTCCACTTCCTCTTTTACTTCTTCAGTTACTTCCTCTGTAGATAACTCTACCGATTCTTCAACTGCAATGTCTTCAACCTTCACTTCTTCCTTAGATAGATTTAAAAGGTCTTTAACATTGTTAAGGATTTCTGTCGCTTTCATACTTATTGATTTATATTAATATAACTATTTAAAAATTTACTGTCTTATTTTTACTCCTCTTCTTGCTTGTGAATTGAGCCTATACCTTGCTTCCAATACTCATCTGCATTGCATTTTTTTTTCTTTGAATACTTATCACAATCAATAGAATAAGTATTCTTACATTTGCAATATTTAGCTCTCATTATCTATCTTTTTTAGTTTACTGATTGCCCAATTAACACCTGCTGAACCACCCCAAGCATCCCACATAATACCACCACAACCTCCTGAATAAGGCACGTCTTTGTGTTTCTGATGTCTTTTAAATGATGCCATTCTTGCAATAGTATCTCTACTCAAAGGTTTTCTATTAGCTAATTGACTTGCTCTTGTCCAACCAACACTTGTACCACAAGAACTTCCGTTCTCTTTCTTGTACTTTAATGCTCTCTTTGCATTATTTGAAGCACCTTGTGGATAATCAGTATAAGACTTTAATTCTTGTTCTTCGTAATTCTTAGGCTTAGTATGTACCCAACCCTTCTTAGTGTACTTTTCGTGTTCCTCTTTATTAATTATTTCAACACTTTCACCTGTTTCTGGATTATACATAACGTGAGGATATTCTACTAAATCTTGATTAAGTTTAGCTGGTGTTAGTTTATATTCCTCAGTCAATAACCTCTTTATCTCCTCCAATACATTACTCGCTTCAACCTCTTCAACATCTTCTACATTATCACTAAACATACCTTCAATACTTAATCCTAAGTACTTCCCTTGTTTAACATCTTCCCATACTTCATCATTATCTATCTTCATAGTAACTGCCCAAGCACCTTTTACCGCATTTAATCCATATAAAGCAGTTTTATCTTTCTCTGGGTCTTCTACTATCCAAGATTCTATAACAGACACACCTCCTGTAAATTCAGCGTGTTCTAATGTTGTATTATTGTTTTTAAGACGTTTTAAGTATAGCTCAGATGCTTTTCTTACTGTTTCGGTAGAGAACGTTATATTGTACTCATAGTCTCCCTTACGTCTGTATATTAGCTTATTTGGCACTAATGCTAAACCAACTATTATCCTCTTTTCTGAATCAACAGTTTTAAACTCTACTTTATGTTTACTTAAAGCAACAAAGTTTTCTTCGATAGCAGGGAACTCAACTAAAGAGATAGCATCAATTCCATCTTCCTCTTTTGATTCGTCTATAAATAATTCTATTGTATCTAATCCTTCCATATTTAACTTATTTATATTATGTTAACTTATTTTGTTGTATTTTGTTTTATTTTAAGTACCTGCTTGACCTACAATCATACCATCTAACTGTTGTTGAGTAGTAACATCTCTTGATACTACATAAGCCTTTAATGGCTTACCAAATTGTGCTTGTATAGCGTTTATAAGTAAGTTGTCGTTAGACCTACCTACTATGTTAAACGAAGGTTCTGCACGTTCAGACGCTCCTCCACTTGCTCCACCACCACCAACATTAACAGGTGTTGCTGCTGATGATGATTGATACTTTTGTCTTGCAATAGCTGCTACTTGTAGTAAACCACCTGCCGTAGCTACCCCAGCGTTAATTTTAGCTCTTAACAAACCTGCATCTGGTAAGAGTTTATTTATTGGATTGGCTAATGTGTTTTTAAAAGCAGAACTTGCAGCAGAATACGTTTCAATTAAAGCAGTAGATATATTAAATGCTTTCTCAGTATTAAATGCTTTCTTCTTTATAGCTTCTTGCCTAACCCTTAACCTCTCGTCATTCTGAGCTATTTCATTTTGAATACTCTTTCTTTGGTCTGCTGATAAACTTTCGTTAAGTAATCTATTATTTAACTCTTCGTTTAGGATATTTGTTTTGTTTTGCTCAATAGTTAATTGTCTTTCAAATTCACCATCCACAAAACTTGTAAGACCTGTCATTACTGTTTGATAACGCTCTATAAATCTATCAAGTTCTGCATAGAAATCTTCTTCTGGTTCTACAAATGTAGGTTTAAATGGTAATATAAGTTCACCTGTTATCTTCGCAGTATCACTTATTCCATCAAAATCTTCATCTTTAATAATATCTCCAAGACCAGCTATTTCTCGATAATAAGACTCTACGAATTTACCTGCAAATTTTTCTCCAGAATCTTTACCTTTACCTTTAAATAATTCATCAAATAAATCTTCTTCATTTAATTGATTAATAATAGAGTCTATTGATTTCTTGCCTTCTGTTTCTATTTTATTAAAGTTATCTATTAACCTAAATCCTTGTTGTTCGTGTACTCTTAGGAAATCTCTTTGTAATTTTCTTCTTGCAGTACCTCGTTTACCTTCGAGTTTTGCTTCAAACTCTTTTTTTCTTATTTCTAAGTCTTTTAATTTTAGTCCTTTTTCAGCTAATTTAGCATCAAGGTCAGCTCTCGCTTTACCTATTTTTTCATATTCTGCTTCTAACAATGTTTGTAAAGCCTGTGCTTTAGCTAATCTTTCGATTGCATCTATCTTATCATCTATACGTTCAACACTATCTTTTGTAAGTTGATTGTTTTCATCTAATTTAAGATTTAAGTCTTTATATTCTAAATTAGCCTTATTAACTGCTTTATTAGCTTCTTCTGTAGATATAGTACCTTCTTCTAATGCTTGTTTTAGAATCTTTAGATTAGAACCAGCTTTAGCTACAGTACCTCCAAAATTACTTAACTCTTCTTCGGCTTTCTTTGTTCCTCCTGCAAACTTATCAAAAGCAGCTATAACTAACTGAATTGCTAATAAAACTGCATTAGCTTTTATTCCTTTAATAAGATTTTTTAATGCACCATTAAAACCAACAACTTTACCTGTAGCATCATCAACTTTATTACTCATAAAGCTAAATTGAGAAGCGAATTGAGATAAGTTATTCGCAACACCTCGAATACCATAAGGTGCATCAGATATAGCTCTACCTAATTCAAGTGTTGCTGATGTTGCTGCACCTGTAGCATTACTAATACCAGTTAATCCTTTCTTACCATTACCTATAAATTCACTTGTAGTTTTGGATAGTTTTTGTCTCGTATTCGCTAACCTCTGCTCTTCTACATTAAGTTTAGCTACTGTTAGTTTATATTCCTTAGTCCTTCCATCTAACTCGTTTAAATCTGATGTGAATTTTTTTATATTAACTTTAGATTTAGCTTCCTCCAGCCTTAATTTTAATACTATTTCGTCTTCTTTAGCCATTTGTTAGTTTTTTTCTTTTTATACTTGTTTTTAACTCTCTAAAACTTGAAGGTAATTCATATAGTCCTTTAGCTATATTGACATCCTTGTCTTCAATTAACCACTCGTTATTCCTTAGTAATTCTAATGTTTCTCTTATCATTATATGTCGCTTAATAATTCTATTTCAGATTTACCTGTATAAAAATCTGTTTCTATCGAGTTAATCTTATAGCTTTTACCTGAAACTATAAACCTATCTGCTAATGTATATTTATACAGTATATTTAAAGGTAAGTAAGCAGTTATTTTAGTAAGCCTATTTTTTGGGCTAAAAACACCTGAAATATAATTTTTATGATAGTTGTTAAATAAGGTTTCATTTGTAGCAACTAACTCCCATTCATCATTTTCTTTACTGAAATTTATTGATTGTTTAACTCCAAATAAATCAATATCTAAATCTGAATTAGCAGGTGCGTAATAAGATGATATTGGTTCGTGGTCTAAAGCTCCGTTATTTCCATTTACTTCGTTTACAAAAGATATTTTTCCATCTGTAGCAAGTGTTTTTCTGTCCATAAAAAATATTAAAGGCTGACCAATATAACTTTGTTGATTATCATCTACACAAAAACCCCATTGTATTCCTGTAGGTGGATTAGGATTACTTATATTTAATAATCTTTCAAACTTCATATGTTCAAAAGGTATTTCAACCTTAAATATATCTTTAGATAAAATAGCATTATCTTCTCCATTATATTCCTCTGTACCCCATTCTTTATTAAATAGTTGTTGATGTTGTTTTGCTAAAAAAGTACCTAACCCTTTGTAAGAATATTTTACCTCTCTAAAAGGTAGAGCTACATTTGTTTGACTTTTATTTACATCCACATATTCTGTAATATCATAAGGAGAATCTGAAGATGGATTATCATAAAAGTCATTTAATGGTTTAACAATCATTTCACTTCCTTCAACGTAAGTAATAAGATTAAACATCTTAAACAATGATGTTAAAAAATCTAAAACCTTCATTTTAGGTATCTGTTGAGTTATATTGAACTCAATATATTCTCCTTGTATATTAATAGTACTTGTCGTATAACTATCTTCATCAAATAGAAAAGCTGATATTCTATTTCTAACAAGCCAATTAATACTTGAAAATTCTATTGTTTGAGTAGTGCTTATTTGTATATAATAATTTTTATTTAATATAGAATCACTACTTGTAGCCTCTATTTCTATTTGACCAGTACTTCCTGTTATAACACTACTTTCATATACATTTTCCCCATCTCTGAATACAATAAAAGAATATGGTACACTTGAATACCCTGAATCAACATTTATTGTTAATTTCAACTGTCTGTACTGTACATTACTACTTGGGTACATTATAAGATTACCATTTTGTATTGAAGAATAAGTCTGAGTACTGTCAGTCCAATCATCTACAGTGTAAGTTATGGTTTCCACCTGTTCACCTGTAGTTACCACACCTTTTGCTCTGTGCAACCACATATATAAATTATTAAAATTATCATGATGTCTATGAAAGAAATCATTACTAAATACTAAATTTTTACTATATCCATTAGAAATAGTATATTTTTTCTCAATAGCTTTTATTATAATATTTAATCTTATAGCATATTTTAATTCAGTCCACTTAACACCGTGATTAAAAGTATTTCCGTTTTGATGGTCATAATGAAGATTACCCTTGTCTCCTATAGACTCATTTGAATCATAATAAAGCCTTTGTGTGTGTGTTATTAAAGGTACTTGTACTGGAGCTATATAAGACAATCCATCTACAGTTTTGTTTTGTATTGTAGTTAAATAATCTTTTATGTCATCAGGACTAAACATTAATTTATCTCCATTTTGCTTTTTACTAAATTCATCTAACCAACTTAATTCTAATAGTAAATCATCTCCTAATATATCTTTCAATGAAACAGTGTTACCAAAGAAAGTTATTCTGTATGTATGAGCAATATTGTTTTTCAAATCAACTCCTTCAAGTTGAATATAACCATTTCTAAAAGGAATAGAACTTAGTTCTATATTTGCAGGAACTCGTATTCTCGCATCAAAACCATCTTCAATATCATTATTATAATAGTGTTTAAATATTTTATTATTGGTTTTACTCGCAGGTAAAGAGAATGTTTGAGAATACTCTGTAAACACCTTACTAATATCCCTAACATCTTTTATAGTATCAGTAATACTAATACTAACATCATCAAACATATCAACTCTTTGACCCTCTATGTATAATTGAGCTATCTGCATCTATCTTATATTGTTTATAGTATCGAATGATTTATCAAATTCTATTGTGTATTGTACTAATTTATCGTTTAAAGAAGTCTTGTAAGTAATATAATCTGTTTTAACATTTATAGGTAATACTTGTTCTCCATTCTCTGTTATATTAGTAACCCATATCTTTTCAGATAACATCATCTGTTTAAACACCTCGTTGTATTCTTCACTCAAGAACCCACTACT
>Ga0209602_1003094_pt1 | contig 13015 bp, 15 predicted proteins | sample COGITO_mtgs_1205_3_FD_184810 | JGI IMG/M metagenome (GOLD analysis project Ga0209602, IMG submission 184810) | Pelagic marine microbial communities from North Sea - COGITO_mtgs_120524 (SPAdes) (version 2) | ecosystem: Environmental > Aquatic > Marine > Epipelagic ...
TAGTACTTTTAGGCTCCATTAATTTACCGCTAATTGCATTTTCAATAATTTCTTGCTTAGAGTATTCTTCTGTTTTATTTGTAATAATACTTTCGGAGAAATAATCAATTTTAGTAACTGGTATTTTTTTAAAACCAAGTTTTTTGAGGGTAAAATATCTGTGATGTCCATCAATAATAACCATGCTTTTGGAACAACACAAAATAGAGGAGATTATAATATAATTCTCAAACGATTTTAAAAAGTTGGTTAAAGTTGATGAGTTTTTTTTAATTGTTTTTTCGTGAGGGAAAAGGTGATTAGTATCTACAAGCTCTAAACTTTTAATTATAGTGTTATCAAAATCTATGGAATACATTTTAATAATATGTGTAATAAGCTACAGCAACTGCAACAATTACAAGAAGAACTATGGCAAAAGTCATTACTCCATAAACGTTATTAGAGATAAGAAAATCAAATTTATTTTTCATAAAAAATTTTTCTTAAAAATACTAAATTTCTTTTAATGCCTGATTTAAATCATTTATAATATCATTTACATTTTCAATACCCACACTTAATCTAATAAGCCCCTTGTTAATTCCCAATTTTTCTTTTATATCATCGGGAACATCTGCATGAGTCATTGAATGCGGATGTTGAGCTAAACTTTCATTACTGCCAAGGCTTACAGCTAATTTAATTAACTTGAGCTTGTTTAGAACTCTGAAAGCTTCTTTTTCTCCACCATAAACATCGAAACTTATCATAGCACCAGCACCTTTACATTGTCTTTTAAAAATTTCATTTTGTTGTGTTCCCATAGACTCAATTCCAGGAAAAGAAACAGCTTTAATTGATTTATGTTTTATTAGAAAATCCACTACCTTTTCTGCATTCTCTCCTTGTTTAGACATTCTTAAATGTAGAGTTTCAAGACTTCTAGTTAGAAGCCAAGCAGTGTAAGGTGCAATCATACTTCCCAAAAAGGTTCTGAGAGTTTTAATTTGACTGATCACACTTTTTGATCCCATAACACACCCAGCAATCACATCGCTATGGCCATTTAAAAATTTTGTTGCAGAATAGCAAACAGCATCTACTCCAAATTTTAAAGGACTTTGCCATATTGGACCAAGATATGTATTATCCATAATCAGCATAACATCATTATTTAATTTAGAATTAAGTGTCGATTTAAGCTTGTGTAATTCTTCTAAATCGAATAACGTATTTGTTGGATTTGCAGGAGATTCAAAATAGATCATTTTTACTGTACCGGAAAACTCCTTAGTTTTAAGTTGTTTAAGAATTTCATCATTTTTTGTGGTTGATGAAAATGGCAAAATTTTGACTCCAATATCTTTTAAAAAATGTGTTATAAAATGATGAGTTCCACCATACACAGGATTGCCATAAATTAAAACATCACCAGGTTTTAAGTACGAAAGCATAGTGGTTGAAATAGCGCTCATTCCACTTTCAAATGCTGCAGCAGATTCGCTACCCTCTAGAATCGCTAATCTCTCTTCCAATATTTGCATATTGGGATTGTTAATTCTAGAATATATTAAGCCAATTTCTTCCTTTGCGTTCAGTTCAGATTTTCCATAAGCAACTTCAAAAAATCTTTTACCTTCTTCGGCAGTTTTAAAAACAAAAGTTGAAGTTTGAAAAATAGGAGGTTTAACTGAGCCTTCACTCCATTCAGGAGTGTAACCGTAACTCATCATGTGAGATTCTTTGTGCAATTTTTTTTTACTAAGTTAATTATAATCTTTCGGATATTTGATTAAACTTAATTTCATTCAAACTGGAAATCACAAGGTCAGCATTATCATAATTTTGGTTTTTTGAATTATAGCTGTTATAACCCACGCAATATATGCCAGCAGATTTAGCGGCAATAATTCCGTTTGTTGAATCTTCAATAACAATACATTCTTTTTTATTGAACCCACTCATTTTAGCAGCTTTTATAAATATTTCTGGATTTGGCTTTGACTCTTTTAAATCAGCTCCACTAATTTTTGCTTTAAAAAACTTATTCAAGTCAAATTTTTTAAAAATTCTATCAATATTTGTCATAGATGCTGAAGAAGCCAAAATTAGGGTTACGTTATTATCGAAATAATTTTGAATTAGTTCTAAGGCTCCATCAATCATCTGAAAAGAGGTGTCATTTTCGAAAATAAGCTTAAAGTGTTTTCTTTTGGACACTACAAGTTCATTTGGGTCTTCATATATATTGAATATTTTACATAATTGTTTGCAAATAGAATGAGTTGATTGACCAGTAAAGGACTCATATAAACTGCTTGAAACATCTAATTTAAATTCTTCAAACATTTTATTATATGCCAAATGGTGTAAAGGTTCACTATTTACAATAACTCCATCCATATCAAAGATTACAGCTTTTAACATATTTTAAAGAAAATTTACTGTTTAGATTAAAAAATAAAATTACAATAAAAAAAGGGGAGCTTTTAAAAAGCTCCCCTTTTAATTTGTTCAAAAAACGTGTTATTCAAATGATGAATAATCTGTATTTGGGAATAAAGGAGTTAATCCTTTTTCTCCTCCAACACAAAGTGCAACTACTTGTTGTGCCAATTTACTTTCATCATCATTAAACCTCCAATCAAGATATTTTTGATAGTGGTCATATGATGCCCAGTTTCCGTATACATAATAAGTGTTAGTATCATCATTAAAAAATGCTTCTAATGACAAACAACCATCATAATCTTTTGTGGTTTGTAAACCGTCAGCTGTATTTAGTAAATCAATCATAGCTTGTTTTTTCCCAGGCTTAACTTTAAGCTTTACTAATACAGGAGTTTTTGGCCCAACGGCTTGCATCATTCCTCCAATATCGAAGAAATCACCTTGTGTGATAATCTTTCCATCATCATCAAAATTAAAATACCAATATCCTTTTAAGTTTAATTCTTTTCCAGTTACAATGTTTTTACCAGTCCAGGTTCCATAAGTTCTCACACTTCCGTCTAGCACTCCTTCTGGACTAGATCCAGGAAGCCACACGTTAGCAGTATATTTAATATTTTCAAAACCATCTTGGTAGCCCTTAAGCATAGCTGCATACTGATCGTAATTTCCAGGTTCTGAACCGTACATTGGAGTAATAATTTCCATGTCTTTACTAACTAATGCTAGTTGACCCTCTAAATCTTCGTCTCCGTGTAGTTCAAATAATTTTTGAGCAGTAGCTAAATTTGCCTCATATTTTGGATTTGTATTACAGCTAACAAATAGTGCTGCAACAAAAAAAAGTGATAATAATTTTTTCATATAATATAATTTTAAATTAGAAATTTAAATTTAATAAAAATTCTTTAAAGAATGTTTTTAAAAATTAATTTATTTAATATCTCCTAGGTATGAATCTAACTCTTCTTTAGTCATAGATATAATACCAGATTTCGGCAATCTATAAATTAACTTTTTCCAATTAGAATTTTTTTCAAAGATTTTTTAAAAATTTTTTTAGCATTTTCTTTTTTGCCATTATTTAAAAGTGCGATCGCTTTCCAAAAACTCATTTCATGATTATTTGGAAATAGATTTTGAGCTTTTCCGTATTCAATCAATGCTTTTTCCATGTCGTTTTCTTCAAGTGCAAGATCTCCTTCGTTCATATGTTCATATGCTCTATGCACTTTTAAAAGTCTTTTAATTTCTTTTATTGGATCCTCACTATCGTCAACTCTTAAGTCTATTTTTTTATCCTCCCAAACGTTTTTAGTTTTCTCTTTGCCTACAACAATAATTGCAGCAGATTGCTTCCCCCTTATATCTCCTCCCGCACTTTCAGCGGCTTCAAATACCTTAATAATTCTTTCAGCGAGCGGAAGATTAGAATTTTCTAAAAATGCTTTTTTCATGTAAGGAATAACTTTGTCATTTAACATCATATTGGCTTGAACAGAAAAATTTTCACCAACATAATGTCCAGCACTCTCAATACAGTTATTTCCAGTAAATGCATTAACTGAACCATTTATGTCAAGCATTGCAGCTTGTCTGAAGTCTCTTCCTTCATCTTCGTCAGTTAACTGTTTTAATACATTTTTTGCAGTAATTCCACTTTCCATTAATTCTAAACCTTTTGGTCCATAACTAGGATTTACAAACGATTGAGTTGCAACAACTCCGACACCTGATTTACCCCAACTAACTAAAGTTCCTACAGAAAACCAATGACTTTGAACTCCAACTGCCATTTCACCTGTTTTTGCATCTTTGGCAACTATTGAATAGGTGTGAGCAAACTTGTCAGAGTAAGGATTAGTTTGACCATTAGATAAAAAAGGAATAGTTAATAATACAATTAACACAACCTTTTTTATAATTCCAAAAATAATAATCAGTTTAAAGTTTTTGTTTTTTAGAAATTCTCCAAATATTTTTTTCATAAATAATTTATTTAAATTTAATATCCTACACCAGTTCCTCCGCCGTCATAGCTGTTTAATTCTTTTACTAATATTTCGTTTCGACATTTTTTACATCGCTTTTTTTTAACAGTTCCAGAGTATTTTTCTGAATGAAATATCTTTTGCCATTTTGTTTTGTTCTTTGTTCCCTCAATTAAAGTTTCATCGTGAAAAGTTTCTACTACTTTATATGGGAACCAGGCTTTACACAGGTCATTTGAACATCTAAAAAAAGCTTTCCATTGCCCGCTGTCAAAACTTTGTGTTTTTTTCATATGCAAGTAAATATAATATCTAAATGAGTTATTTTTATCTTTTTGAAACAATTATTTATGGAAAAAGAATTTAAAAAGCTACTTGAGTACTGGGAAAATAACGAGGGAACAGCAAAACTCTTTAATTTTAAATTTATTGAATATAAAAAGGGCTATTTAAAATTAGAAGCGGAATTTGGTCCATCAACATTAAATCCCAATAAAAATGTTCAAGGGGGACAAATGACTTCAATGCTTGACGATGCTACTAGTATTCTAGTTGTGTTAGATACTGGTGGTAAAAGCTACCCCAATTCCACAAACCTTCATAGCCTTCATCATCGACCTCTTTTTCAAGAAAAGGTTACAGTCGTTGCTGAAACTATTAAAATCGGTAATAGCATAGCAACTCTCAAAGGAGAGATTTATAATTCAGAAAATAAATTAGCAACCACATTAATGCACACTGTGTTTTTATTTAAAACCGAAAAATAATTATGAAATACTATTTGAAAAATATAGGATTTACTCTAGTATTAATCGGACTAGTTTTGGGAATGTTTGATTTTTTATTAGAAAATTATTTAGTGATACTAATTCTTGGATTACTAGCAATTTTGGGCTCAAAATTTATTAAATAAATATCAATTCATTTCTAAACTTTTATCAAAAAGGTCATAAAATATTTTTGATCTATCTTCTTTTTCAAGCCATGGGAAATGACCACAATTCTCAATAAAAGTATAGTTAAGTTGTGGTAAAACTTCTTTTGCTTCATAAACAACAGATTCACCTACCGGATCTTGTCTACCTGTAATTAGATCAATAGGTCCAGTATATTTTTTTAATTTTTCAACTCTTTCTTCACTTCTGTTTCTCCAATCTCCAGAAGCTAAAGAGTTAATTCCTCCCTGATTACTAAATTTATAATCCAATGGAGGTCTAGATTTCAATGCCATTTCTCTGTCAAAAAAGTAACCAGGCCAAATAGCAACTAAAGTAGATCGTTTATTATCAATCTGAGATTGATAAAGTTCTAAATCTTCAGGAAATAGTCTCATATTAATATTACTACCAAACCAAGTATAGAACTTACCTGTTACCCCTCCTGTGTTTAATAATATAATTTTTTCAATTTTTTCCGGCTCATTAGCAGCATAGGAAAAACTTAACATTCCTCCCCAAGAGTGTCCAACTAATATTAATTTTTCGTTTCCTAATTCTTTGTATAATCCATTTAAATCTTCAATGTACCTATTAACATTTACAGTTTTTGTATTGACTTTCTCAAGAATTGATTTTCCAGTTCCCCTTTGATGCAGAGTTATGCATCTATATTTTTTGGATAAAGTAGAAGAAAACTCTTTTAAATAATCTGGATTTAAACCTGGGCCTCCCGATAAAAGAATTAAAGTTTGTCCTTGACCATTTTCCTCATAAAATATTTCAGTTCCGTCACTTGATTCAAATGATTTTAAGGTTTGCGAGATACTAATTATCGGAATTAGTAATATTAAATAAAGTATTTTTTTCATAGTTAAGAAATAGTTGTTTATTGTTCAATTGAATTTACATAAAATGATACAATAATATTATCAAGAATTTGAATATTGAATTCCAAGGGATTACAACAAGTCTCGCAATCTTCTATAAAAGTTTGATTTGAGACAGAGGGATCAATCATTTTAAGTTGATTTTCCCAACAGTGTGGACAGTCAAAATAGGATTCTATCATTAATCACATCTAAATTAAAAAGAATCATGTACGGGTCGTCAAATAAATAAAAGTATTTTTGAATTCAAATTTAAATAATGAACACATCAATTATTCAAAATATTTTTAGAATTTTATTAGGCTTAATAATGCTTTATATAGGAATTGCACATTTAAGTTTTAGAAGAATTGAATTCCAAGCACAAGTACCCACTTGGTTAACAACAAATGAGGGTATGATGGATTTAGTAGTATTAATATCAGGATATATAGAAATCGCCTTTGGAATTCTTATGATACTAGGCGGAAAATTAAAAGTTAAAACCGGGATAGCATTGGGGATTTTTTATGTTTTAATTTTTCCAGGAAATATTAATCAGTATATAAACGAAATCGATTCATTAAGACTAGATTCAGACAATAAACGTTTAATTCGTTTATTTTTTCAGCCATTACTTGTATTGTGGGCTTTTTGGTCTTCAGGAGCGTTGGAATATTTAAAACGCAAATTCAAATAGTTTTGGAATTCAAATTAATTTTGATTCATTAATTTTTTTTCAAAAAAGCTATCGTATTCTTTATTTATTTCACTTGGAATTATAGCATTAGAATTTTTTCTCCAATCGTTTAGTTTTTTTAGATTTTTATTCAAAATATCAGGCTTCGTTTTAGCTAGATTATTTGATTCACCAATATCTTGATTTAAATCATACAGCTCTAAACCTTCATCTTCAAAATAACGATGAAGCTTCCATTTTCCTGAAATTATAACCGATCCAGGTCTTGTTCTAAATAAAGGATCTCTTCCTTGATCCTCTGATTTATTGTATGCTTCTAAATAAATAGGGAAATGAAAGAACAAATCTCTATTTATTTTTGAAGGAACTTTAAACTGATTTTTTAAACTTATTCCATCAAGAGCCAAAGCTTTGTTTTTGGGATCTACAATATCTTGAACAGTAGGATAAATATCAAGATTACTTATGTTATTATTATTAATTCCAGCACTTATTTTTTTTGGCCATCTTAAAACAAATGGTACGCGAATTCCTCCTTCATAGTAACTTCCTTTTCCTGCTTTTAGCGGGAATTGATTAGAGATTGAGCGAATTCCTCCATTATCAGATGTAAAAATCACCAAAGTGTTTTCTGATATTTTTAAATCATCTAACGTTTTTAAAATTTTACCAATATTTTCATCAACAGAACTTACCATTGCTGCGTACTCAGGGTTGTCTTGACCATTTATACCATTTTTTGAAGCATAATTTTTTATCCAACTTTTTTTTCCTTGAATTGGTGTATGTACCGAGTAAAATGAAAGATTAGCAAAAAAGGGTGAAGCTATATTTTTTTTAATAAAAGTAATAGTTTCATTAGTTAACCTGTCTGTTAAATATTCGCCAGGTTTTTCATTTTTAATAAAATCGATTTTATATGGTGAAAAGTAACCGTCTTTTCCAGGATTTCCTTTATTACTTCCCCCAATGTTATGATCTATACCCTGTGTTTTAGGATCTTTACCAATATGCCATTTTCCAAAATTCGCAGTAACAGAACCTGCAGATTTTAACATTTCAGGTAGAGTATAAATACTATCATGTAAATATTTTCTATTTTTTGCAGGAATTAGTTTTCTTGTTCTTTTGTCTCCTCTTTCTGCGGATCCAACTGTGTAAACGCCATGTCTTGGTGTATTGAGACCTGAAAATAAAGAGGCACGACTAGGAGCACAATTTGCTGCACTAGCATAGGCATTTGTAAATACCATACTTTGTTTTGCAAATTCATCTAAATAAGGAGTTTCATAATATTGACTGCCCATAAATCCCAAGTCTTTCCAACCAAGGTCATCTACATTAATTAAAATAATGTTAGGACGATATGATTTTGAAAAATGATCGGGATTGTTACAGCTAAAAATCAGTAAAAATGAAACTATAAAAAAGATATTTTTCATTTTTAACAAAAGAGGGTTTGTTGTGTTTTATTTGAGATCTTTATCTGGAATTCGGCCATAATTACCAATTCCATCGTAGTCCATAACATCTGTTTCAATTTTTTCCTCTGTATTTGTATTTGATTCACGAGGAATAAGTAAAACTCCAATGATAAAGATTGTAAAAACAAGAACGCCAATAAAGAAAATTAATTGAACACTCATTTTTTAAATATTTGTTTAATGTAAGCTCCTGCAGCTAAGATTGACGGAACCCATATTCCAACGTATAACCCTTCTTGTTGTTGTCCTGAAAACCAAAGGGATACAGAAAACAAAAAACTAAGAAAGGCAGCTCCTAATATAAAATAATCAGATCTTTTCATATTTTAAATATAATAATTAAAGAACAAACAAAACGGCATCCATTTGTGCTTAATTTATTTTGTGTATATATGAGTTTAAATTTTCATTCTTATCAAGCTTAAGTAGTTTTGATAATCTATATCTCTGAGTTTCAACTGTTCGAATTGATATGCCACATATTTTAGCAATCTCGTTATTACTTTGATTCATTCTAATATAAGCTGCCAATCTTAAGTAAGTTTGAGATAGATTGTGTTTATCATTTAAAATTTTATAAAATTTAGGGTAAACATTAGTGAATATTTTGTCAAATTCTTCGTAGGATTTTTCAGAGTTTATAAGCTCTGAAACTTCTTTTTTAACCCTTCTAAATGATTGTTCGTTTACCTCGCTTTTGTTCAGTTTTAATATTATATTTTTTAAATATTCATTTCTTTGAAGAATGAAATTAGCTTTACTTACTAACTCTCTATTTTTTGATTCTAGTTTGAGCGAGACTTTATTTTTTTCAAGTTCAAGTCTAGAATTTCTTTCTCTTTGAAATTTAAATCTAGAAAAAAAAGCAATTATAATTAATATAAAGCCCAGTAGCCCTATGTATGTTGTATAGGTTAATCTAGTTTTTTCTAATTTATTTTTATTTATTTCTTTTTCTTTTTCATACAAAACAAGTCTATTTTCAATAATATTAAAATCTAAATTGTCTTGTCTTTGATAGGTTTTTATAATTGAATCTTTAATTTTTATTACTTCTGTTTCTTTACCTTGAATATTATAAATTTTAGATAAGAAAAGTAGTTTTTCAAGTCTTCTTTTATCAGAATTAAAGTTTATAGGTTTAGGTTCTGAAATCAAATTATCAGAACTTAAAGATTCTAAAAGTGCATTTTCTGCTTTATTGTAAGATTGTAATTCATAGTAGCATTTAGCAATCTCTAAATTTACATCAGGGTAAACTGTAGTATTATGATTTTGATCTTCAATAATTTTTTTTGATTCATTAAGACTAATTAACGCTTGTTTGATTTTTTTTAACTTTAACAAGTTAGATCCGTAAACTGATAGTACATATGAGTACCATATTTTAATTTCCTCTAGACTACCTCCTTTTTTAACGTCTATTGATTCTTTATATAATATAGTTGCTAATTCATACAAATCATCTCCTTTTTCAGTCATGTTATACTTGTAATAAAACTGCATAATTTCCATATATTGATAAATAACAGTAGCCTCATAACCAGCTTTTTTTCTTAATTCTATTACATCTTTATATTGTGATTCAGCTTTCTGAAAATCTCCTAAAGTTGAATAAATTAAGGCTATATTGGTTTTACTAGTGCTTAATCCATTAATTTTATATGATATAAACTCGTCTTCAATGAGGTTGAAATTATCTATGGCTTCTAGATATTTTTCTTCTGCAATTTCGAATCTTTCTATTTTATAATATAGGTTTCCTAAAGCAACTAGTATCCAAGGTGGTTCATTTACATATTTATGACGTCTATCCTTTACGGGCAAAAGATTATGCAGGTTTAATGCAGTTAAATAGTATTCAATTGATTTTGCGTAATTATTTTGATAAAAAAGAATTTCTCCTAATCCTGCGTTAATATCAAATATATTTATTGAAATTTCCTCCGGATCATTTATTTCTAAAGCTCGAAGACCATAATTAAGAGCTTTTTTATAATCTATAAACTTATATTTATTAAGCGAATCTAAAAGAACAGAGGTTTCTTCGTTTAAAGTTTGACTATTGCCAAAAAACGATATCAAAATGAGTAATAATAATGTTATAAATTTTTTCATTATTTAAATATATCAATTGTTTGGTTATACACCTCTGTAATTATCTATGTAGTATTAATGTAGTATGGGTTTATTTATTGCATATTTTTCTTAATATCACTTTTTTTACTCTGTTGTTTTTTAAAAATTGACACATATGGTTTAAGATATTTAATGTTATCCATTAATACGGTTGTAGTATTTATGTAAGCATAATTATTATAGAAAAGATATATACGAAGTTAAATTTGTGTTAATTAATTAAACAAATCAAAATATTAACTATGAAAACAAAATTATTTAATTTTCTGTCTTCTTTTTTATTGTTGTTTGTATTCGGATTTTCAGTACAAGCTCAATCAATTAGCGGAACAGTAACTGATGAAAATGGTGTGCCACTTCCTGGTGCTACTGTTTTAGTCGAAGGAACTTCAAATGGAGTTTCAACTGATTTTGATGGTAATTATTCTATTAGCGCTTCAAGCGGGGATACCCTTGTTTTTAGCTTTGTTGGGTATTCTAATCAATCAGTAGTTGTCGGATCTTCTGCAACAGTTAATGTTTCTTTACAACCAGATAATGCTTTGTCTGAAGTAGTTGTAACTGCACTTGGTGTAAAAAGAAATGTTAAAGCCGTTGGGTATTCAATTACTCAAGTAGATGGTGAAGAACTTAGCGATAACAAAACTACAAATGCTATTAACTCACTTCAAGGTAAGGTTGCCGGTGTTGTGGTAACTGGTTCTGCAATGGGAGCTAAAGGTTCAAGTAGAGTTATTATTCGTGGTGCGAGTTCTTTAAACGGAAATAACCAACCTCTTTATGTTGTTGACGGAATTACTATCAATAACGATAATCTAGGTGCAGCCGGTATGTGGGGTGGTACTGATTATGGAGATGGTGTTTCTAGTATTAACCCAGATGATATCGAATCTGTTTCTGTTTTAAAAGGTGGTGCAGCTGCAGCACTTTATGGATCTAGAGCTTCTAATGGTGTTATTTTAATTAATACTAAAAATGGAGCTGGTACTAAGGGAATTGGTGTTGAATTCAATTCTTCTATGCAGTTTGATATGATTAATGAAGGTACTGTTGATTTACAAAGATTGTACGGTCAAGGTCGTGACGGTGTTCACTCAGTTGGTTTTAATTTCGAAACTTTTAACAACTGGGGGGGGAAACTTGATGGATCAATGAAAGAACAATTTGATGGTGTTTCAAGACCTTACTCATATACGGGAAGTAACGACAAGAAATTTTATAGAGTAGGTGAAACTTACACTAATACTATAGCTGTTTCAACTGCTAATGAAAATTCTAATACTCGTTTTTCTATGACTAATTTGGATAATATTGATCTTGTTCCAAATTCTTCATTAAAAAGAAATTCATTTTCTTTAAATAACTCTAGTAAATTTGGAGATAAAATTTCTGTTGATGTTAATATGAAATATGTTTTAGAAGATCAGGTAGGAAACCCTAACATATCGGATGCATCTTCAAACTCACAATGGTCTGCTCGTTACTCTGCAAATTCAATTGATATTTTGAATATGGTAGGTGAAGGAGGAAATGGTACAAATGCAGACGGACTTGAATTTGGTTCAAATGATAATGTATACATAAGTAACCCATATTTTGCTGCTTATGAATTTGATCGTCTTTCAAATAAAGAAAGATTTATTGGTGCGATTAACGCTAGGTATGATGTAACAGATTACCTTTATTTAAGAGCTAGAATTGGTGGAGATAGATATACTTTAAGAAAAACAAATCATACACCTTACGGAACTAGATTTCAACCAATGGGTTCTATTCAAGAAGAATCAAGAAATTTCAAACAATACGATGCTGATGCATTTATTGGTACAGATAATTTACAAATCGTAGACGATCTAACTGTAAATGCGTTCGTTGGTGTAGGAACTAACTATCAAAACATGGAAATGGTTTCAGCATCTGGTGGTGATTTTATTGTTCCTTTTTTAGTTAACGTTAAAAACACAAAAAATCAATCAACTGGATACAACTTTTGGGAAAAGAAAATTGAGTCATTATATGGATCCGCAGAATTTGGATTCCAGGACTGGGCTTTCTTAACAGTAACTGCTAGAAACGACTGGTTCTCAACTTTATCTTTAAAAGATAAAGAATCACCAAACAATGACTTGTATACTTCTGCGTCTCTTTCATTAGTATTATCTGATGTTATGGATCTTGGAGATACTGTTTCTTTCCTTAAATTAAGAGGAGGTTATTCTCAGGTAGCAGGTGGTGCTGATAATCCATATTCTTTAAGTTTATCTTACGGAATAGTCGGCCAAGGTCACTTAGGTGCTTCTCTTGGACAAATTACAGGATCAACTATTCCAAACTCTGAAATTACTCCTTTTGAGAAAAATGAAACAGAATTTGGTGTAGACATAAGAATGTTTGACAACAAACTATCTATTGATGCAACTTACTATGACAATGAAACTTTAGGAGATATTGTTGGAGTTAGTGC
>Ga0209602_1003111_pt1 | contig 12968 bp, 10 predicted proteins | sample COGITO_mtgs_1205_3_FD_184810 | JGI IMG/M metagenome (GOLD analysis project Ga0209602, IMG submission 184810) | Pelagic marine microbial communities from North Sea - COGITO_mtgs_120524 (SPAdes) (version 2) | ecosystem: Environmental > Aquatic > Marine > Epipelagic ...
AATTTCTGAGGGTGTTTTTGGAATGCGAGGAGAACAAGGTCGTTTGAAAGAAATTATTGCTTTTAAAAAAGAATATAATTTTAGAATTTTAGTAGACGATGCGCACGGATTTGGAACCCTTGGAGAAGGGGGGAGAGGTACTGGTTTTGAACAAGGTGTTCAAGATGAAATCGATGTGTATTTTGCAACTTTTGCAAAGTCTATGGCAGGTTTTGGTGCTTTTTTAGCTGGAAATAAAGATGTGATTCAATACTTACAATACAACATGCGTTCTCAAACTTTTGCAAAATCATTGCCGATGGCGATGGTGAAAGGAGCATTAAAACGTTTGGACATGCTGCGTACCATGCCTGAGTTAAAAGAAAAATTGTGGATCAATACCAATGCATTGCAATCTGGATTGCGAGCTGCAGGTTTCGATTTAGGAACTACACAAACGTGTATTACTCCCGTATTTTTAAAAGGAGACATTCCAGAAGCCATGGCCATGGTCAATGATTTGCGTGAAAATCACGGAATTTTTTGTTCTATTGTTGTGTATCCAGTTATCCCAAAAGGATTGATTATCCTACGATTGATTCCAACCGCTACTCATACACTAGAAGACATCCAAGAAACCATTACGGCGTTCTCGGCAATTAGAATCCTATTAGAAAACGGTACCTATAAAAAAATTGCAGCAACCATGATGTAACTCTTTAAGGGAACTAAATATCCACCTTCCTTGCAAGATACCCTCATGACTTTGGGTCCTGCTTTTCTGCTTCTTGCATTCATAGAGCAGTACAAAAATAAGTTCATTTCATCGAGATATGTCTTGTTCTATTCTAAAAAACTCATTTTTATTGGGTGCTCAGTACCCTTTTTCTTACTTTTTACCTAGTTTGTAATAAAAAGCAACACTTGGTCAGGTATTTAGGTATTTGTTTCTAGAAGAATGGCTATTAAATGAAAAGAAAAAACGATGAATCTTACTAAAACACTCAGACAGCAGGGATATGATCTCATTACAGGGCCCATAAGGAATCATCAGTTATTACAATTATGGTTAAAGACCCCCTTTAACGATGTAGAACTATATTATGCACATTTAGAACATGCATTTACTAGTCCAGTTACCCTGGTAGCCATAGAAAATAAAGCATTACACATAGACGCTACCATGAAAGATACGTATGGTTTTAATATTGGCATGTCCTTACTTCAAGAGCTTTTAGACTCGATGGGCTTGGGAGTTTTACAACTTTCTTTGGAAGGAGTGTCTGGTAAAAAAATATCCATAAGCTATCAAGGGGCTGTTACAAGAGAAGTTCCTATAGGTGAACTTCAAAATTATCTTTCAAATGCAGATTTTAAGCACCCTAATAAGGCCTTGTTAAGAAATGCCAATCGAGATCAGATCCTTCTTATTAGTGGAGTCCTATTTGCTAAAAACTTGGTGGTATCTATTGAAACGGATGTTGCCATCGATCCTGCTTTTATCATAAAGTTAACCGATCGGGTAGCAGGGGAAATAGAATTTTCCAAGCAAGGCAGTCACACGTTACAAATGATCTCTGCTGGAAAATCCTTTTTCCCGGTAGCTGTTAAAGCCTCTAGAATTTATTTTGACAAAGGACATTTTAATAAGACGCAACTTATTACCGATAATAGAATGTTTTTCTAGAAGGAGGAGGTGTGCCGTTATTTCGTCAATAAAGCAAGTTCCTCAATCATTTCATCAATCTTTTTTATCAATCGTCCATATATCAAGTAATTTGATAACCTGAAACTAAGAACGCCAATAATTGAAAAACTCATTAATAGAATAATGGAGGAGGTTATCATTGTATTGATCGAATAAGTTTCTAGTAGATGGTCTTTTTGATCTGTTCCTAAAATAAATAGGCAATATCCGATGGAGGCTAAAAATGGGAAGCCAATACCTAAAAGACGCGTATAAAATTTTACATTATCTTTTATCATTTTTTGAATTTTACTTAAATATTCAAAACAAGATTGATCCGTGTTTATTGTGTTCAAAAACTGAAGTCGTTTTCTATTTAAGAAAAACAATGACATCATTAATGTAGCGAGATATAAACCGAATATAACTTTAGATTTTATAATAAAAAAGATCAATACGATCAGTGCCATAGGAATGATACTCCAATTGTCCTTTTTAGAAGCAGCTTTTAATTTATCGATCGTCAATATTGATTTTTTATCATATAAGTTGACGATTACTGGGGGAATTGAAAAGTTGTTGTTATCAAACCCTTCACTCCATATTTCTTCTATTGATTTATTCATTTAGTTGTTTTTTTAGTCTTTTTTTTATTCTTGTTATTTTTACTCCGATTGAATTACTATTTGTTCCCATAATTTCAGCAATTTCTTTATAGGTTTTCTTCTCTAAATAGAGAAGAATGATACCACGGTCAATTTCTTTTAATTCTTTGATTGCATCATATAGTTTTATGAGATCGGTATCGTTCTTTTTTGATTCCTCCGTTACATCCGATTGAATTAAAATTTCATTGTTTGATGTTTCAAAACGATTAGTCACATCCTGTTTTTTTTGTTTTCTTAACAAAGAAAGACATACGTTTAAAGATATTCTATAGATCCAAGTAGACCACTCGGATTTATTTTTAAAGTTGTCTTTGCTTTTCCATATTTGGAGGCATACTTCTTGATAATAATCCTCGTAATCTTCTTGAGAATTCGAATAAGCCCTGCAAATTTTTATAATTATCGCACTATGCGGTAAAATAGAAGTTTTATAAAAGTCGATACTCACGTTTGTGTTTTTTAGGTTAGTGTCAGGATTCTATTATTATTACACTTATTTTTTTTATACGTTCTTTTCCGCTGTTTTTTACCCTGTAATTTTCCGTAATCACCATTCTAAGGGCCCCTGTTTTTTGTGTTTTCTCGAAATCTAGTGTTTCCACCAAGTACAATTTTAAAATTAACGAGGATCACTTTAATAACTGCCAAAGCGCCTGCTACATCAATACGTACTGTTTTTTACGGGGTTGTTTAAATAGACTAAACGGGTTTATCTGTTTGGTTTTGTAAGCATCTAATTTAATAAACACAACGCCAACTAGAAAATACGCAGTTGTTTTTTTGTAGCCTAGCCACTTTACGGATGCTTCGTTTAATTAGTTTTATTTTACAATTAAAAATAGTATTTTTGGTTTGAATCATAAAACTTTTAATAAATGAAAAATTACTTTTACTTAGTTGCTTTTTTTATGTGTGGTTTTGTTTATGCTCAAGAAAACACCGAGCCTGAACTTTGGATTACTTATGAATACACTGCAAAGACAGGAATGAATCAGAAATTTGAAAATGCGATTGCAGAAAAAACAAGACGTTTTAATACTGGTGAGAATGCTGCTTATACGGCAGTATTAATGACCGGCTCTGAAGCTGAAAATGGAAAATACGAGCGCATCATGCCACGGAGAACAAATGACTGGTATAGCGAATCGTTAAAATCAGAAGAATCAAATTTTTGGCAAAAAAATGTTGCAAAATATATTCAAACTGGAGAAGGTCCGTATGTTTGGGAAAGAGATAAAGGTTTGTCAATAAATTTTGAAGAGCCTCGTCCTACTAAATATTTCCGTTCTTATATTCGTGTTCTTAAAAACGGGGATAATAAAGACTTTTGGCGCTATTTAAAACGTTATTCTGAAGTGTTGAGAAAAACACGTCCAGACGTTCAACAAGCTGTTTTTATAATGAGTTCTGGTGGGAACACCAATACTGTTCGAATTCTGACTGCGTTTAACAATCCAAACGAGCGAGAAGGGGCTACAAAAAATGGGACAGCAAATGCCGCATATGACGAAATGTATGGGAAAGGTACTTGGGAAGATGATTTTGCAAAATACAATGAATGCCTAGTAGAATGGACACGTCCAACGTATGACTATATGTTGCGACCAGATTTGTCTACAAAACTCTAATACTGTAGGTTTCTAAACCAGCATATTTATAAAAATTTCAACCCTCCCATCGTGGAGGGTTTTTTAGTTTATAGCTTTTAAAATCCATTATAGTCTACATATTGTTGAGGTGTAGGAGTGGAGTGGAACTTTTTTTGGAGTGCTAATGTGGTAGCTGAATTCCTATGGTTTAGACTTCTTTAAATTTAAGAACCAATTATGCAACCTCTTTGCATACATTTATTATATTTGATTTAAATAATGATAAATGTTTTCGATATTAAGATATAATCGAGTATTAATCTAAATTTTTTAAAAGTGGCAAACAGTAAACACGCACATGTTAGATATAATTTAATAGATTATTGTTTAAGGTATAAAGCATTTAGTTTTACTCAATTGTTAGAATATATCAATGACAAAATATCTGTGTTATATCCTGGAGAAACAATTGCTATAAGAACTCTAAGAGATGATATTAAACTATTTAGAGATCCAGTTAATGGATTTGGAGCACCACTTCCAGAAAAATCAAGAGTCCTTCAATATTCGGAACCGAGCTTTACTATTGCAACTAAACCTTTGCTCCCATTTGAAAATTATTTAATAGAAGCTTCACAACAATTATTAGAGCGTTTTGAAAATCATCCAAAATATGATAAACTAGCAGAAGCATTAATTAAATTTCAAGACGAAGAAAATGATGATGATAACCATCAAGTACTTTTTTATGATCAAAACGAGGAATATAAAGGAATAAAATATTTAAAACCGATATACCTGGCTATTCAAAAGAAACAAGTGTTAGAAATAAAATATAAAGGTTTTAAAGATACATCAGAAAAAATATATGAATTTCATCCTCATATTTTAAAGCAATACAATAGAAGATGGTTTGTCTTTGGATTAAATAATACCATCGGAAATAATCAATGGAGTATTCCATTAGATGAAAGGTTAATAGATTTTATAATTTCAGAAAATACAAACTATTTAGAGTCTAGTAATGATTGGTCTGCTTTCTTTAGAACTATGGTAGGTGTAGTAAGACCCTCAAGTTCAGAAATAAAAAAAATAGTTTTACGATTTCACAATGGTAGAGAAAATTATTTTAAAACAAAACCTTTCAATCCTGATTATGATGAATTCTTTGATAAAGATAAACAAGACCAAGTATGGATGGAAACCATAATTAATAAAGAATTAATTCAGCAAATCTTATCCTATGGGAAAGATATTGAAGTTTTAGAACCAGAAGAATTAAAATTAGCGTTAAGAAATCATGCAAATACAATGCAAGAATTCTATCTAAAATAAAACTATGCAATTACCATGCATTAATTAATATTTAATTTGCATAGTAATTTTAATTGAATTGTATGAATAAGTTGGTAAATAATATTTGGAGTTTCACTAATGAAGTTAGAGGTTATCTAGAGATAAGTGAGTTAAAAGAAATTATAGTTTCTTTAATTTTCTTAAAACATGCTTCAGATGAATATTTATCTAATCCATTTAGTAAAATTTCAGTTCCTGAAAAATCTCAGTATACCTTTTTAGCAGAAAACTTAAATAATTCAGATTTGATGAATTATTTATGGGATGCTTTTGATGCAATAGAGATTGAAAACGTTCAATTAAGAAACACGTTAACTAATTTTAATTTTAGAAATAGATTTAATAATAAAGATGATTTTTATTTAATTCAAAATTTGATTATTAAAATTTGTGAATTTGGTTTATTAGAAGAAGATATAAGTTTCTCAAATTTCATAGGTCAATTACTTTCAAAATTTGCACTTTCTGAAGGTAAAAAAGGAAGTGATTTTACCACTCCCGATTCTGTTTCAAAATTAATGGTTCAATTACTAGATCCGAAGGAGGGCTCAATCTTAGATTCGACTTGTGGAACTGGTGGTTTTTTCGAAAAAGTAAAGGAGAATCATCCAAGTAGTATTTTTCAATTTTATGGACAAGAATACAACCAAAATACGTTGGCATTAGCTAAGTTAAGGTTTCCTTTTAGTGCAAGTGACAGCATAAATTTTACTGAAGCAAAAGACACTCTTATTCAAGATGGATTTCCTAATTTGAAAGTTGATTATGTTTTAATGCACCCTCCTTTAAATGCAAAGAATTGGATAAATAATTCGAGCATCAATGACCCAAGATTTGAGTATGGTTTACCTCCCAAAAATAATGCAAACTTAGCTTGGGTGCAGCATGCAATTTATCATTTGAAAGAAAACGGAAAAGCAGCCATATTATTAAGTAATGGATCATTAAGCTCTACAGTTGAGTCTGAAATACGTAAAAATATGATTGCAGCAAATTTGGTGGAGGCTATTATTTCTTTACCGTCTCAATTATTTTCTAATACAAGTATCCCAGCTAGCATTTGGGTTTTAAACAAACATAAGGCAAAGAAAGATAAGGTGCTATTTATTGATTTCTCAAACTTGGGACAAATGGTAAATAGGTCTCAACGAATACTTAGTGATTCAAATATTTTAGATTTATCTAAATTATTTGAATCCTGGCAAAAGAATGATTTGAATTATAAGGATAAGATTGGATTTGTTAAATCTGTTGATTTATCGGAAATTAGTAATAATGATTTTTTGTTAGCACCTAGTCGATATGTTGGTATTGAAGGATTAAAGGATATAGATTTAGATAATTCTGTTATGTTAAACAATATCATAGAGTATGTGAGACCATCAAGACTAGAGCCTAATACTAGTTATAAGCGGTTAAGCATTAAAGACCTAGCAATAAATGCCGATTCTTTTTATTTAAACCCAGAAAGTTTATCAGAGGGAGAATTGAATTCAAATTATAGAGAACTGAAAAATAATGTTTTATTACTTTCTAGATTGGGTTCAAAAATCAAGCCTACATACTTTAAATCAAGTAAAGACCCATTAGCATATGCTTCTAGCGGTATTTATGCTTTTAAAGTCGATCAAAATAAAGTGACTTTAGAATATTTAATTGCAGAGCTACATAAGGATTATATTAAAAAGCAAATAGAAAATTTCAGAAAAGGAGCGGGTATCCCCTTTATCAGAAAAGAGGATTTATTAAGTATAAAAATCAAACTTCCACAACCAGATAAGCAAAAGGAAATATTTGAAAAAGAACGTGAGTTAAGATTTCAATCTGCAGCAAAAGAACTAGGTTTTGAAAAAGAAATAGAAAAGATTAAGAAAGCTCAAATGAAAGATTTGGGTTCTAAAAAGCATAATATTATGCAACATTTAAATAACGTAAAAGCTTCTGCAGATGTACTAACAAAGATGATGGAGTTAAATAATGGTATTTTAAAGTCTGATGAAATTATTGATCCTAAACGAGGTATTAATGTAGAAAAACGTTTTTTGAGATTACAGGAAAGTTTAAGTAAGGTGATTTATTATGTTGATAATATTACCAATGAACTAAAATATGATGAATCAGAAATAATAAATGCGGGTAAGTTTATAAAAGAATGTAAAGAAAGAGGTATTCAGAACGAATCCTTTTCAGTAGAAATTATAATCGAAAAGGCAACATTTGAAGGCAGAAAACCGTTAATTAGTATTTCGAAAAATGATTTTGAAGAAATATATAATAATATTTTAGAAAATGCTGTAACTCATGGATATGTTGATAAAAGTAAATCCTATATTTTTAGAATTTCAATAGCTTATATAGAGGATTATTTAGAAATTCATTTTATGAATAACGGAAAGGCTTTTCCAAAAGGTATCGCAGAAAAATTTGATATAAAAGGAGAAAAAGCAGGAGTAACTGCAGGCACAGGTATTGGTCTTTGGAAAGTAGCCGAAATCGCAAAACATTTTAATTGCAACCTAGAGGTTTTTGATGAACCAGAAAGCGAATTCCCTGTGGGTTTCAAATTTAAATTTAATCTTGAAACAGTGTAATTATGAACAGATATCAAGTATTATGGATAGATGATGATGCAGAAAAACAAGATGGTTTTTTAGATGATGCTTATTTAAATAGGTTAGATATTAATTATTATAAAACCTCTAAACTAGGTATGGAAGAATTAATGTCTAAAATAGAGCAATATGATGCTGTAATTTTAGATGCTATGGTATTTAATGAATCAGAAGATGAAAAGGCTTCATTAACAGGTTTGTTTAATTCTATTAAGAAAATTAATAGTTTATCTGAAAGAAAAAAAATACCGTATTTTATTTTCTCAGGATATATAGATCACGATGAGTACGCTAGCGCAAGACAAATGTTGGCAGAAGAAACTATTTTTATAAAGAGTAAAGATAATCAAGCTTTATTTAAAGCAATTAAGGATGCTGCGGACAAACAAATTGATACTCAAATAAGACACAAGTATCATCGCGTTTTTGATGTTTGCACAGAAAAATATATAGGTGAAAATGCAAGTAGAGACTTAATGAGTTTGTTTTTAAACCTTGATAATTTTAATACAGACAACCAATTTAATACATTAAGAAAAATAATTGAAGATATTTTTATTGCATGCAATAAGTTTCAGTTATTACCTAACGAGTTTATTACACCATCATTAGCTATAAATGAATCTAGTAAATTTTTATCTGGAAAAAACTATAAAGGGGAATTGTTCACAGAAAAAGGCTATAAACATTTAGAAGAAACCCATATTCCAGAACAGATTTCTACTATGTTTTGGAATATTTTGTCTGTAACACAAGATGGGTCACATAGATCAAAAATAGATTCACATGTTAAATCATTAAACACTTCTTATTTATTTCTAAGTATTCTGCACCAGTTATTAGATATCATAATTTGGTTTAAAATTCATATTGATAGCAATCCAAAAACTGAAAACTGGTCAAAAATTGATAACTCAATAAAAGAGTCAAATAGTAATATAAAAAAAGGGGAGGTAATTAATCTAAATGCTTACAAAGGGTTTGCTTTCTTAAAGCCAGATGACGGGTCAGATAATATTTTTATTCCTCCTCACATAATAACAGGTGATACTTTAAAAGAAACTGATGTTATTACTGGAGAAATAGAAGAATACATTGATAATAGGACGGGTGAGTTAAAAATAAGAGTAAAAAGAACAATATAAAACCTGCAATTACCTTGCACTAAACTATCCTAAATTTGTGTCATAATTAATAAATCATATGTTATGAAAGACAATACCGTAAAGTGTCCCAATTGTAAAGAAGTTTTTAAAGTAGATGATGCTGTATACAACAACATCGTAAATCAAGTGCGTGACCAACAATTTGATGATGAATTGAAAACTAGAATAGATGCTGAAAAAAAAGATAAGGAATCGGCCTTAAAAACAACAGAACTAGAGCTAAATAATAAATTTCAAATAGAGTTGGGTGATAAGCAGCGTGAGATTGACGTTTTAAGAGCGGAAAGTAAATCAGATTTGTTAGAAGAGGTGACAAAAAAAGACAAAGAAATTTCTGATTTACAATCAAAACTTGAAAATGCAGAAACTGTCAAAAAACTTGCTCTTTCTGAAGCCCTAAAGGAAGTTGAAAAGAAAAATGATCAACTTGAAAATGACCTTAAATCTAAGGATACTGAAAAAGAATTATTAGAAAAATCCTTAAAAGAAAAATTCAATGATAAGCTAAATCATAAAGAAGAAAGTCTGAGATTAAAAGACGAAGAAATAGCGCGCTTAAAAGATTTTAAGCAGAAGTTATCTACCAAAATGATTGGTGAGACTCTAGAGCAACATTGCGAGACAGAATTTAATAAGTTAAGAGCTACAGCCTTTCAAAATGCGTACTTCGAGAAAGACAACGACGCTTCACAAGGCACAAAAGGAGATTATATATTCAAAGAAACAGATACTAATGGTAATGAAATCGTGTCTATCATGTTTGAGATGAAGAATGAAAATGACCAGACAGCTTCGAAAAAGAAAAACGAAGATTTCTTTGCCAAACTAGACAAAGACCGAAAAGCAAAAGGATGCGAATATGCCGTATTGGTTTCTTTGTTAGAAGCAGATGATGCCTTTTACAATACCGGTATTGTAGATGTTTCGTATAAATACCCAAAAATGTATGTGGTTAGACCACAGTTTTTTCTGCCTATTATTTCTTTGTTGCGCAATGCAGGTATGAAATCTTTAGAGTATAAGACAGAATTAAGTATCATGAAAAATCAAAATATAGACGTTACTAATTTTGAAGAAAAAATCAATGATTTTAAAACGGGGTTTGCACGTAATTATGATTTGGCGAGTCGCCAATTTGGGGATGCCATAAAAGAAATTGATAAAACAATGACCCACCTTCAAAAAACTAAAGAAGCTTTATTATCTTCGGTAAATAATTTACGCTTGGCAAACAATAAAGCCGAAGATTTAACGATTAAAAAGTTAACCCATGGGAATCCGACTATGAAAGAAAAATTTAACAGCTTAGAAAACATAAATAAATGATTACAGGAGAATTAAAATCACAAGTAGATAAAATATGGGAAGCCTTTTGGACTGGAGGAATTTCTAACCCTTTATCTGTCATAGAACAGTTTACTTATCTGCTTTTTATAAGAAGATTGGATGAACGCCAACTTCTTGAAGAAAAAAGAGCCAATACTGTAGGAATACCAATCCAAAATATCATTTTTACAGCTGCTCAAAAAGAACTTAGATGGAGCTCTTTTAAAAACAAGGACCCTGAATCTATGTTTGAAGTGTTCACAAAGCCTGTAGTTGATAACATGACGGTCTTTGATCATATGAAACAAGTAGGTGATTCTGCTGGAGTCTTTGCTGAGTTTATGAGTAAGGCTACTTTTATTATATCAACCCCAAGACTACTAGATCAAGTAGTACAGCTCATTGACAAGATTGACATGAAGGATAGAGATACCAAAGGGGATCTGTATGAATACATGCTTTCTAAGATTGCTTCTGCTGGAACCAACGGACAGTTTAGAACACCAAGACATATTATTAAGATGATGGTAGATATGACTCAACCTACAAAGGATGATGTCATTTGTGACCCATCTTCTGGAACAGCTGGTTTTTTAGTGGCTGCTGGTGAATATTTTAGAGACAACCACCAAGATTTATTTTTAGACAAATCATTTAGAGACCATTTTAACAATGAAATGTTTAATGGGGTTGAGATAGATGATACCATGATCCGTATTGGAGCTATGAACTTGCAGCTTCATGGTATTGAAAGCCCAAATTTGATTAAAAATGATGCACTGAGTGAAAGTGCTGGATACATTAGAAACCAATATTCTTTAATCTTAGCCAATCCTCCTTTTAAAGGGAGTTTGGACTATGATGCTGTAGAGAATTCTATTCTTAAAACAGTCAAATCCAAGAAGACAGAACTGCTCTTTTTAGGACTAATGCTACGCATGATGAAAACAGGTGGTAGAGCTGCTGTAATTGTACCAGATGGGGTGCTTTTTGGAAGCTCTAATGCTCATAAGCAAATACGTCAAGAGCTTATTGAAAAACACAAGCTTGATGCTGTTATTTCTATGCCAAGTGGAGTGTTTAAACCCTATGCTGGGGTAAGCACTGCAGTGCTCTTCTTTACTAAGACAGGCACAGGTGGTACAGATACTGTTTGGTTCTATGATATGGAAGCTGATGGCTATAGTTTAGATGACAAGCGTAATGAAATTAAGGACAATGATATTCCTGATTTACTGAATAGGTATCACAACCTAGCAGATGAATCTGAGAGAGCTAGAACAGATAAAAGTTTCTTAGTGCCTTTTAATGAAATTAAAGACAATGACTGGGACCTTTCTATAAGTAGATATAAGGAAATTGTATATGAAGAAATTGAATATGCTGCTCCAACAGAAATTATAAAGGACATTCAAGCACTTGACCAAGAAAGAAACCAAGCGTTGGCTGCTTTAAAAGAGATGATGAAGTGAGAAAATTAAATGATATATGTAATGTAATTACTTGTGGTGTTGCTAAAAGGCCTGAATATTATGATGATGGTATTCCATTTCTGTCCTCAAAGAATGTAAAATCTGATAGATTTCTTTTAAATGATTATAAATATGTTTCTAAAGAAGACTTTTTAAGTCTGACCAAAAATAATAAGCCTGAAAAGGGTGATATTTTATACACAAGGGTTGGTTCTTTTGGGGAGGCTGCTGTAATAGATTTTGATTTTGATTTTGCCATTTTTGTAAGCCTAACTCTAATTAAACCAAAAAATGACATCGTTCTATCTAGATATCTAATGCATTATTTAAATAGTCCAAAAATTAAACATTTAGCTAAAAATAGTACAAGTGGGGTTGGAGTTCAGAATTTAAATGTTAAGGTTGTAAGAGAGTTCCCAATTCAGCTCCCCCCACTTGACCAGCAAAAAAAGATAGCTACTATTTTAGATGCAGCAGATGCCTACAGACAAAAAACCAAAGCACTCATTGAAAAGTATGATGAGCTTACCCAGAGCTTGTTTCTGGAACTATTTGGGGATCCTGTGAGGAATCCTAAGGATTGGAATGAAGTAATTTTTACAGAAGTATTAGTTCTAAGAAGGGGGTTTGATTTACCGAGACAGGATAGGATTAAGGGTGAATACCCTATTATGGCATCAAATGGAATACTTGATTGGCACAATGAATTCAAAGTTGAAGGTCCTGGTATAGTAACTGGTAGATCTGGAACATTGGGTAAAGTCCATTATATTGAAGGGGATTATTGGCCTTTAAATACTGCATTATATTCTCAGAAATTAAATGGAAATAATCCTATCTACCTCATCTACTTAATCAGAAACTTCAGAGTTGAAAGGTTCTCAAGAGGTGCTGGTGTACCAACATTAAATAGAAACCTTGTACATGCAGAAACTATAATGACTGTTCCTATAGAACTTCAAAACCAATTTGCAGATAGAGTTCAAGCTATAGAAGCACAAAAAGCCCAAGCAAAGGCTAGTTTAGCCCAAGCAGAAGATTTGTTTAACAGCCTTTTACAAAGGGCATTTAAAGGGGAGCTGGTATGAGTTTAATTTTCCCCATACTAACTAA
>Ga0209602_1003116_pt1 | contig 12952 bp, 13 predicted proteins | sample COGITO_mtgs_1205_3_FD_184810 | JGI IMG/M metagenome (GOLD analysis project Ga0209602, IMG submission 184810) | Pelagic marine microbial communities from North Sea - COGITO_mtgs_120524 (SPAdes) (version 2) | ecosystem: Environmental > Aquatic > Marine > Epipelagic ...
ATTCTAAATACGCTTATATTTGCACCTAAGTTGTTGAAATGCTGAAAGTGGTGTTTAAGTCAATATTGTGATTTTAATTGTGATTTTGAATAATACACCTACCAATTCAACATTAAGATGCTCTGTCAAGTACTGATATCATTGACAACGGTCCTATAGCTCAGTTGGTTAGAGTAGCTGACTCATAATCAGTTGGTCCCTGGTTCGAGCCCAGGTGGGACCACCAGTAAAATCAAGCCTTCACGTAAAGTGGAGGCTTTTTTTATTTATAAAAGTCATAAAAAAGTCATATCAGCACTATATTTCATTTGTCGATTTCCACCAGTAAAACCGTCTAAATCATCAAAAGACGTCAGATAATGAAAACAAGCTTTGAAAACAGTTTTGTACATTGTGTTGATAAATTGGATATTATGAAAAAACTACTTCTTGTTTTACTGTTTATTCCATTGGTTTCTTTTGGGCAAATGGATTATTATGTTTCAGCAAAAGGAGGGTTAAATGTTCGTGAAGCTCCTAACGCTAAAGCAAAGAAAGTATCAACAATTCTTTATAGGCAAAAAGTTACAATAGAATCTAAAACAGATATTAAATTGATAATAAACGATACCGACAAAGAAACGGGAATTACTAAAGTTGTTGAAGGAGAATGGGTAGAGATAACTTCAGGAGAAAAGATTAGAGGATATGTTTTTGACGGATTCTTAAAAGGAGTCATATCAGGTACTGATTTTTACACATTAACGATTGAAGGAAAAAGTAAAATTTATGATTATGATTCTTATCAAATAACTACCACTGATCTTATTACTTATGTTAATGGTTTTGAAGAAAAAATGGGTGAGCAGATGAAATTTTTATACAAAGATGGTAAGTCGATTGAATTAGAAATTGGTAATAATGAAGAAAGTTTCTTAGGATTAGTTGGTGATTATATGATAATTATAGATGATGGAATGTCTATTCCAAATGTCAATCCCTTTAGTGTTTTTGATTTAAAAAATCGGAAATATGTTTTTTATGGAAACTACATCGCTTACTTTGAAATAGTAAACTCTAAAATTGAGTTTTATGATATTGCTGTATCAAGTTCAGAAAAATTTACTAAACCGAAATGTTCCTCAGAATTAGCCGAATTACATAAACAATACCCAAGAAGTATTGGATATATCGAAAAAAAGATTTACGATATTGTTACACAAAAATTAGAAAGCACGGGTGTTTATGAATGTGCCTATTTTCAATAACTTTCAAAAACTACAAACAATAAAACCCCCACTAAAAGCAACTGTATCAGTGAGGGCTATAAAGCATCAATACCACTTGACCTTAATTTAATCAATAACAGGCATATCCTCTTCAGTAAGTCTAGGTACTTCTAAAAATCAAAATCTAGTGGTTCATTTAAATTGTAATTCTCACTTTTGACCTTAGGACAAATGAAGGGCATTAGCTTAATTAACAATTCTACCCTGTCTTTTGGATCAAGCTTTTCAAAATGAGATTCAACTTGTGAGAGCTCACTAAATAATAAATTTTTTAGCAATGTTCTCACCTCTTTTGTTAGTCGATTTGGAGTTCCTTTTTTTCTGCCTCCATATTTTACTGCTGCAACTGTTTCCATCTACTTTCTGCTATTTTAGATTAATTACTTTGTTCTAACTCGTTTAATAACCTTGACCTGCAATAAGCCGAAACAGATAAATTGTATGACAATGCCAAAGCAGTTAATTTCTGTTTATCCGAAGGCCTAATTCTCAAATTAATTATCTCATCTAAATATTCCATGCGTTGGGTTTTTATATATAACAGCTAAAGCTAGGCCTTGTTATTGACTAATTATAGGGTGTGTTACATACGGATGCATACTACTGTATATGTGTTACATAAATCTTGAACAAGGTTTGGGAGAAAGAGGGATCAGAACCTTCCTTGTAAGTGTATGATTCACAGGATTTTAAAACTACACTCCTTCCCTACTCACCGAATTGGTCCCTTTTTATTTGATTCTAATTTGTTCTATTTGATATGCTTATGATTAATTCTTCTCATTAGATGAATAAAATAGAATAACCATCGTAGGATAATTACTTATATTGCCACTTATGAATACTTGGCATATCCACATTCAAGGAAGGGTTCAGGGAGTAGGTTTTCGTCCTAATATCTATCGATTGGCGTCTAAAAAACAACTAAACGGGGTTGTTTACAACGACCTTAATGGTGTTCATATTAAATTTACAGCCAAGAAAGAAACAGCAATTCCTTTTTATAAGACCGTCCTTAGCGATGCCCCTAGTCTAGCAAAAATCACCAAACATTCCATTCTGGAAATTGACAATCAAATTTATGAAGGTTTTCAAATTTTACAAAATCAGGAGGCCAAGACTACTGCATTGATGTTAACGCCTGATTTTGCTTTATGCGAAAACTGCAGAGCAGAAGTTTTATCCCATGATAATAGAAGGTTACTATATCCCTTCATTACCTGCACTTCATGTGGTCCGCGCTTTTCTTTGATTAACGGTCTGCCATTTGAAAGAGAATTCACCGTTATGGATGAATTTAAAATGTGTGTAACTTGTAAAGAAGAGTATACCAACCCTGAAAATCGTAGATACCATTCTCAAACTAATTCCTGTACTACTTGCGGAATCAAATTATCTTTAAAAGACCCACAAGGAGAAGAAATTGTGAATGACACAAAAGAAATCATTAATAAAGTTGTCGATTTTTGGCATGAGGGAAAAATTGTTGTAATTAAAGGTATTGGTGGATATTTACTAACCTGTGATGCGACCAATAGTAAAGTAATAAATACGCTGAGAAAAAGAAAACAAAGACCTTCAAAACCTTTTGCTTGTATGTACCCCAATATTGAATTGATACAACAAGAATTTCAAACGGATCCTTCAGAAATCAAAATGCTGTTGGGTGAAGTGGCTCCTATCGTCTTGTTTAAATTAAAGAACAACCAAGCTAATATTGCCGAACACGAAGTAGCCCCTAATCTTGACCAGATTGGCGTCATGTTGCCCTATACCCCACTCTATGAACTTTTGATGCAAAGTTTCGGTAAACCTATTATAGCGACAAGTGGAAATATTAGTAATGCCTCTATTGTTTTTGAAGACGATAAGGTCTTTTCTGAATTATCGGGTATTTGGGATTACGTTCTTACGAATGACCGTGAAATAGTAACGTCTCAAGATGATAGTGTTGTTCGCTTTAGTCAATTAAAAAAACAGCGAATACTTATTCGAAGGTCAAGAGGTTTATCTCCCAATTATTTCGGGCCAGTTTCCAATGAAAGAGAAGAGGTAATTCTAGCAATGGGAGCCTCTCAAAAAAGTGTCTTCGGTGTACTTTACAAAGAATTATTCTATCTAAGCCAGTATTTAGGTAATCTCGTTTATTTTGAAAGTGCAGAGAACTATAAAAGGACTATTGATCATTTCATGAATTTACTAAACTGTCGACCCAATGTTATTTTGGTCGATAAACACCCAAACTATCATTCTACCGAATATGGAAAATATTTAACAGATGAATATGGTGCAAAGCTTGTGTCCATTCAACACCATTTTGCTCATTTTGCCAGTGTTTTATCTGAACACTCGTTATTGACAAAACCGGAAAAGGTCTTAGGAATTATATGGGATGGCACAGGATTCGGAAATGATGGAAATAATTGGGGCGGAGAATTTTTGACGTATGAAAACAGCACTTTTACCCGTCTGTTACATTTATCCTATGTACCATCTATTTTGGGTGATAAAATGTCTTTAGAGCCTCGCATTTCCGCCTTGGTACATTGTTGGAAAAATGATACGGCGACAGAAATGATAAGAGGAAAGTTCACTGAACAAGAATGGTTATTATATCAAAAAACACTTAATAAAGGACAGTTTTTAAAAACATCGAGCATGGGTCGACTATTTGACGCCGTGGCATGCCTATTAGGAATAATGGATGTACAAACTTATGAAGGAGAGGCCGCTTTAAAACTAGAGTCTTTAGCGCAAACTTATGTTGACCAAAGTGAAATTATAGATAAAACATATTATGTTTCAAAAATATCGTATATTGGAAATCTGCCTACGGGCGATATTATTATAGGTGTAGTGAAGGATTTAAAAAGTGGTATGGATTTAAATCAGATTGCCTTTAAATTTCACTACTCTCTGGTGAAGATAGTTGACAAAATTGCTCGCTTAAAAAGTATTAAAAAAGTAACTTTTAGTGGAGGTGTTTTTCAGAATGCGCTGTTAGTTGATTTAATGCAGTTGCATTTGGAACCCAATTTTCAACTCTATTTTCATGAAGAAGTATCACCTAACGATGAGAACATTGCACTAGGGCAATTAGCATTTTACCAAACTACAAACAAAGATGAAATTTCTTAGTGAATACCGAGATGCCGATTTAGCAAAAAAATACCTAGACGAAATTCATGCTATTGTTACCCAGCCATGGAATATCATGGAAGTTTGTGGGGGGCAAACACATAGTTTGGTCAAAAATGGCATTGTGCAATTGTTACCCAAGGAAGTTCAAATGATTCATGGGCCAGGATGCCCCGTTTGTGTTACTCCGCTTCATTTGATTGACAAAGCCATTCATCTGGCTGAAGTCGAAAAGGTTATTCTTTGTTCTTTTGGAGACATGTTAAGGGTACCCGGATCGGCAAAGAGTTTGTTACAGGTCAAAGCTGCTGGCGCAGATATTCGCATTTTGTATTCTCCTTTAGAAGCTGTTCAAATCGCGAGTGACAACCCTAGCCAAGAAGTTGTCTTTTTTGCCGTTGGTTTTGAGACTACAGCTCCTGCCAATGCTCTTTCTGTAAATAAAGCAGCCGATTTAGGGCTGACAAATTTTTCCATTTTAGCTTCACAAGTATTGGTGCCACCGGCAATGGAAGCGGTAATTGAAGATGAGGAAAGTAAGGTTGATGCATTTTTAGCTGCAGGTCATGTTTGCACTATTATGGGTGTTGAAGAATATTATCCTTTGGTAGAAAAGTATAAAATTCCGATGGTAGTTACTGGTTTTGAACCCGTAGATCTTTTGCAAGGTATATTACTCACAGTACAGCAATTGGAAAAAGGAGAAGCTGTTCTCCAAAATCAATATAGTAGGGTTGTAAAACCTGAAGGTAATCCCAAAGCGCAAGAACTCATTCACAAAATTTTTAAGGTGTCTGATCGCGAATGGCGTGGTATCGGAGCTATTCCTGCTAGTGGTCTTGAAGTACGGCCTGAGTATGAGTCGTTTGATGCCAACCTCAAATTCAAAATCCATATCCCGAAAGTAGAAGAGCCCAAAGAATGTATCGCTGGCTTGGTTTTGAAAGGAATTAAAAAACCAATGGAATGTTCTCAGTTTGGAAAAAAATGCAATCCTCAAAACCCAATGGGAGCTCCTATGGTTAGTTCTGAAGGAGCTTGTGCAGCTTACTATCACTTCAGCGGAACCGCAGAAACTATTTCCTAACCTATCTAATTCCAAAGAATGTCAAAAACATACTCAAAAATGCAACTGCAATGTCCTATACCTAAATTGGACTTTGATATTATTACTCTTGGTCACGGAAGTGGCGGACTTTTAACCAACAAATTATTAGATTCAGGGGTCTTTCATCTTTTTAAAAATGAGCATTTACAACAGCGACATGATGGAGCTATCTTAGAATTACCAGGTAAAACGGCTTTCACAACAGACAGTTTTGTAATCTCTCCTATTTTCTTTCCAGGTGGTACTATTGGCGAATTGGCCGTGAACGGAACTGTGAATGACTTAGCTATGTGCGGTGCAATACCAAAATATCTTTCGCTGAGTTTTATTCTTGAAGAAGGTTTAAAGATGACCGATTTCTGGGAAATTTTAGTTGCAATCAAATGGGCATCAGAAATGGCCAATGTGCAAATTGTAACTGGAGATACCAAGGTGGTTGAAAGAGGTAAAGGGGATAAAATATTCATAAATACTACCGGAGTAGGCCAAGTGCATGACCGAGCGAAAATTTCAGTTAAGAATATAAAAGCAGGAGATAAAATTATTGTTAGCGATTCTATTGCTACCCATGGCGTGGCAATCATGTCAGTTCGGGAGGGTATTGAATTCGAAACTGCTATCAAAAGCGATACTAGAGGCTTAAATCACATCGTATCAAAACTGCTCGATGATTTTGGCGAAGACATACATCTGCTAAAAGATCCAACGCGTGGTGGAGTAGCTACCGTTCTTAACGAAATAACCAGAGATAGAAACCTAGGTGTGGAAATAGTACACAAACACCTCCCCATAGAGCGGGAAGTAGATGCGCTCTGTGAAATACTTGGTCTAGACCCACTCTATGTGGCTAATGAAGGCATCTTCATTGCAGTGGTCGATGCTGAAGTGAGCGAAAAAGTTTTGGAAGCACTCCAAAAAATGGAACATTGTTCAAACGCATCAATTATTGGCGAGGTGGTAGAAAATCACCCAAAACAGGTAGTCTTAACCAGCGCTATTGGTGGTAAACGCATTGTAAATATGCTAGTTGGAGAACAATTACCACGCATTTGTTAAATTTTATTATTTTTCTACCAAAATTATAACTAATCAATACCAAAATACATGAGGAATTATTTTATCGCTACAATTTTTGTGCTGTCACACACTTTTTTTTATGGACAAAAACAAGTTCAGGATACAGTAAAACTAGACGTGATTGAGGTTACAGCCTTACGGTCTTCTTCACCCCTTAAAAACCTACCTGTAAACGTGTCTTTAATTCAGGAGAAGGCAATTATTGAGAACCAACCACCATCTGCTACAGAGATTTTGAAATATGTGCCTGGCGTTGTAATTCAGAATGATGGCGGTATTACCAGTACACCAATAATCAGAGGTTTATCAAGAGAGAGAGCTCCCATTTTAATTGACGGTAATTCTTTTGTAGGAGGGCGTATACGAAGTTATGCGTTGATTGATCCTTGGCAAATCGAGCGAGTTGAAGTAATTAAAGGTCCAGCCTCAGCATTCTGGGGAAGTGATGCCGTGAGCGGACTAGTTAATGTAATTACCAGAAAAGCAGAAAATGGATACGGCAAAGATTTTAAAATAGGAACCAGTCTTTATGGTGGTTATCAATCTGTTAATTCTTATTCGCGAGGCAGACTTGAAGTTGAGGGAAGAGGAAATGGCTTTGACTTTTTGATCGGCGGAGGTATTAGAGATGCTAGTAATACGGATACACCTGGTGGAGAAGTTCCAAACAGTCAATTTGAATCTAATTATATTGATTGGAATATAGGTTATTCTCCAGCCGAAAATCATCGCTTTGAATTCAGTGGTAAAAATTTTAAAAATGACAACGTAGGATTTCCTGGAGGATTAGGAGCCCCAGGACCTCCAGTTCGTGTTCGACTCTTTTCTCCAGATGAACAGACAGGTTATAACTTTAATTATAGTGGTAAAAAGTTATCAGGTACAATTGAGGAAGTTGGATTTAGCGTGTATTCAAAACAACAACGACTCCATATTGATCAGGTTACCAATATATTCTTTCCAAATACTACGAATATAAACCGTAGAATTGATGTGAATTTAGATGTCGATGTCGATTTTGGAGGGGCGAAAGCTTTTGCGGCACTTCGTCTAGCAGAAAATTCCAAATTGACTATAGGTGCAGATTATCTTAGGGAGCATCGTTTTGGGACTAAAAGAGAATTGATAGTTGATATTTTTAACCCTATGGGAGTGCAAGTAAATCAGGTAGCTCCGCCACCAGGGCAAATACAGCCAGATAGTGATGCTACATCAATAGGTCTTTTTGCCGTAGAAGAATGGAAGGTTAGTGATGCCTTTGATTTACTGATTGCCCTACGTTATGACAATGTGAAGAACGAGATTAAGCGTGAGCCCTTTTTTATACCTGAAATAGCGGATTTATATAATGACGATAACGTTTCTGATAACAATAGTGCATTGACGGGTAATATTGGAGCTAAAATTCATGCTTCAGAAAAATCAGATTTCACTATCAATTTGGCAAATTCCTTTAGAGGGCCAGATTTATTTTCCAAATATAATTTTGCCGATGGCGTAATTCCCAATCCCGATTTAGAACCAGAAAAAGGAGTTTTTTATGAATTAGGGTATGCTTATAACGCTCAAAAATTTAAATTAAACGCCAACTTTTATCAAAACTTCTTAGATAATCTTTACGTACCGGTTAGTGTAGATTTTCAAGGTACTCCTGCCGTACAAAATCAGGCTGTTGGAGAAGCAAAACTTACTGGTTTTGAGTACGAGCTTAGTTACTCCATTGGAACATTGTCCGATATATTCTGGACAGGGTCTTATATTAGAGGTAAAAATGAAGTAACAAATGAAGATTTGGCATTTATGCCAGCTAGTCAAAATATATTTGGTTTTCAAATTCGAAATTCTAGTGACACTTTTTTCGGACGTCTTGAGGGAATTTTTACGGGTAAACAAGACAGGCCAGCTCCAACAGAAAGGGAGACAGATGCTTATTCTTTGTTCAATCTAAGTGCTGGGGTTAATCTTCATAAGGCCTTTCCAAAATTACCATATTCAAAGTTTGTACTGTCTGTGGATAATCTGACCGATAAAGAGTATCAAAGTCATGTTTTTAGAGGTACGCCAGGAAATCAAACTCGCTTTTTTGCGCCAGGTCGTAGCATCAACGCTCAGCTTATTATTCGATTAGGAGTTGCGGGCAAACATTAAATAAATAATGGCAAGTACAAAACAAAAAATATTAAATTCATCCATCAATCTATTTAATAAAAAAGGATTGGTCAATGTTCGTTTGCAGCAAATTGCTGACGAATCTGGTATTAGTGTGGGTAATCTTGCTTACCATTACTACAGCAAGAAAGCTATTATACAGGCCATAGATAAAGAACTGGGTAATGAATTAGAGTTATTGTTATCTATTGACCAAAATTTCCCTTCCTTAATTGATTTTGATAATCATTTGGGGCGCTATTTTTTTGTACTTAATCAATATTCCTTTTATTTCTTGGACCTACTTGAAATGGAAAGAGCTTATCCAAAAATGCATGCAAAACGTGTAACCTATTTGGAGAAAATGATTGTACAGATAGAGGAATGGTTGCGACTAAATTCTGAGAAAGGTATTATTAAGTCTGAACAATTAGACGCACAATACTTGCATACCGCCGAATCAATTTGGTTGATTATTACGTTCTGGCTTACCCAACGACAGGTGCGCGGTAAAACCGATATTGGTGAAGGCCATTTCAAAGAATTTATTTGGAATCAATTGATTCCTCTACTTACAAAAGAGGGTTGGATGGAATTTGAAGCCGTAATCCTCCCGCAACTAAAATTTTATTTAGATGAATCCGTCTCACTGGATTTTCGTAAGTTTACTTAAACTTAAATTTGTATTTATGTGTTTAGCCGTACCAGGGAAAATTATAGGCTTTGATGATACTAGAGAAAGTGTATTCAAAATAGGCAAGGTTTCATTTGATGGGATTATAAAAAAAATCAATCTAGGACTGGTGCCTGAAGCTAAAGAAGGCGATTATGTATTAGTACATGTCGGCGTTGCTATGAGTGTAGTTGATGAGGAAGAAGCAAAACGCACAATGGATTTTCTACTTGGAACTGATGAACTTGATGATATTAGGCCTGATGATGAATAATAATGTTAAATTAAGATACTAATGAAAATAGCAATAGCAGGTAAGGGAGGTGTTGGCAAAACTACTATTAGCGGAACACTTTGCCGGATTTTTGGTGCCAAAGGGGATGAAGTTCTCGCCATTGATGGTGATCCCAATCCTAACCTTTCCATTGTTTTAGGTATTGACAAGTCAGACAAAGGTCCACCAAATTTAAGCACCGACATCATCGAAAGAGTAGAGATTGGAGATGGTAAATGGAAATTTCAAGTAAAGATTCCTTTTCAAGAAGTATTGGAAACCTACGGGCAAAAGGCAACAGATAATGTAACCTTACTTATGATCGGTAAACCAGAAAAGGCAGGTACAGGATGCATGTGTGGTTCACATACCGTCGTTCGCGAATTGGTAAATTCAGCACTATCTTCAGAACATGGGCGAATTATGGTCTTGGATACGGAAGCATCTTTAGAGCATATGAAACGAGGAACGTCTAAATACGTAGATAAAATCTATACGGTTGTTGAGCCCTACTACAGATCTCTAGAGGCGGCTTCCCGATTTGCCGAAATGGCAGAACAATTAGGTATTGGTAAAGTAGAGGCAATTGCCAATAAGGTACGCACCAAAGAAGATGAAATGGCAATACGAGAGTACTGCGCTAAAATCAACCTTCCAATTGCCGTATTTGTTCCATTTGACGAAGAAGTAATGGCGGCAGACTTAATAGGAAAATCCGTTATGGATTATAACCCTAAAGCCAAAGTTGTAAAAGCTTTAGAAAAATTGCGCGATTCTATATTAGCAGAATAAACAATATTTATCTATTTGCAACGACCGATGAATTACTTCTATTAAAAAATTCATCTTGCAATTCATTATCTAAATTCACGTCTGAATACACATATTCATCCATGACTTTACCATTAGGCCAATACCTCGTCCAACGGTGGCTAAAGGTAATGCCATCGACAGTTTTGTGGTCTGTCCAATAGATTTCTTCAGGGCGAGTTTCTCCTTTATCGGACTTGTTATAATATTCAACTTTGTGAATTAATTTATCTTGAGGGTCTACATAAAATCGCCATTTATCCTTTCCTACCTTAGGGTCATAAGATATATCGAGTAACGTTGGTTCTTTTCCAGAACCTCCCAAAAAATTCAACTCTGCAATATTGAACCCTGTTGAAGCTAGACTAGCATTCACCCCATTATCTTTTAGTTTAAAAGGCATTGAAAATCTAAAGAATGCCATTGTAGATGCACATTGAGGGTCGCAAAATTGAGAATCGCACATCATGCCCTCATCCTCGGCCGCCTCTCTTGGGTCAACCGCTTGACTATCTTTTGTTGCCCAAAAACCTTCATCATCCTTTCCAACCACTACTTCACTATTGTCACTTCCAACCGATTTCACTTGTAGTTTTAGACCCTCTTCCCCTCTTTTAAAATAAAAAGTCTCTTTGCTAGCTTTTAACAATTCTCCGGAATCATCATATAAATTATGAGTTCGTGTAAACTGTCCGTTTTCAATGCCATACCAAGTATCAAGGCCACCAGCAGCATCAACAATCTCATCTACAAATTCAGCTCCTGTTGGCTCTCTTAGATAGTTTTCCCAAACGTACATACCTCCAACAATGAGCGCAAGTAAAAATACTCCTGCAGACAATATTTGTACACGTCTTATTTTAATGGGGTTTACTAAATCTTTTACATTTAAATTATGCCACCAAGGAATTTCTTCCTCTGAATGTTTCTCTATTTTTTTAGGGCTCTTAGTTGGCTTAATGTCCTGATTCATAATATGATGTTTATCGTATGAAGTTACAAAATTTACATTTAATAAGAACTATTTTTTAATTGCATTTACTTATTCAAAAGACGCCAGTTGTTTTGTACTCAACCAGTTTTTCAATCGAACGATTGCTTTAGGTATTGCATTTTCAACTACATCAGTCATTCCAATGGCAAAATCATCATGTTCGGCGGCCTCACAACCCAAGATATATACCTCTTTGGGTAAGACCTTCAATGCCTTGGCTAGCATCAACGCTCTAATAGGGTTTGTATAATGCATATCTGCAAGAAAAGTCCTTTTTTCAAAAACAGGCATTTCCTCTATATCAGAAACTTTCTCCATTTCTCGAAAATAAATATGTCCTGCTTCCTCCCCCCACGCCACTGCATCTACTAGAACCAAGATATCATATCCCGCGTGCAATTCTTGTACTAAATGAATACCTCCGATACCCACTTCCATAACCATGATATGGTTTAAATGTGAGACATTATTTCGAAACTTTTTAGCGAATTCGATACCAAACGCATCATCTTGCTTTAGTTCGTTTCCAACTCCTGCAATGAGGATTTTTTTTAGAATTGTAGTCAAAAAATCTAGTTGTTAACTTTAAATAGTTCTTCAGGCAATTCTACATCAAATTGAATATCTGAATTGCTATATTGGGTTTTGAGATACGTCAACTCCATATTTTTATTTGAAGCATACAATTTTCTTTCCTTTGTTACCAATATACTGTCAATTTGAATAAAGGTTTCATAATCAGTATAGGAGTATCCTTCGCCATGATCTAAAAAGTTGGCCTCAAATTGATAGGTATCCGTATTCAAAAAATAATTCCAAGTATGCATTCCTCCACAGCTTCCAGCTCCCTTCTCATAATCAACCTTGAGCTTATGTACTATTCTATTGTTTGATAAGGTATCTACACCCTCATAGTTTAGAATAGTTCCGGGATCTTTCAGTTTAAAAGGCATACTCACCATATAATGAGAACCAAAAGAAGAGTTCCATGCGTTATCCACTGAAGCTTTGTCTTCCTGAATTTTTCCATTGACCAGTTTCCATGATTGATTACCATTATTGACTATTTCATGTTTGTTTCCATCTTGCTCCCAACTCATATTTGCTTTGAAGGAAGGTTTTAACTGATATTTATGTGATTGGGCCACTGTGCGAATTAGGCCTCCCATGGAATCATAACTTTGAATCGTTTTCACATAAGATAAGCTTTTCTTGGATTCCCAATTTTTCATTCCACCATAATGAGTTATGGTTTTATTGACTAATTTCTGAGCTTCGCTCAAATTGGAATCGGAAGCCTCTATTTGTACCTCTACATTATCTTTTTTATGGTCACCTTTGCATCCAATGCTCAGGATACCAATTAATAGCATAAGTGAGAAACTAGGATTTTTTTGAAATATTCTGAAAGTTGGTGTTTTCAAAATCATAAAGCTCTAATAGTTTATTTATAGTATAATCT